>Ga0316193_10000038_pt1 | contig 57746 bp, 45 predicted proteins | sample MerIslsedime2_MG_FD_207735 | JGI IMG/M metagenome (GOLD analysis project Ga0316193, IMG submission 207735) | Coastal sediment microbial communities from Maine, United States - Merrow Island sediment 2 | ecosystem: Environmental > Aquatic > Marine > Coastal > Sediment | place: USA: Maine... | reverse complement strand
TCAGTTTACCTGCCAAATAAAGGTTTGGCTAAATTTCGATGGCCAGGGCCACGGCTTCTCCACCACCCAGGCATAGCGAAGCCACGCCGCGTTTCAGGCCCCTGCGCCGCAGCGCGTGGATCAGCGTAACCAGGATGCGGGCGCCCGAGGCACCAATGGGGTGGCCAAGCGCACAGGCACCGCCATTGACGTTCACTTTGGCATGGTCCAGGCCGTTGTCAGCCATAGCCGCCATGGTGACCGAGGCGAAGGCCTCGTTGATTTCAAACAGGTCCACTTCATCCATCGTCCAGCCGGCTTTTTGCACCACCATGGCAACCGCGGTTGACGGAGCCGTCGTGAACCACTCCGGCTCCTGCGCGAACGTTGCGTGCGCAACGATTCTGGCCAGCGGCAGGATGCCGCGTTTTTCAGCCTCTGCCCGGGTCATCAGGATAGTGGCAGCCGCCCCATCAGAAATCTTGGATGCATTGGCTGCTGTCACGGTGCCGTCTTTCTTGAAAGCAGGTCTCAGTTCCGGAACCTTGGGGATGTTGCAGTGGTGCGGCTCTTCGTCTTCTTTGAACACTTGCTCCTTGCGACGAATGGTAACGGTCACAGGGACGATCTCGTCAATGAAGTCTCCTTCGTGAATCGCACGCTGGGCCCGTTCGATTGAGGCTATGGCAAACGCATCCTGGTCGGTGCGGGAGAATTCGTATTTGTCGGCGCACATTTCACCGAACATGCCCATCATCTGCTGGTCGTAGGGGCTCTGCAGGCCGTCCAGAAACATGTGGTCGTAGACCTCACCATGGCCCATTCGCATTCCGCCGCGGGCTTTCGGCAGCAAGTAGGGCGCATTTGTCATCGACTCCATTCCGCCGGCTGCGACAATTTCGGAGGTGCCGGCCTTGATCGCATCATGTCCGAGCATGACGGCTTTCAACCCGGAGCCGCAAACCTTGTTCACGGTCATACAGCCTGTCGAGGTCGGTATACCGGCCTTCAGAGATGCCTGGCGGGCAGGCGCCTGGCCCAGGCCGGCGGGTAATACACAGCCCATGATGACCTCGCTGAGATCGGCCGCGTTGATGCCGGCATGATCTACCGCGCCGCTGAGAGCCACAGCGCCCAGGTCTACCGCGCTGGCGGTGTTGAACTGACCCTGGAATGAGCCAATGGGGGTGCGCTTGGCGCCGACGATCACAACGGTCCGGTCAGACATGATGAATTCTCCGCATTTACAGGACGATTACTTCTGTACTTTGCATGGGCGCAACGAATTATACCCATGTAAGGAAGCTTCAGTTTACCAAGAATTTCGCGGTCTGCCAGGTCTGGATATCATCGCGTCACAGCGGAAAATCAGGGTTCCGTGACTTCCAGTCCATCCTCGTTCAATACCTTGATCGGAATGCCCAGCGTCTCGAGTTCGGGCCGTATTTCAGTGACGTCACCGACCACCACGATGGCCATGTTATCGGCATCAATCAAGCGGGCAGCCAGTTCATTCAACGTAGTGCGATCTGTCTCCCGCAAAAGTGTCTTCTGTTGCTTACGGTAGTCAAGCGGCAAATCGTAACGAAGCACCTGGGACAGCAACCCGAGTTTCGCACCAGGTGTTTCAAAGGCTCGGGCATCGCGCTGGCCAATGGCGTTTTGCAGAAACTGGTATTCGGCCTCGGTCATGCCTTCTGCGGAATACTTCTCCAGTTCGGCCACTACTTCCCTGATGGAGTCGGTCGTGGCCTCCTTGTTGACCTCCGACGAAATCCTGAAACTCCCCAATTCCCTGCCGCCGTCGAATCCGCTGCTGATTCCATAGGTATAGCCCTTGTCTTCACGCAGGTTCAGATTGATACGGCTGTCGAAGGTGCCGCCGAGGTTGAAATTCATCAGGTTGGCCAGGTAGTAATCACCCAGCGCATCGTACTTCAGGGACGGATACGCCATTCGCAAAGTGGACTGCGCAGCGGCTTCTTTGTTGACCAGGTAAAGAGTCTGGCCCCTGGTTTCAGTCAGTGCTTCGATGGCTTCGCGAAATACTTCTTCCGTTTGCAATTCAGCGAGCGAAGCCAGGCTGGGCAGAAGCTCCTCCAGGGTCAGGCTGGTGCTCACTAGAACGCCCTGCAGGTGGGCAGGAATATGAGCCGCATAAAAGGTTTTGACATCCTCGAGTGTGATCTCATTCACTGTCGACGGCAGGCCGCTGGAGGGGTAGGAAAGCGGATGCTCGGGGCCGGCCAGGACAGCGCCGATGGCGCGGCCGGCCAGTGATGGCCCCGACTTTCTTGCCTGCATCAGTGATTCCATGACCTGCGTTTTGACCCGGGCAAAGTCTTCTTCGGTAAAAGCAGGCTCCAGCATTCTTTCCATCAACAGTGCGATACCGTTATCGAGGTGCTTGCTGAGAACGTTGAGTGTCACGGTGGTTTCATACTGACCGGACGAGACGCCAACCGACGCGCCGATACGCTCCAGCGCCTCGCTGAACTCTGCTGAACTGCGTTGCAGGGTCGCTTCTCTCATCAGCGCGGTCGTAAGGCTGGCCAGACCTGCCTTACCCGGTGGTTCATCCCGCTGACCCATGGCAAATACGGCATGGATGGTGATGGTGGGAGTTTCAGTATTAGGCACAGCCAACAGGCGCACGCCGTTAGCAAGTTTGGTGTCCCAGATCGGTGGAAGATCCACAAGAGGATTGCTGGACGGTGTCGGTTGCACGCTGCGATCGAAAGTGTCCTGCCAGGTTCGGTATTGCGGTTCGGCATCCGGCGGCGCGGGAGAGACAGTCGGCCTGTCTCTCACAACGGGCTCGGACGTCGCCGCCATAGAGAGATAGTCAAAATCCTGCGGCCTGGCGGCCAGGTCGGCTCGTCCCTCGGGCACGATGCTCAATATGACTGCAGGCTGGTCCTTGATGTATTGGTTAAAGGCTCGAACGGCGTCTTCGGCGGTCACCGCCGCATAGCGTTCCAGGTCGTCGGTGGCTGTCCTGGGATCGCCGTTGAATACTTCGGCATAAGCCAGGTTTCGTACTTTGCCTGCGACGCTTTGCATGCCGAATACCTGTCCCGACTCAAAGCCGGTGATAAATTTCTGTAAGTCGTCTTCATTGACGCCGCGCTCCGTGAACTCGCGCATTGTCTCCCGGATGGCCGTCTCCATTTCAGCCAGTGTCTCTCCGGAGGAGGGGTTCTGAATCACGATGAAGGCCATTTCGCAGGCCAACTCGCGGCAGGCATGGCTCACGTAGGCGCTTACGGCTCGTCCGGTTTGCACCAGGCGTTGATACAGCAGAGAGGCCCGGCCCATGCCGATGACCTTGGTGGCCGCATCCAGCGGCGCTTCATCCGGATGCCGGTAATAAACCGTGGGAAACAGCATGGCTATGGCCGGCAAATGAATATTGTCTTCCAGGGTCATGTAACGGTCTTTTTCCAGGCTGCCCGGCCGGGGCTGGAGTTTTTCGGCCGCAGGACCAGCCGGGATCGGACCAAAATACCGGTTGATCCATTCCAGGGTTTCCTGGACATTGATGTCGCCACCGATGGTCAGCGTTGCATTGTTCGGGCCATACCAGCGCAGGAAGAACCGTTTCAGGTCATTCAGTTCGGCGGCATCCAGGTCTTCCAGCCAACCGATGACCGGCCAGGAATAGGGATGGTCCGGCGGATACAGATTTTTCATCATGGTTTCGGATGTGCGTCCATACGGGCGGTTGTCCACCCGTTGTCCGCGCTCATTCTTGACCGCTGCACGCTGAACATCGAACTGTTCCTGGGTGACCGCTTGCAGCAGCAGTCCCATGCGGTCGGCTTCCAGCCATAACGCCGTTTCCAACTGGTTGATCGGCATGGTCTCGTAATAATTGGTGCGGTCGGAATTGGTGGTTCCGTTCAAGGTTCCACCGGCATTGGAAATGGTCTTTGAAAATTCACCCGGACCGACATTCTCCGACCCTTCGAACATCATGTGCTCAAAGAAATGCGCAAATCCGGAACGTCCGATTTCTTCGCGTGCCGAACCGACATGGTAAGTCACGTCCACGTGAACCATGGGGTCGGAATGGTCTTCGTGCAGGACCACGGTCAGGCCATTGTCGAGGACATATTTGCTGAACGGAATTGAGAATTCGTCATCGCTGCCGCTGTATTCCTCTACCAGTGTGATGCCATTCGGCAGGGTAGCGGCGGCAGTCTCATCAGGCGCCTGGCCGCAAGCGGTCAGAAGAACGGCGAAAAGCAAGGCGGTTAATATTTTGATCATTCGAGTTATCCGGTGAGTAGGGCATTGGTGAAGTGAACGGCTTTTCTATGACCGTTCCAGCGAGCATCTGGTTCAATTGGATTTGGAGTAACCGGCAAACCCTGATCCACAGGCCAGCGACAAGCTGCCCGCCAAATGTAAGCCCGGGAAACGTTCAGGGCCGGGTCGACATCTCGCACGATGATATGTTGTCGGGTGCAACACGTTCGATCGGTATCGTGCCCTTGAGACCCAGTGAAGTGATTTCGTAATCGATCAGCCCACTTTCACAGTCTGCGAACTGAAGCTTTATGGTTCCATCACCATCGGCGTCGGTGCTGGCCTCAGGAATAGCAGAATCGAATACGCCCCCGCTGGTCACGTAGATCGTGAGGTTCGCCGTATCGCCTTCATAGGGGCCTTGTGCAGTCAGCCAGCGATGACCGGGTTCGCCCAGCATGGCGGATACGTCTTCCGGTGGCCGTTCGACATCATATGTGAACCAGGCCAGGAACAGCTGTTTCTGATTGGGGAGCACGGAGATCATGAACCCCTGGCCATCGGTGACCGGGTTGTACCATGCATCATTGAAGTCCGTGGTAATTCCGAAAGCAATTTCATCTTCAGGCACAAACGCCAGATTTTCCGCCCACAAACCAACATCGTCGGCCCTGAAAACGCTGCTGCACTGAGGTCCCATGATCCTTGTCCTAAGTTGGTTTTTTGTACCATTCAGTGTGGTCTGCCAGAAAACCTGTCGAACTGGATCGTATGCCACGCCACCTTCGAAGTAGCTCGAAGTTACGCAATCAGGACTAATGGAACGATCAGAAGATTTAACCAGGTATGAAGATCCGTCCGAATCGGTCGTGTACAGTCTATTGTTGTCGGAGTCGTAGGCTAGCCCGCCGAACTGGTGGTCGCTTGACTCGGAGTCTGCTATCTCACTGACTGTCAGGGTAGCTCGATTTACCCTGACGACCCGCGATTGATAAGACATCAATAATTGGCCGGTTTCCGCTATGTATTCCAGGCCATAAGGCTGGTTCCCGGATAAGTTCTGTTTCAGGTCCAACGTTCCAATCAGCTCCCAGTTGGCCGTAAATGGATCCACGAGGTACAGATGCGGATTATCCACCTGGGAAGACGGGTCCGTTACCACGATGAGCTTGCGAGCTTCCGGATCCCAGGCAATTCCGCCCCACCGATAGGTGAAGCCCAGCTCTCCAATCGTCTCTCTTTCGAACGTCGATGTATCGACCCTCTGAAGCATATTCGATGTCCGTGAAATGAAGTAAAGCCAGTCTGCTCCGGCGGAATATGGAATGACTAATGCGACGAAAAGGACTAAGTTGCGAATTGCAGTGATAAAGTTCATGTTCTTTTCCCGATGGGTACCCTGATTTAAATATAGGTGGTTACGCCACGTTGTCTATTTCATTCTGCAATCGATGTTCATTTAATGCTGCAGTTTTTCGCAGCATGATAATATTTCAGAAATCTAATTCCGGTAATCCCGCCGAACGGAGTATTTATGCGCAGACCCCTACTGGCCTCGCTCGCCCTGCTGTTCCTGTTAGCCTCTACATTTGCAACCTCCGCGCTGGCCATGCGCGAGATTGGTTTCTCGAAATATCGCTTGCCTGGTGAGGGCGCGATTGCTCTACCCGTGACCGAAACCGGGACGCTGACCGGCGTGGCCGCAGCGGTGGACGAAGTCACCGGTGGAAGCCTGGCAATGGCATTGGCCGAGGCCGGTTTCAATGGAAAAGTGGGTGAGACCCTGACCCTGTTCGGCGTCAGGCCCTATTCCCGCATAGACCTTGTTGGCGTTGGAACAGAAACGATTGACCGCGTTGCGGCCGAGGATTTCGGTGGCCGCGTTGCTTCGCTCAACGACGGCTCCAATGGCAACCCCCTGAACGTGTTATGGCATGGCCTGGAAACACAATCGGATGCCAATGCTTCGCGCGTGGCACTCGGTTTTCTGCTGGGTGACTACCGCTTTGATCGCTACCTCGAGGACCGAGTTGATCCGGCGAGCCGCGGCAAGGTGACCATCCTGGGAGATGACCCGGCAGCGTCCCGTCAGTTCACCGATGACCTGGCACATCTTGCGTCCTCGGTTTACCTGGCGCGGGATCTCGCTTCTGAACCTGCCAACGTCATCTATCCGCAGTCGTTCGTTGAGCGCGTGCGGGACGCATTTGAAGACATCGACCGAGTGCGAATCCGGGTGCTGGACGAGAAAGACCTGGCAGATCGTGGCATGGGTGCGCACCTGGGCGTGGGAAAAGGATCCGCGCGCCCGCCCAGGCTGATGATCATCGAGTACCGGGGCGGCGGGGATGAACCGCCGCTGGTTTTGGCCGGCAAGGGCATCACCTTCGATTCGGGCGGGATCTCGCTGAAGGGCGGGGAAGGTATGGGCCGCATGAAGGCTGACATGACCGGCGCCGCAGTGGTTTCTGCGACCGCGCTTGCTGTCGCTGGACGCGAAGCCCGCACCAACCTGGTGGCGTTGGCTGCGCTGGCGGAAAACATGCCCGGGAGCCGGGCCTCCCGCCCGGGCGACGTGTTGACTTCCATGTCAGGCAAAACCATCGAGATCAAATCCACCGATGCCGAGGGCCGCCTGGTTTTGTCGGATGCCGTCTGGTACGGGCAGCAGGAATATACCCCGGATGTGCTGATCGACGTTGCAACCCTGACCGGTTCGGTGTCGCGTGCGGTAGGTGAGGGCTACTCTGGTCTCTTCAGCAATGACGACTTGCTGGCGGAGCAATTGACCGCTGCTGCAAGACTGGCCGGTGAACCCACCTGGCGTCTGCCGCTCGATCCACTTCACTATGAACAGATCAGTTCGCCGATCGCCGATGTACTGAACGGCAGCAGCGGGCGTGCCGGAGCCAGCACAGGGGCAGCTTTTATTGGCACATTCATCCAGGACGGCCAAGTGTGGGCGCATTTCGATATCGCCGGTGTCGATTACCAGGAGGAACCACTGCCGACCGTGCCGAAAGGTTATTCAGGCTATGGGGTGCGGATGCTGGATGAATACATTCGGGAAGTGCGGGAGTAAATGATTAGATGCAGGGGGGACCGACCCGTCCCCCACTGCGTATCCCGACACACTTTAGTCGGGTGGCGAGATATTCTGCCATCCCGTGCTAATAAGAGCCTGTCCGTGTGCTCCCCCTTCTTCTTCGAATACCATACGCTTTCATCAGAAAATATGCAAATTTGGCTAAAACCGTGTTTGACTCCATCTCAAGGTACAATAGACGACTGTTTTGAAGGAATGAACCCATGAGCAGACCCGCCGACCAGATACCCCAGGCAAAAACGGAAGCGTCCTCTCCATTGCGTTTCGTTACAGCCGCTTCCTTGTTCGACGGCCACGACGCCGCGATCAATATCATGCGCCGGCTGATCCAGGCCCAGGGTGCGGAAGTGATACATCTGGGACACAATCGCAGCGTGCTGGATATCGTCCGTGCGGCCATCCAGGAGGATGCCGACGGTATCGCCATTTCGTCCTACCAGGGCGGGCATATCGAGTTTTTCAAGTACATGGTCGATTTGCTCAAGGAGCGGGGGTCTGAGCACATCCGGGTGTTTGGTGGAGGCGGCGGAACCATCACGCTGGACGAGATCCGTGAGCTCGAGGCATACGGAATTGAGCGGATCTATCACCCGGATGACGGCATGCAGATGGGCCTGGTCGAGATGATCGAGGACGTGGTCAGGCGGGCCGCCGACCACCGTGTACCCACAGAGTATCCCGGTCAACTGGACCTGGATAATGCCAGGACCGTCGCCAACGTAATATCCGCGCTGGAAGATGAAGTTTTTGGCGAGGCCGAACTGAAACTCAAACGCCGCGAGTGGCAGGGCCGGGAGAAACAGGCACCCGTGGTGGGCATCACCGGCACGGGCGGGGCCGGAAAGTCATCGGTAACGGATGAGCTGCTGAATCGCTTCGGCCAGAGTTTCCCGGGTATGAAAATTGCGGTTCTGGCGGTCGATCCGACACGACGGCGCACCGGTGGTGCGCTGCTCGGTGACCGGATTCGCATGAACAGCCTGCGAAACGAAAACATCTATATGCGCAGCATGGCGACTCGCCGTCAGCACCTGGCGACTTCAGCGATCCTGCAGGACGCGATCTCATTTCTGAAGTCTGCCGGATTTGACCTGGTGATCGTGGAAACTGCCGGCATTGGCCAGTCTGATTCCGAGATTGTTGACATGGTGGATTTTCCGGTCTACGTGATGACCAGTGATTTCGGCGCCCAAAGTCAGCTGGAAAAAATCGATATGCTGGACTTTGCGGAACTGGTCGTGCTGAACAAGTTCGACAAGCGTGCGGCCGAGGATGCCTTGCGAGACGTTCGCAAACAATGGAAACGTAATCACCTGGCTTTCCAGGCGAGCGACGAAGACGTCCCCGTGTATCCCACCATCGCAAGTCAGTTCAACGATCCCGGTATTACCTGGATGTTTGTCAATCTGTGCCGCCTGTTATGCGAAAAACTGGATCTGCCGGCAGAAAACTGGTCGCCTGAAGCGGACACCCGCGTGAAAGCGCCCAAGGCCACGGTTTTGATTCCCGGTCAGCGCAGCCGTTACCTTTCGGAAATTTCCGAGCAGGGCAGGGCGATCAATGCGGACATCAACCGGCAGGCCGAAGCGGCCAGCCGGGCACAGAATTACTACGAGTCACTCAAGGCATTGCAGGACGAGCACCTGCCGGAGCCTTTTGCACGCTACGTGTCTTTTGCACTGCGCGAGGAGCGTGCAGACCGTTCCCTGGTGTTGCTGCGGCAGCGTTATGACAGCTCAATCAGCGAATTGAATGAAGACGCGGTGCAACTGCTCAGAGCATGGCCGGCGCGCAAGAAAGGCTTGCGTTCTGAGCAATACGCCTATGAAGTTCGCGGCAGGCAGATCACCGGCCCCAACTACCGGGAGTCACTCAGTCGTTTACAGATTCCAAAAATTGGCATGCCCAGGGATGCGGATTGGGGTGAGTTACTGTCCTTCCTTATGCGGGAAAACCTGCCTGGATTTTATCCTTATACGGCCGGTGTATTTCCTTATCGCCGGGCCGGTGAAGACCCGATCCGCATGTTCGCCGGAGAGGGCACGCCGGAGCGGACCAACCGCCGTTTTCATCTTCTGGCCCAAGGCCAGCCCGCGGTCCGGCTGAGTACCGCTTTTGATTCGGTAACACTGTACGGTGAAGATCCACATACCCGGCCGGATATTTACGGCAAGGTCGGGAATTCCGGGGTATCCATCGCGACCCTGGACGACATGAAGAAACTTTATTCCGGTTTCAATCTGTGTGCGCCCAATACCTCGGTTTCGATGACGATCAACGGCCCGGCGCCGATGATACTGGCTTTCTTCATGAATACCGCGATCGACCAGCAAGTCGAGCTGTACCTGCATAAACACGGCAAGTGGGAAGAAGCGAAGCGGAAAATACAGGCGCATTTTGATGGACGCCTGCAACCGCGCTACATCGGCCAGTTACCGGAAGGAAATAACGGGCTTGGCCTGGCCATGCTGGGCATCACCGGTGACAAACTGGTCGATGCGGAAACCTACGGACGGATCAAGGCTGAAACCCTTACAAAGGTTCGGGGTACGGTGCAGGCCGATATCCTGAAAGAGGACCAGGCGCAGAATACCTGTATCTTCTCCACCGAATTCGCGATGCGGATGATGGGAGATATCCAGCAGTATTTCGTCGATCATGGCGTGCGCAATTTTTACAGCGTATCGATTTCCGGTTACCACATCGCCGAAGCCGGGGCGAACCCCATCAGCCAACTCGCTTTCACATTGAGTAACGGGTTCACTATCGTCGAGTATTACCTGGCAAGGGGCATGAAGATTGATGCCTTCGCTCCCAACCTGAGCTTCTTCTTCAGCAACGGCATGGATCCCGAGTACACCGTGATAGGCAGGGTGGCCCGCCGGATCTGGGCACGCGCAATGCGTGAGCGTTATGGCGCCAACCGCCGTAGCCAGATGCTGAAGTACCATATCCAGACCAGTGGCCGTAGCCTGCATGCGCAGGAAATTCAGTTCAACGACATCCGTACGACCTTGCAGGCACTCTACGCATTGTTCGACAACTGCAACAGCCTGCACACCAACGCCTACGATGAAGCCATCACGACTCCTACTGAAGAATCCGTGCGAAGAGCTGTCGCTATCCAAATGATTATAAACAAAGAATTAGGTCTCAATTTCTGTGAGAATCCCTGGCAGGGGAGTTTCATCGTGGACGAGCTGACCGACCTGGTGGAAGAAGCGGTCTACCAGGAGTTCGAACGTATTTCTGAACGGGGCGGCGTGCTGGGCGCCATGGACACCATGTATCAGCGCAGCAAAATCCAGGAAGAGAGCCTGTATTACGAGAGCATGAAACACGATGGTACGTTCCCCATTGTCGGTGTGAATACCTTCCTGCCTCCGGATGGTGGTCATGGGGAAGTAGGCGAGATCGAGTTAATGCGCAGTTCTGAAAATGAGAAAGACCAGCAAGTCTTCAATGTCGAAACCTTCCGCGAAGCCCATCGCCGGGAAGGGGAGGCCCAGCTGAAGTATTTGCAGCAGATCGCCCGGGAAAGAAAAAACACCTTTGAAGCATTGATAGAAGCAGCAAAGTGGTGCTCGCTGGGCTCGATGAGCCACTCGCTTTACGACGTGGGTGGGGAGTACCGGCGGAACATGTAGGGACGTGGCAACTTTCAAGGCCGAAACCCCGCTCAGCCTGGACGGCCTTTCCCGCCGCAAGCTGGGCGACGATCTGGAAGTCGATGTGGGTGTGGTTCGGGTCAAGGGGGCGCACTCGGGTGATGCCGGGCAATTTTCTTACCGCCTGACGCCGGAACCGGCTTTCAGGGTCGAGTTGTTCAATAGCGAAAACGACCGCGACAAAGCGCATGGGGTCATTGGCCGGCTGCCGAAGCGGAAGGTTTCCGGAAATATTCGCTGGTACCCGCTGATCGATGTGGGCAAGAGCGGCGCCTGGCTGAAATACACGACCTCTGCAAAAATCAGGCACAGCGCAGGAAATTCTCTTCTGGGACTGAAGGGCGACGCCGAGGCCGATCATTTTTATTATCACAAGCACCGCCGGAACAAACTTTTGGGCACCGCCATTGCTCAGGACCTGGTGCAGCAAAAGTTTGCTTTTTCCTACCATGACGTGCTTTCCCTTGACGTGTCAGAGGCTGCAGGCCTCGCCAGTGAGGGAAAGGTCCAACTGGCGCTGAGGTTTGACTGGAACGACATCCTGGCCTCAGGTATCACGCGCCTCGCTGCATTGCTGAACTCTTCTGAAACCGTCGCCATCCAGCTTTCCGGTCGTGCCGGCGTCGAGTTTAAAGTCAGCGTTGAGGGTGGATTCAAACTGGTCTTTCTTGGACTGGGTGACGGAGACTTCCGGGTTGCTTTGAGTCAGTCGGACGCTGCGGTTTTTAAAGCGGGATTGAAAACGAAATTCGTGGTCGGTTTCGCCCGCCCATCCGAAGTCGAAGACATTCTCGATGAGGTGGTGGCAGGCTTGCTGGGTGTATCACCCGCATCACTGATCGCGGGTATCGATGCGCTGAAGCAGAAGACCAGTTTTGAGCAGTTTTCCGGCCTGGAACAGGCATTGCTTGAAAGCCTGGCTGACCGGCTGGGGTTCGATGAAAGCCTGCATTCCAGAGAAGAAGCACTGGATCTCCTGGACGGTTTTCAGAAGAAAGTCAGTTCGGCCATCAGGGACATCGCTAAAACGCGCGTGGAAGCGGGTTTTGTCTATGAATATTCCCGACTGGAAACCCATGCCTCCCTGTACGAGGGGGACTTCACCCAAGCTGCATTGAGTCGACTGTATCCAGACATCCTGGCCGGCAACTTTCACCGGATTCTGGCGGATGCCGATAACTACCCGGGCGAGATAACGACCCGGCGGTTTCTGAATGAAAGGAGCCTCTTGATCAGGCATGCGACCGGCTTTTCGCTGGGCGCAGGGCATTGGTCGCTGAGCGGCAAGGAAAGCACGGTATTCAAATTCGTGACCCAGGTAAATGCAGAGAAAGCAGTCCGCCACAGCCTGTTGGGCAGTCGCAAGTACGAGGGCAAGTACTTTGGGCCCCACGAGTCGACTTTCCTGGATTTCAAAGCGGGTATGCCGGATTTCCTGCCAGACGGGCAGGATGCCACGGCCCGGGACTTCAGATTTGGCCTTTCCCTCACCCTCACAGATGGCAGGGCGTATACCAGCAATCGCCGGCTGAAGGCCTTCCTGGACAGCGGTTTGTTGTGCGGTGTGGGCCCGGAAGGCGACCTGGATCGATTGACAGCGCTGGTTCGTTCGACCTTCGGTAACCGCAAGACCCGCGGCAAGATCGCGCTGCGCCTGAAGCACAAGGCCGTACTGGGTTTCAGCGAGTGGCTGACACTCAGGTCAACGGCAGAGTTGGGCCGGATCATGGCCCGGGGCATGGAGTACCGGGACAGTTACCCGTTATTGCGCCTTGTGACCGGCCGCCAGGTTGTCTATGGAACGTTCTGGCAAACGGCCCTGCGAAGGCGGCTGCGCAATGCAGGCAGCGCTTCCAGGTTCGCCCTGAAACAACTCCAGCCCCTGGATTCTTCGTTGTACTGGAGCGAAAAACAGGCGCTACGGGGACGTAACAGGGATCCGGCAACGATTTACGTGCTGTTTCGGCGAAACCCCGATCTGCTCAGGGATTTTCAGGCCATGCGCGACGCTTTTTCCGGGCTGCACAGCGCATCAGTAAAAAGCAGCCCGTTTACAGAGCTGGCAGAGATCGCCAACGGTCTTCACCGGTTTGCCAATACCCGGTTCAAGGTCCGGGTGATGCTGGCCTTGCTCAGCGCCTACCGGAACTCGGTGAGCATTAAACCAGCCGAATTCAATTCCGCCATAACCGTCCAGTCTATCAAGGACAAGCGAGTCCTGACCCTGGGCCGAAAAACCGGGAAGAGATGATGACTTATGTGAAATACCCCACAAATTGTATTGAACGCTTCCTCGAGTACGTCAAAATCGACACGCAGTCCTGCGAAGGTTCCGGGACTTTTCCGAGTACGCCCGGGCAACTGGATTTGCTGCGAAAGCTGGAAGGAGAATTACTGGCGCTGGGTCTTGAAGATGTCACCCTGGATCAGCATGGATACGTATTCGCTACCATACCGGCAACCAGCGTAAAGGCGGATGTGCCGGTCATTGGCTTCCTGGCCCACGTCGATACGTCGCCGGAAATGAGCGGGGCCGGTGTGCAGCCGGTTTTTCACAGGAACTATCAAGGGCAGGATATCGTGCTGCCGGATGATCCGGCGGCGATCATTTCTTTCCAGGACAACCCGCACCTCGCGGCACAATTGGGCAATGACCTGATCACCGCTTCCGGCAACACTTTGCTGGGTGCGGATAACAAGGCAGGCGTAGCCGAGATCATGGCCGCGACAGAATATCTGCTGGCCCATCCCGAGATTGCACATGGCCCTGTCCGCATCGGGTTTACGCCGGATGAAGAGGTCGGGAACGGCACAGAATATTTCGACGTAGAACGTTTTGCGGCACACTGCGCCTACACCATGGACGGAGAAACCCTGGGCGAGTTGCAGGTGGAAACGTTTTCAGCGGATGCCATAACCGCGACCTTCCATGGATTCAACACGCACCCGGGGTTCGCCAGGGGGAAGATGGTCAATTCGATCAAGGTCGCGGCTGATTTTATCAGCCGTCTGCCACCTGATACCCAGTCTCCCGAGACCACGGAAGGTTACCAGGGATTCGTGCATCCCTACATGGTGGATGCCGGTGTGCAAAAGACTTCTGTGAAGCTGCTTGTGCGCGATTTCGTGACATCAGGCCTGAAGGATCTTGAGCAAATGGTCGAGCACGTTGCCGCCGAAGCTGTTGCCGGTTTCCCGGGCGCGCGACTGGAGATCGAACGGGAGGAGAGTTACCGCAACATGAAGGAGGTGTTGGACCAGCACCCGGATGTCGTCAATAATGCGCTGGAGGCCATTCAACGTGCCGGCCTGGATGCGAAGGTCGAACCGATCCGCGGAGGTACCGATGGTTCGCGACTGAGTTTCATGGGGTTGCCGACACCGAACATTTTTGCCGGCGAACACAATTTCCACTCGCGATTTGAATGGATTTCCACCGCCGATATGCACAAAGCCGTGGAAGTGATCATTGAACTTTGCAAGGTGTGGGAAGAGAAAACCAAATAACAGGGAGAGAGCAATAATGAATGATCCGTTTCCCGGCAAGCACCACATGAGTCCGCAATGGGCGCTGGAACAATTGAGCTCTCAGACCGAGGACCGGTTTCTCAGCCTGTTCAAGCAAAACGGGGTAGAAATCGAAATCTACCAACCGGTCGGGCACGACCCGCAACAGCCCCACTGGTGTGACGAAGTTTACGTGGTCATTTCCGGTACAGGGCAGTTCAGGAATGGTGACGAACGGAACCCGTTCAAACCGGGTGACCTGATGTTTGTCCCGGCCGGCGTTGAACACCGGTTTGAGGACTTCAGCGACGATTTTGCCACCTGGGTTGTTTTTTTTGGATCACCCGACGGGCCCTGAATCGCCTTGAACTGATGATCGGGATTGTAAAGTCCGGGAGGAGTTATCCGGTGATTTTAAGACAACAAGGTAAAGTTTTGCGCCGGGTGCTGTTGATCCTGGCAATTCTTCTCATTTTGATTATCGCCGTGCCCCTGTTTTTCAGGATTTCCATCGACATGAGCGGATACAAGCGGTTCATCGAGTCTTCCATTGCAAGGGAACTGGGACGACGGGCCGTTGTGGATGGCACGATCAAGGTCACCACTTCCCTCTGGCCTTATTTTGAAATCCAGGGCCTGCGGATAGGTAACCCTGATGATTTTGGAGAGGGTGACCTGGCAAGCATGGACCTGGCCCGGATCAGTATCGGGCTTCTACCTCTTTTACAGGACAAAGTTCATGTCAGGAAACTGGCAGTAGAAGGGCTGACTCTGAATCTGGATCGCAATGCTGCCGGTGACGTTAACTGGCAGTTCAATCGCTTGTCGAAGCCCGGGGGCAACGTAAGTGCCCATGCCCAGCAAGATTTATCTACTGCATTGGCAGTCGATAAGCTTGAATTCAAGAATATTTCGATTCACTTCCGGGACGAATTGGGTGGTGAAGACATGAATTTCACCATGGATAGTGCAACCGGCTCGGCCGCATTCGGCCGGCCCATGGGTCTTGTCATGGATGGGACCGTGCTCGGGCATCCCTTCACTCTGGATGTTGAGGCGAGTTCGCTCGGGGACTTTCTTGCCATGACCAATTCCCGCCTCGATTTCGAATTCGATATTGCACAAACGAGATTTCAGTTTTCCGGAACCAGCGACACGTTGGGCAGTGGCAAGGTTATCGACCTGCAGGTGTCGGTGGAAGGTGAAACACTGGATAGCCTGGACAGCCTGTTGCGTATCGATTTACCCCCCATCGCAGACTACAGGCTTAACGCCAGGATGAAAGCATCTCCCGACCGGCTTGAATTGAGTGATCTGGAAGCCAGGGTAAAAAACAGCGAGCTGACGGGATCAATAGTCGTCGATGGGAGCGGCGCCAAACCGTTGATCTCTGCGGAACTTACTTCCGAACTGATCCAGCTGGATGATTTTGATACGGGTGATTGGTCGCCCGATCAAACGACCCCGTCTGAAGAGCCCATCCAAAGCGATGCCAGTCCGGAGGAGGAAAAGGCAGCGGTATTGAGTCCGGAAACCCTGCAAAGGGCAAACGTTCAATGGATCGTCAACTTCAAGGAGGTCCTGTCTGGTGAAGACAGACTGGGCAGTGGAAGATTGCAGGCCGGTTTAACCGATGGGCGTATCGATATCCATCCCTTGAAACTGGAACTTCCTGACAGTGATCTGCTGATGGAGGCAACGTTCAAGCCGGGTGATTCTGCTACTCAATCAGCATTGCGTCTGCTGATTGAAAATTTTGATTTCGGCGTGTTGATGAGATTGAGCGATCCGGACAGCGATGTTGGCGGCGCCATCAACCTTGATCTCGACATAAAAACAAATGCGGGAAATTTCAGGGCGCCATTGGCGGGCGCCAGTGGCTATTTCGACCTGGCAGTAAGCCCGGAAAACCTGGGATCCGAAGCCGTTGACCTGTGGGCCGTTAACCTGCTTTCATCTGTTGTGGATTCTTCGGTAAAGGGTGAGAAGCAACAGGTAAATTGCGTTCTCAGCAGGTGGAGCCTCGAAAATGGTGTCATGACCGCCCGTAATCTCGCCGTGGATACCAGTAGAATCCGGATCTGCGGAACGGGCGAGATTGATTTCAACCAGCAAAATTTCAATTTGCGGGCTTCGCCAAAAGCCAAGAAACCTGAATTTTTCAGCCTCGCAACGCCACTTTCCGTGAAGGGGGATTTTTCAGATTTTGCTGTGGGTGCGGACCTGGGATTACTGTCGGTGGGCACCACTGCAATAAAGTTTGCGGTCAGTCCGGTTACAACACCGGTCGCCCGCCTGGTGCGTGAGGATCTGCCGGCTGATGGTTCGGATATCTGCCAGTTACCGATCGGACCTCATGAAGGCGAACTGGAAGAGTTGCCTGGCTGCTGATACTGGATTTCGCCGCCAGGGATCATTGTTAAAAAGCCATCCAGTTCGATGAGGTCCTTTGCGCTAACCTGAAATACCGGGATTTGACCAAAGTCCATTTCACGGGCGACAACGGCGCCCAGCGTCACGATGAAATCAGCTTCGGTCAGGATGATGCCCGATGGACCGCATCCGAGCCGCAATAATTCCAGCAGGATGGAGCTGCCCGAACTCGAGCCGATGGATCGGTTCATCGCCAGAATTTTGCCACCGACGCATTCACCAAACTGCGGATGACGGCTGTCGATGACTTTTCCGGTGCAGGGGTCTACACCTCCCCAAAGACTGATGTCTGATTCCAGTCTGAGCAACTGCCCTTTCGCTTCTCCCTCGATCAGTACCCTGGCGGAAAGGACCGGCATGTCAACTCCACCCCGATTCGTCGCGCGTCGCGACACCGCTGACTGCACTGTTAACACAATCCGCCAGACTTCCGAACACGACCTCGTGGCCGGTCAGGGAAGGGCTGTAGTGAGCGAATTTACCCGAATTGGTCATCAACACGCCGGAAGCGTGTTGCAGGATGGGTGTTACGACCACGCAGGTGTCGACGATGAGTTCCACGCCCAGGTTTTGAAGAGTGAGAAGCTGGTCGCTTTCTTCAAGCTGCGAAATGACATGGCGGCCGGTGCAGGCCAGCAGAGGAATGCTGCAGCGCCTGCCATCGAGCAGGCGCAATAATTCACGGAATTCATCATGGGAGAAATGCGGGCTGCCGACAGCTACCACGTCCAACTGACCGCCGGTTGCCGTACTTAGCCGGTCGCGTTCGCTGATCAGGTCATCCGGCGTTAACTCGACGGTGATATCTGCTGGCTGATGATTCAGGGCTGCGGCAACACTCGGTGCTTCTGGCGTTACACCGGCTACGTGGAACAACGCCACTCCTCCCGTAGAGGCCGCACTCGCGCCGAGTGATTTCAGCTGGTCTTCTGTCACATCCCCGGGCAGGCCGGAGAACACGGCAATCTGGTCACCTGCTATCCGCCCAAGCCACGAACCCAGCACGGGGTATAAAGCATCTTCTCTTTTCAGTCCGTCCGATACGGCAGCGGTATCGATGTGCAGAGTGGCATAGCGGTTCTCTGCACGGTGCAGCCCGACAAAAGGTGCACGGCCGGTGATGGCGCAACAGATGTCCATGAAATCGCCGTAACGGTTGGTCCTGGCGCCCAGTACCGAGTTGGCAAACACGATGGCGTTGCTTTCCGCCCAGGCAATGTTTTCGCCCGTGTGCGGGCGATATCCGGCCTGGTAGGGCGCGCAGGTCCAGGTGGGGAGGCAACCCAGGGCGACGTATGCGTTCATCAAACGCCGGGCCAGGTCTCTTTCGTGATCGTTCAGCCGGATTTTTTCAGGGTTTTGCAGGTCGAGCGCACCGACATTCAACGATGAAGGAACGGAAACCCGTCCTTGCCCGGCAACCAGTCTTTCGGCGAACTCAACACCACTGGCGCCGTGGTACAGGCAGCTGTCGATATGGGCCGATGTGATGGGCACCAGCTTTTCGGCGCCCTGAATTCGGGCCATGTTGGAAACGATACGCATGGCCATGGCAGTGGCCTCGCCATTTAAGCCTTCGAGCATGCCTTGTTCTTCAGGTGTCAGATACATTTGCTGTATGATGCAGGCTTTCTTTTTTCAGGAGCAGGCCATGAGCCAGGCAAAATCGGGTGATTCCGTAAAAATCCACTACACAGGTACTCTGGACGACGGAACACAGTTTGACAGTTCTGCCGGTCGCGAGCCACTCGAGTTCAAGCTGGGTTCCGGCCAGGTTATCCCGGGCTTCGACAAAGCGGTGGACGGTATGACCGTGGGCGAAAGCAAAACAGTGAACATCCAGGCGGAAGACGCTTATGGTGCGCATAACGCGCAGATGGTCCAGGAAGTTCCACTCAGCGCATTGCCGGATGACCTGACTCCGGAAATAGGCATGGGGCTGCAGGCCCAGGGCCCCGACGGACAGGTCGCCAACCTGGTCATTACCTCGGTTCAGGGCGATTCCATAACGGTTGACGGCAACCACCCGCTGGCAGGAAAAGCGCTGAATTTCGATATTGAGCTGGTTTCGATCGACTGACCGGCCCCGGCACCCTTGTCGCTTGCGCTGATCAGGTAAGATATACGACATGAATTTTCCACTGATCGGACTGCATGCCTGGCTGGGTGAATTCGCCGCACTGATGTTTGCCTGGGCTTTTGTCGAGTTGCTCAGCAGCACTGATGCGAATATCCGCCGCGCGCGCCTTGCGACGTTGCTTGGCGTGGTTTTCATTGGCTCGGCCTGGCTGGCCGGCGGCTTCTATTACGTGGAAGTCTATGGAACCGCGGTCAAGCCGCTGATCAAGGAAGGTCCGATGCCCTGGGTCCACTCAATCGTGATGGAAACCAAGGAGCACGTCTTTATTTTCCTGCCTTTTCTGGGTCTGCTTGCCTACGGTCTGTTGCAGCGCACGGGTGATGCCATGCCGGAGAATCCTGTGGCCCGGACTGCGGCGAAATATGCATTGGGCTCCCTGGCCCTGATGACCGGGGGCATGGCGCTGCTCGGCTTCCTCGTATCCAGTGGATTTCGTGCTGCCCTTGAGCAATTGGTTACATGAAAAAATTCAGCGTCAGCTCGATGGCCTATGGCTGCCATGCCGTTTTCTGGTGGGTCGCCATCCTGACCGTTGCCGCCGAAATGGCGCCGGCAGTCAAAAACCTCCTGGCTGGCCTGACCGGTCACCACTGGGTTACAAAAAGCCTTACAGCCATCATTCTGTTTTCTATCGTGGCGCTCGTCTTTTCCTCACGCGAAGATCCGAAGGATGCCACAGGTATGGTCAAGGGAGTGATTTTCAGCGCCCTGGCGGCTGCGGGGCTGATTTTCGTCTTCTACACACTGCATTTCCGGGGTATTGTGTGAGCCGCTGCAAATAATTTCATTTCCGGCACTTTACTGGCATCATCAGTGCCCTTATCTATTTTCGTACAGACCGAATTATTTACCCCGAATCAAAGGAGCCACACCATGACCCATGAACTTCCCGCACTACCTTATGCCGATGATGCACTGGAGCCGGTTATTTCCGCCGAAACCATCGGTTATCATTACGGCAAGCATCACCAGGCTTACGTAACCAACCTGAATAACCTGGTGCCGGGCACTGAGTTTGAAAACGCGTCCCTGGAAGAGATCGTGATGAAATCGACCGGCGGTATTTTCAATAACGCTGCCCAGGTCTGGAATCACACGTTTTACTGGAATGGTTTGAGTCCCGATGGTGGTGGTCAGCCCACCGGCGCCCTGGCCGACGCGATCAACACGGCATTTGGTTCATTCGCTGATTTCAAGGCCGCATTCATCAAGAACGGTATTGGCAATTTCGGTTCCGGCTGGACCTGGCTGGTCAAGAACGATGATGGATCGGTAGAAATCGTCAACACGTCCAATGCAGCAAACCCGATGTGCGACGGCAAAACCCCGTTGCTGACCATCGACGTCTGGGAACACGCTTATTACGTGGATTACCGTAACGCCCGGCCACAGTACCTGGAAGAAATCTGGTCCATCGTCAACTGGGATTTCGTCGCTGCCAACTACGGCTGATTTGAAACCGGACAATACGGGGTCGTACCTGCGCCCGGCATATCGCTGGTATGTGCTGGCGCTGCTGACGCTCGTCTATACCTTTAATTTCATCGACCGCCAAGTGGTCGTGATTCTGCAGGAGCAGATACGCGCCGACCTGTCGTTGATGGACTGGCAACTTGGCCTGTTATCCGGTTTCGTATTTGCCATCTTTTACTCGGTGCTGGGTCTACCGATTGCCCACCTGTCGGAAAGCGTGGGCCGCAAGCGGGTCGTGTCAGCCGCACTTGCGTTCTGGAGCCTGATGACGGCGCTTTCCGGCGCTGCCCAGAATTTCATCCACCTGTTATTACTCAGGATTGGCGTGGGCATTGGCGAGGCCGGCGGAAGTCCGCCCTCGCATTCAATGATCTCGGACATTTTTCCGCGGCACCGGCGCGCATTCGCCCTGTCGATCTTTTCCATGGGCGTCTATTTTGGGTACTTGTTTGCCTACGGGCTGGGTGGCTGGATCGCGGAGAGCCTGGGTTGGCGGCTGACCTTCGTCGTTTTTGGCCTGCCCGGTGTGGTGCTGGCGCTGATCGTGGCCCTGACCATCAAGGAACCGCCGCGCGGCATGGCAGAGCTCAGGGAGAGCGGGCACAGCGATCATGCGGCGGCAGGAACGGACCTTGGCAAGCCCACCTTCCGTGAAACGATCAGTGTGTTGTGGTCGCGCAAATCTTTCCGGCACATTGCGCTGGCAGCCAGTCTGCAGTCGCTGGCGGGTTACGGAGTGGGGAATTTTGTGCCTTCCTTCATGATGCGCGCCCACGAGATGCCGATCAGCGAGGTGGGCTGGAAACTGGCGCTGATCACCGGATTCGGCGGCGCTTTCGGGGTGGCGCTGTCCGGTTGGGTATCGGACCGGCTGGCCCGCCGGGGTGAATACTGGTACGTATTGTTTCCTGCAATTGCAATGATAGTGACGCTGCCATTAACCGTACTGGCTTTTTCAGCCCTGGCGCCGGGCAACATGTTCATTTTCTACATCCCCTACATGATCCTGGGCGCGACCTGGCTGGGGCCATGTCTGGCCGTCACGCACTCGCTGGTAGGGCTTAGACAGCGCGCCGTGGCGTCCGCAGCGTTGTTTTTCGTCGTCAACCTGGTGGGGCTGGGGTTGGGGCCGTTGATCGTCGGATCGTTGTCTGATCTGCTGCGGCCGGAGTATGGCGATGCCGATGGTTTGCGCTATGCCATGATCAGCACCGCCCTGGTCGCCAAGTTCTGGGCGATCAGCCACTTTTTGCTGGCGGGCAGGCTGATTTCTGCGGACCTTCAGAAGTGATCTGTTATTGAGTGTAGGATAAGTCAATGGATGCAAAGCTTAATGTACTGGGAGAACCCCTGCTGCCGTGTTCGGACGATCCCGTAACCGGTTTTTTCCGGGACGGTTGTTGTAACACCAGTAGTCAGGATATGGGGATGCATGTTGTGTGTGTCAGGGTGACGGCCGAGTTCCTGGAATTTTCTCAATCCCGTGGCAACGACCTGAGTACTCCGATGTCGGAGTTCGGGTTCCCGGGGTTGAAACCGGGTGACCAATGGTGCCTATGCGCGGCTCGCTGGCAGGAAGCAATGGAAGCCAATGCTGCCCCCCGGGTGGTGTTGCAGGCGACTCATGCTTCCGCCCTGAGGGTGGTCAAGCTGCAGGACCTGAAAAAGTATGCGCTGGACCTGGTCTGAGCCATTCTGGAAAGATTGGATTTTTCCTGCTGAAACCTGCACAATCCCTCGGCTTGAATCCTGGAGTTTGATCTGTTGACTCACTGTAATACCAAGGCCCGTATTTCGGGCGCATTGATCGTAATGTTCGCGGGCCTGCTGGCTGCTTCGCCGGTGCCGGCAAGCAGCGTGACGCTGAAAACCGTGATGGGTGATGTGATCATTGAATTGTACGACGACGTAACCCCGGAAACCGTGGTGAATTTTCTGAACTACGTCAGGGATGGCGACTACAACAGCAGCTTCATTCACCGGGTTGATCCTGATTTCATTATCCAGGGTGGTGGTTTTACCTTTATTGATGACGTGGCAGCGCCTGTACCCACCGATCCTCCCGTGGTCAATGAGCCGGGGATTTCCAATCTCCGCGGCACCATCGCCATGGCCAAGCTGGGCGGAGATCCAAACAGCGCCACCAGTCAATGGTTCATTAACCTGGCGGACAATTCCGGCATCCTCGACGGCCAGAACGGCGGGTTTACCGTGTTTGGCGAAGTCACGGGCAACGGCATGGACGTGGTGGACGCAATTGCCGCTTTGCCAATTTATAACGCCGGTGCACCTTTCGGTGAGCTTCCCATGATTGACTATCCCGGCAGCGGACCGGCCATGGAAGAGAACCTGGTCATGATGGACGTGGTTGAAAACAGCGAAAATGTGATCAACGAATTTGAAATCAACCAGGGCCTGAACGACACGTGGTACAACATCACCACCGATGGGCAGGGCTTTTTCATCATTACCTACCCGGAGCTGAAAACCATGTTCCTGACGTGGTTTACCTATGACACGGTGCGGCCAGACGAATCGGTGCCTTTCATGCTGGGAGAGCCGGGTCATCGCTGGATGACTGCTTATGGGAGCTACGAAGGCAACAAGGCGGAACTGGCCATCACGATGACCATCGGTGGCGTTTTTGATTCCAGCGAACCTGTTCCGGGAAATACCCCTGATGGCACCATCGTCGTAGAATTCGATGACTGTGCGTCTGGTGTGGTCGGTTATGACATCACTTCGATCAATAGCCAGGGCGAAGTGCCCATTCAAAGAGTGGTGTCGGATAACATCGCCTTGTGTGAGAGTTTATCGGAACCTGTTGCACAATAAGCGGCGTTTTCTGTTAGAATCGCCTCATCCTGGCCACATCGGTTGGCCTGAATTCCCCTTATTTATCCCTCTCAGACCGATTCACACCTGATTTTTATCGGGTAGAGAAAGAGCGGGACCGGAGTATTTCCCAAGATGTCTTTTGACTCTCTCGGCCTGTCGGCCGAAATCCTGCGTGCTGTGCACGAACAGGGCTATAACGAACCCACACCCATCCAGACCAAGGCGATACCGCTGATCCTGGAGGGCAAAGACCTGATGGCCGGAGCCCAGACGGGTACCGGTAAAACCGCGGGCTTCACGCTGCCACTGCTGCAACGCCTGAGTTTGAATCCGGTTGCGCGTAAACCAAAATCGGTTCGGGCACTGGTGATCACGCCGACCCGTGAACTGGCAGCCCAGGTGGAGCAAAGTGTCGAAACTTACGGCCGCCACCTGCCGCTTAATAGCACGGTGATTTTTGGCGGAGTAAAAATCAATCCGCAAATTACCCGCTTACGCCAGGGCGTCGATGTACTGGTCGCAACGCCAGGGCGCCTGCTGGACCATGCGCGTCAGAAAACGATTGACCTCTCACAGGTCGAAATCCTGGTGCTGGATGAAGCGGATCGCATGCTCGATATGGGATTTATCCACGATATCCGCAAAATACTGGCATTGCTGCCCACCAAGAGTCAGCGTCAGACCCTTCTGTTTTCTGCGACATTTTCATCAGAAATCAAAAAGCTGTCACATCAAATTTTGAGCCACCCTGAACTGGTTGAAGTCGCCCGGCGCAATGCGACCGTGGAATTGATTGCCCAGCGGGTTCACCCGGTGGATAAGAGTCGCAAAAGAGAATTGCTCAGCCACATGATCGGTTCCGGTAACTGGCGCCAGGTGCTGGTCTTTACCCGCACCAAGCACGGCGCCAATCGCCTGGCCAAGCAATTGGTTATTGACGGGCTCAGCGCGACCGCTATCCATGGCAACAAGAGCCAGGGTGCACGCACGCGCGCACTGGCTGATTTCAAAGAGGGCAGGGTACGGGTGCTGGTCGCAACCGATATTGCGGCCCGCGGGCTGGATATCGATCAATTGCCCCACGTGGTGAACTACGAGTTGCCCAATGTGCCGGAAGACTACATCCATCGCATCGGCCGGACGGGCCGTGCCGGGCGTGAAGGTGAGGCCGTGTCTCTGGTGTCGCCGGACGAGTCCAAACTGCTGCGGGATATCGAGCGTCTGCTCAACAGGCAGATTCCCAGCGAAGTACTGCAGGGATACGAAGTCAACCCGGCCGCCAGATCTGAGCCTGATCGAAAACCCGCAAGGCATAACGGACGCGGACGATCGGGCGCTCGCCAGGGCAGTCGGGCGAATAAACCAGCCCAAACGAATCAGCCCGCCCAGTCGAAACGTCGCAGGTCATCAAACCAGGGACAGAGGTCGGCCAAGCCTGGCTACAGTAGCCTGGCTGACCGCTACCTCGGTGACTGACGCGGCGCGATAAATCCATTAACCTAGTGCCGGTGAAAGTTCAGGCACTCAATGTAAACGAATATGGTGAAACCGCAGACGGACTTGCGGTTTCATTATTTACACTGAAAAACCGAAATGGCCTGACCACGCAGATCACTAATTATGGTGGAACTGTCACCTGCCTCCAGGTCCCGGACCGGGAAGGCAGGTTTGCCAATATTGTGCTGGGATACGACACCCTGGCTGAGTACGAAGCGGGTGCTGCGTTTTTTGGTGCGCTGATTGGACGATTCGGCAACCGTATTGCAGGTGGGCGATTCGAACTGGACGGCGAGGTTCACCAGTTGGCAACCAATACCCACCCTAACCACTTGCACGGTGGCGACCGGGGTTTTGACAAGATCGTATGGGATGCAAAAGCCGAAATTACCGCCAATGGTCCTTCATTGGTGTTGAAGTATCTCAGCGTTGATGGTGAAGAGGCTTACCCTGGCAATCTTGACGTTATCGTTCGGTACACGCTCGCTCATAATGACAGCCTGATTATCGAATACCGGGCCGATTGTGATCGCGCCACGCCCTTAAATCTGACGCACCATGGCTATTTCAACCTGACCGGTGACCCGGGCAACGATGTGCTGGGTCACGAGATGGAGATCCATGCGGATCATTTCACGCCTGTTAACTCCAGCCTGATCCCCACCGGGGAAATTGCCCCTGTGGCAGGGACACCTTTTGACTTCAGGGCGCCAGTAACCGTTGGGGCAAGGATCAATGAAGGTCATGAACAGCTGTTGTTCGGGGGAGGGTATGACCACAACTTTGTGCTCAGCAAATCGGAACGAAAGGAACCTGAGTTGGCCGCCCGCGTGTATGAACCACTGAGCGGGCGTGTTATGGAAGTCCATACCAGCGAGCCCGGAGTCCAGTTTTATTCAGGGAATTTCCTGCAGGACTTCAGGCCCAGGGCTGGCCTGTGCCTGGAAACACAGCACTTTCCCGACAGCCCGAATCAACCGGGTTTCCCGTCGACGATATTGCGGCCGGGGGAATCGTTCAGATCGCAGACGGTTTATTCGTTCTCAGCGAGATGAATGACAGGTCGACCTGGTAAGTCGGCCGAACCGGTTGCCGAGAAGGTGTGAGCTCAATTAACGCAAGACTGGATGACACATGAGACTCAAAAACTAATTTACAGAGAGTTTTCCAGTTTCTTTAGAAGCCCGGTTCCGCCGGGCGCCCGTAGTTCCGCTGATACAGGCAGCTGATCCCGATGTTGAGATTCGGACTGCCAGGGCGCTGGTTAACGGCGGCCTGAGCGCTTTGGAAGTTGTGCTGAGAAGTTCGGCTGCCCTTGAATGCCTGAAAGAAGTCGTCCAGGCCGTTCCGGAGGCAGTCGCCATCGCGAAACGCGTGAGAGGCTAATCATGGTTAGATACATTTTTTCCGGAGTGATCATTCTCAGGTGTTGAGTCCCGCCAATTCCCTGCATCGCCGCAGGGAAATTTCGGTAGTATATGCAACTTCGTCATACACATCCCGGCCAGGGAAAGGATCACGAGCTGTGCAAAAAGAACAATCAAACATGGGGTTTGTCATCCTGATCAGTATTGTCGCCACGATTGGCGGCTTCCTGTTCGGATTCGACAGCGGGGTGATCAACGGCACTGTCGATGGCTTGCGGATCGCGTTCAACTCGGACAGCGTAGGGACCGGTTTCAACGTTGCTTCCATGTTACTGGGTTGTGCAGTGGGCGCATTCTTCGCCGGCACCCTGGCTGACAAGCTGGGCCGGCGCACCATCCTGATCATTGCGTCTGTCCTTTTCACGATCAGCGCCTGGGGCTCGGGCATATCAGATTCTTCGGGGGAGTTCATTTTTTACCGCGTGCTGGGTGGCCTGGCGGTTGGTGCAGCCAGTGTCCTGGCCCCGGCGTATATCAGTGAAGTCACCCCGGCCCGATTCCGCGGCGCCCTGGCCAGCCTGCAACAGATAGCGATTATTTCCGGCCTGTTCTTCGCCTTTCTCAGTAACTACCTGATTGCGCATTTTGCCGGTGGTTCGACGGAGATTCTGGCAGCAGGTCACGAAGCCTGGCGCTGGATGTTCTGGATCGAGTTGGTGCCGGCACTGACTTTCTTCTTCGCTCTGCTGTTCATTCCGGAAAGCCCGCGGTTCCTGGTGGCCAGCCGGAAAAAGGACAAGGCACTGGCCGTGTTACAGAAGCTGATGGGCGATGGCGCCCAGGCCAAGCTGGACGAAATTGACGCGTCCCTGGTCAGCGATCATCACCGCCCGCGGCTAAGAGACATCGCTGATCCAAAGCACGGTGTCCGCCCGATTGTCTGGGTGGGTATCGGCCTGGCGACTTTTCAGCAACTGGTCGGCATCAATGTTGTGTTTTATTACGGCGCCGTGCTCTGGCAAAGCGTGGGCTTCACCGAGGCCGATGCGTTGCTGATCAATGTGGGCAGCGGGGCAGTCAGCATCGCCGCGTGCATCGTCACCCTGCTGGTGATCGACAAGATCGGGCGCAAGCCTCTGCTGTGGGGTGGCTCCATTGGCATGGCCGTTGCTCTGAGCGTGATGTCGGTGGTGTTTTTGAATGCGGCTGTTGGCGATGACGGTAACTTGCAACTGTCATCCACAATGGGGCCGGTGGCCCTGGTGGCAGCCAACCTCTACGTGATTTTCTTCAACATGTCCTGGGGACCCGTGATGTGGGTCATGCTGGGAGAAATGTTCCCGAATCAGCTCAGGGGCTCCGGGCTGGCCGTCAGTGGTATGGCACAGTGGAGTTCGAATTTCCTGATCACGATGACGTTCCCCATCCTGCTGACAGGAATCGGGTTGGGCGGTGCCTACGGCCTTTATGCCGGCTTTGCGTTTATCTCGATCTTCTTCGTCATGCGCTTTGTACACGAGACCAAGGGCAAGGAACTGGAGGAAATGGAGGGCTGAGCGTTGTCTTTCCGCCTGTTTTGGGCCGTCATTCCCGCAGTTTTATTGCTGGGTTGTAGCGAACCTGGTGAACAGGCTGATGTCAGCCGTCAGGAGCACGGGCCTGGACAGCTTGAGGCCGTTTTCGAATGGTTCGAATACCAGGGGAAGGATACAGTCTTTGCGACACCGCTGGATGAAAATCAGTACCGCAACCCGATCCTGACCGGTTTTTACCCGGACCCCAGCGTGGTTCGGGTGGGTGAAGATTTTTACCTGGTGAATTCTACCTTCGGGTTTTACCCGGGGATTCCGGTTTTTCACAGTCGAAACCTGGTGGATTGGGAGCAGATCGGCAACGTGATTGACCGGGCCGGGATGCTGGATCTCGATCGCTCGCACTTGTCGAAAGACGGCGTTTATGCCCCGACCATCGAGTACCACGATGGCCTTTTCTACGTGGCCAATACCTGTGTCCGCTGCGGTGGCAATTACATGGTTACAGCCGACAATCCTGCTGGTCCCTGGTCCGATCCTGTCTGGCTGCCCGAGGTCGGCGGCATCGATCCTTCATTGTTTTTTGATGACGGCCGCGTTTTTGTCCTGAATACCAACGACCCGGGAGGGCAGGCACTCTATGACGGCCACAAAGCCATCTGGATCAGGGAAGTTGATCCGGTCACGTTTCAGCCCATTTCCGAACGCAGGATGTTGGTTAATGGCGGTGTGAACATAGCAGACAGGCCAATATGGGTTGAAGGACCCCATCTGTACAAAGTCGGCGGTGCGTACTACTTGTCCGCGGCTGAAGGGGGCACGGGTATGGATCACAGGCAGGTTGTTTTCCGTTCTGCGCAAATCTGGGGGCCTTACGAGCCCTGGGAAAACAACCCGGTCCTGACCCAGCGCGATCTGCCGGCTGATCGTGTGGCCCCGGTCACGTCGACGGGTCACGCAGACCTGGTTACAGATCCGGAGGGAAACTGGTGGGTGGTATTCCTGGCAACCAGGACCTATGACGAGATCCACTTCAACACCGGGCGGGAGACCTTTTTGTTACCGGTGAATTGGCAGGCGGGCTGGCCTGCCATCCTTGATCAGGGCATGGAAGTGCCTTACACCGGGATCCGCCCTGAACTGCCAAGGTTGCCTGCCCTGGAAAGCCCGGCAGCCGGAAATTTTATTCTGCGGGAAGCATTTGATGCCCTCCTGCCGAACAACTGGCTGTTCATCCGTATTCCCAAAACCCAGTGGTGGCATTCCGGTGATGGACAACTCACGATCGAAGCGCGAAATGAACGAATTGGTGATACAGCCCAGCCCTCTGTCGTGGCTCGCAGGGTGCAGCACATGAACATGGTAGCAACCACGTCAATGCGTTTTACGCCTGCCGGTGTTGGTGACGAAGCCGGACTGATCGCCCTGCAAAGCGATGAATATTATTTTGCGTTGGGCGCGGGTGTGAATGAGGAGGGCGAAACGGTTCTTCGTTTGCGGCACCGGCATGGTGCCGACATGCCTGCGCGCGGTGAAATTCTGAACGAGATTCCGCTGGATGCAGAGCCGGGGACAGCCATCCAGCTCAGGATTGAGGTTCGTGGCGGTGACGCGGAATTTTCCTGGTCCAGTGACGGCAAACGCTTTGACAGTGTGTATTCAGGTGCGGACGCCAGAACCCTCAGCACGATGAACGCGGGGGGCTTTGTGGGCGCTGTAGTGGGTATGTATGCGGAGGGGCTGAGTAAAGTGCCCTAATCAGTCTTTCCCGCTGGCTGCTCAGTTGACTATCTGGATGTGCTGATATCCATTCCGAGGCCGGGCAGGGGGTGGCCGGTCGCTGCAGGCGGCGGAGAAATTCCCAGGTACGTACAGATGGTCGGTGCAACATCGCGGGGTGAGACCCGTGTACTGATCCGTTGCTGGCTGATTCGCGGACCGGCCAGCATGATCGGTACATGCGTATCGTAGGCGTATGGAGATCCATGCGTGGCGGCGTTGTCATCCGGTTCACCTGACAGCAACCAGAAGGAGTCGTGCACGATGATGACGTTACCTGACCGGACCCGGTGAACGGAACGGGTAGCTGTTCTCACAAGCTGCGAGTCAGGTAAGGTCCCTGCGAGCAGATCACTCCGGCTGAAGGCACCGGCAAAGCCGGGCATTTGCATGAATTCATCAGCCAGTGCCCGTTCCACTTCGGCCAGGTTCAACCCTTCAGCAAGGATCGCCTCTTCGTCCAGGTAAACCCCTGGTTTCAGGAATTTGAGGACCAGGTCTGAGTCCGTTTTGAAGCGGGCGCGCAGGGCTTCATTGGCCTGCTGCATGAATTGCTCGGGCTGGTGCCGCTCGGCTGCAACGCCAAGCTCATTCATTCGCTCGGGGGAAGGCGCAACGCCGTGATCTGAAGAAAGCACAACCAGCGCATTCTGCAACCCGACGCGGTCATCGATGAAGCCGAGCAGATCCTGCAGAGTGCGATCCAGGCGAAGCAGATTATCCTCCGCTTCGAGGCTATTGGGCCCGAAATCGTGGCCAATATAGTCCGTCACAGAAAAACTCACTGCCAGGATATCGGTATGGTCACCGCTGCCAACACTCTCGGCATCTACCAGTGCCTTCAAAAAGGAAAGTGTCAGTTCGTCGCCCATCGGCGTGGCGCGCAGGGCCGAGTAATATGACTCGTCGTCAGAATCGGGCAAAGGGTGGGGGAATGTCCTTCCCATCCCGTACTCGGGTTTTTCAAACCAGCGGTCATCCTGGTTCCGGTACACGTAACGGTCCCGCTCTTGCAGCAATTCCCAGTTCGTGTTTTTGAACTGCTCGGCATGACCCGCCGCGTTCCATTGAACGACCCAATCAGGGTAGCGGGGGTAGTAGTAAGTGCTGGTGACGAATTTCCCGGTGTATTTCGAATACCAGAAGGCTTTGCCTAGCTGTCCGCCCGGAATGATGGCTCCGCGGTCCTTGATCGACACCGAAAATACACGTGATTTTCCCGCACTGGCCTGCACCAGTTGGTCACCGAATGTGCCCGCAACCAGGTTGTGTGGAGATCGGCCCTCGCTCGGCACAGCATTCACCCCGAGCACGGGGTGCTCCTGGTCCTCCGTGTTGTAAACAGCCTGGCGGCTGATCTGGTCATACCATTCGTTGCCTGCTATGCCGTGACGGGGCGTGTTGGCGCCCGTTGCCAGAGTTGCGTGACCTGCCGCTGTTGTCGTCACCAGGTGAGAATAATGAGCGTTCGTATAGACAGTGCCCCGTTCAAAGAAATAGCGGAAACCTGCTGGCCCAAAACGCTTTTCAGCGCGCCAGGGCATATCGCCCCGTAATTGATCGACGGTGATCATCAGCACGAGGTCCGGTGGTTTTGCATGCAACGATCCGCTGCAGGTGACTGCAAATGACAACAACAGAACCGGGCATATTTTGAAGAGGAGGTTCAAGGTAACAACTCCAGTCGGTTTTGCTACTTTAGCCCCGTCAAATCGCACTGTAAGCCACCTGGATCAATTACGGATAGAATTGTAAGCAGCATGAGTACTCTCAAAGCGCTGTTATTTGATGTAGACGGCACACTGGCCGATACGGAACGCGATGGGCATCGCGTGGCCTTCAACCGGGCATTCGCCGATTGCGGGCTGAACTGGCACTGGGGTGTATCCCTCTACGGTAGGCTGCTTCAGGTGAGTGGCGGGAAGGAGCGGTTGCGGTTCTACATTCAAAATTGGCAGCCGGAAATGGATTCATCCTTCGAGACGGATGGACTGATTTTTGAGTTACATCAAGCGAAAACCCGCTATTACCTGGAGCTGATGACCGCTGGCCTGATCCCATTGCGGCCGGGCGTGGAACGATTGCTTGGCGAGGCGCGCAGTGCGGGGATCAGGCTGGCTGTCGCGACGACTACGACACCGGAGAATGTGATTGCATTGCTGAGCGCAACCCTGGGCGAGCAGAGCTTTGGCTGGTTTGATGTGATTGCTGCCGGTGATTGCGTTCCCGACAAGAAACCGGCGCCGGACATCTACTTTCTCGCACTGGAGAAACTCGGGCTGGATGCCGATGAATGCCTGGCCCTGGAGGACTCCGACAACGGTGTGAAGTCTTCAACAGGAGCCGGCATCAAAACCCTGGTTACCGTGAATGAATACACCAGGGACCAGGATTTTACCGGCGCAGCCGCGGTTTTGAGCCAGCTCGGTGAGCCGGACAATGGATTTGAGGTATTGGCGGGCTATACCGGACCCGCCAGCTACGTCAATCTTGCCTTCCTGCAATCGCTGTTCGTCAGGCCGAAATCCCTGACCGGCTCAGGGGTAATTCCCTGATCCGCGTTCCGGTCGCCGCGAAAATGGCGTTGGTTATTGCCGGGGTAGCCGGCGCGATGGGCGGCTCACCCAGACCCATCGGAGGATTGTCACTCTGGATGAAATGACATTCGATCTCCGGCGCGCGGTCGAGCCGTAACAGGCTGTAGTCGTGGAAATTGCTTTGTTCGGCGGCGCCTCCGGCGAATGTGATCTCCAGTTGCGCCGTGCTGAGCGCATCGACGACGCAGCCTTCCACCTGGTTCCGGGCGCCACTCAGGTTGATCACCGGGCCGACATCAATGCCTGACCAGACTTTCTCGACCCTGATTTTCGGCCCGTCGGCGACGACCTCGGCGACATGCGAAACGAATCCGCCGTGATCGAAATGAAATGCCATGCCCATGCCTCGCCCGGGACCCAGGTTGCGTCCCCATCCGGCTTTTTCCGCCGCGATACGCAGCGTATCCCCGGTTCGTTTCAGATCCAGCGGTGGCTCGCCGAATGACCGGGAAAGCAGGTCGAGGCGAAATTCCAATGGATCGCGCCCGGCAGCCAGAGCCACTTCATCGAAGAAACCCTGGTAGGCGAAACAGTAGGCCGAGTGGCCCGGCGAACGCCAGGGGCCGGTCGGCACATGCGCCTCGATGATCGATTGCCTGAGCCGGAAATTGGGCACCAGGCCGGCGGGGTAGTGTTTGGGGCTCAGTCCCGCACCCGAGATGGTTTTTCCATCCCTGCCAAACGTGATGAAATGGTGATCGAAGGCCATCATGCGGCCGCTGCCGTCAATGCCTGCCCTGAACCGGTGCCAGGCAGCCGGGCGGTAAAAATCGTGACGCATGTCGTCTTCACGTGTCCATTGCAGCTGCACCGGGCGGCCGACCTGGCGGGCGATCCACGCGGCCTCGACCATCGAATCGCTGATGAGTTTGCGGCCAAACCCACCCCCGATCCGGGTCAGGTTGACGTGGATTCTGTCTTCAGGAATCCCCAACACCCGGGACACCAGGCCGCGGCCCGATTTCGGGTTCTGGGATGGGGACCAGATCTCCATTTTTCCGGATTCGTGGTAAAAAGCCGTGCAGTTCTGGGGTTCCAGGTTGGCATGCGAAACAAAGGGGTAGTAGTAACTGGCTTCAATAACCTTTTCGGCAGTTCCCAATGCCTCGTCCACGTCACCATCGTGACGCATGGTTTCTCCGGACTCGCTGGCCAGCCTGGCCGCCTGTCGATCGAAATCCCCGGTCGAATCAGAATGGCCGGTATCCCATTTCACTTGCAACCTGGCACGGGCGGAGTTCGCCTCCCACCAGGTTTCTCCGACGATCGCGACCCCCGGCAGCAGACCGTTGAGCTCATCCGTGCCTGCTACCACGAAAGCATGGGTTACCCCGGGCTGCTTCAGAATTTCATCGATATTGGCCGTTTTGACCTTTCCGCCAAATGTCGGGCATTTCTCATATACGGCGTACAACATGCCATCGAGCCGGGTATCTGCGCCAAACAGGGGCTGACCGGTCAGTATCAGGTTGTTGTCAACACCGGGTACAAATTTGCCCAGCAGGCTGAAGTCCTCAGGCCTGCTTTTCAATTTCAGGGCAGAGACGTCAGGCACAGGCAGTGTCGCGGCTTTATCAAGCAGCTCGGCATATCGGGCGGTGTTGTCCGATGCTTCATGCATGATCGTGCCACTGCGGGCTGAACACTCTGCGGCGGGTACACCCCACAGACTGGCAGCGGCTTCTTTGAGCAGGTACAAAGCACCGGTGCCTGCGATGCGCAAATCGTCCCAGCCATCCGGCGTACCCCGGCTGCCGCCGACAACCTGCCGGCCATAGCGGTCATCCAGCGGAGCCTGTTCGACCTTCACATCCTTCCAGTCCACTTCCAGGCACTCGGCAACGACCATCGGAAAGGCCGTTTTTACGCCCTGTCCGGCCTCAGGGTTTTTACTGACGATGGTCACCGTACCGTCGCGATCGATCCGTACGTAGAGGTTCGCCACCCAGGTCTCGTCTATTAATTCGCCGGCGCCTGCGCGCTGGCCCAATCCAATGCCAACCATCAGAGCCCCGGAGGCCATCAGTGAAACCTTGATGAATGAACGGCGGCTCAGATCCGTGCCTTTATCCCTGGTGTTCATGCTGAACCCCCTTCTGCGATTTCGAGTGCAGCACGTTTGATGGCCTTGCGTATCCGGAAATAGGTACCGCAACGGCAGATGACGCCGGCCATGGCCTCATCAATGTCCTGGTCACTCGGGCTCGGGTTGCGCTCCAGCAGCGCAGCAGCGGTCAGCACCTGGCCACCCTGGCAGTAGCCACACTGTGGAACGTCTTCCTCGTTCCATGCGCGCTGAACCGGGTGATCACCGTTGGGTGCGAATCCCTCGATGGTCACGATTTCCTTGCCTTGCATTTTAACCGCGGGCAATCGGCAGGATTGCGCCGGCTGGCCATTGACCAGTACGGTGCAGCTTCCGCAAATTCCGATACCGCAACCGTACTTGCTGCCCACCAGGTCCAGTTTGTCCCGTAGTGCCCAGAGCAGCGGCATATCCTCAGGGATATCCAGTGAATGTTCCTGACCATTGATTTTGAGTTTTACGTGGCTCATTGAAGGTTCCCGGCTGATTCGTTGGGGCTGTCTGAAGAAATTTAACACGAAGCATGTTAGTTTCTGTGACTTCAGATCAAGAAATCTTTCTAAACCAGCCAAAATGGAGATCAAAGGTTGAAAAAAAGAAGACTCGGGAAAAGCGGATTCGAAGTCTCTGAAATTGGCCTGGGATGCTGGCAGCTTGGTGGAGACTTCGGTCCGGTGAGCGAAGTCCGGTCCCAGCAGATCCTGGATGCAGCGGCAAAAAGCGGAATCAACTTCTGGGATACGGCAGATGTTTATGGCGGTGGGCGCAGTGAGCGGATGATTCAGAAATACCGCGACGGCGATGGGCCGGACGTCTTTGTGGCCACCAAGGTGGGGCGGGACGCCGGACTGTACCCGGACGGCTATTCTAAAGCCAAAGTCCGCGCAAACCTGGAAGGCTCTGCGAGGCGGCTGGGTACCGATGCGCTGGACCTGGTTCAATTGCATTGCGTACCGCCGGATGTCCTCAAGGCGGGTGATCTGCTGGCCTGGATGGAAGACTTCCAGGCAGAAGGGCTGATCAGGGCGTTTGGTGCCAGTGTCGAAACACTCGACGAAGCCCTGGTTGCGGCCAGTCACCCACGGCTGGCTTCGTTGCAAATCATATTCAACCTGTTTCGCCAGAATGCCATCGATACCCTGTTTCCGGTCGCAGCTGCCAATGATGTGGGAATCATCGTCCGGCTGCCCCTGGCCAGCGGCGTGCTGGGTGGCAGAATGACGCTTCAACAGCAATTCGATTCGTCAGATCATCGCAACTACAACCGCAACGGGGAGGCCTTCAGCCAGGGGGAGACTTTTTCGGGCGTGCCGTTTGCAATGGCGGTGAGTTTTGTCGAGGAGTTGAGCGCACATCTGCCTGAAGGCATGAGTATGGCGCAGATGGCCATGCGCTGGATCCTGGATTATCCGGCCGTCAGTACCGTCATTACCGGGGCCAGCCGGCCGGAGCAGGTCCTGGAAAATGCCGGTGTGAGCGACCTGGCGCCCCTGGATGAGGCGCTCCACCGAAAGTTCGCCGATTATTACCGGGAGCAGATCGAACCCACGATCGTCGTACCGATTTAAGCCGTTGGATGGACAAATATCATGATGAGAATCGTATTTTTTGTAGCACTATTGATGGCCAGCCCGCTCAATGCGGATACCGAGTCGGATATCAGATCCGCCCTGGATTACTTTGCAGAAATATGGAATACGGGAGACCTGGAGGCCATCCGCGGTTTCTATCATCCTGATTTCGTTCTGATAACCAGGGATGGAGTGATATCACTGAGCCAAAGACTCGATGATCTTAAGGATATCACCCGGACCGGGGAAGACCGGGGGGTGCTGGAATATTCCCAGGTCAAGGTGCAGGCGCTGGCGGATAGCCATGCAACCGCTTATGGAAAAATAAGCCTGACCTTCAAGGATGGTTCCTCGTTCAATGAGTGGTTCACCAGCGTTTATGTGAAAACGCCTTTCGGTTGGAAGGCGATCCTGACACACAACTGACGCTGTATGGATCCTGTTACACTCGCGTTCCTCTTTGGTGGTCTCAGTGCCGCTTCATTGCCGCTCGGCGCTGCTGCGGGTATCTGGTTGAATCCTGGTTTGCGCGTCACAGCGGCGGTCATGGCTTTTGGCGCCGGCGCCCTGCTTTGCGCGCTGGCACTTGAACTGGTCGTGCCCGCGCTGGCGCATTTTCCCGACGATCCCGCCGAGGGTTTCAAATGGCTGGCAACCGGTGCGATGACGGGTTGTCTCCTGTTCATCGGGCTGGATCGGGCCTTGTCCGGAATGGGCGGCTATTTGCGCAAGAATTCAACCATCATTCACCGTTTAAAACACCGCAAGAAAAAGCATTATCAGCGAATTCTGGACAAACTTTCTGTTCTTGATGTCATGGTGGCTTTACCGCCGGCTGAAATTCGCCGCGTGGTCAGTGATATCGAAAAACGCGTGTTCCGTGCCGGCGAGTTGATTTGCCACGAAGAAGACCCTTGCGATGCACTGTTCCTGATCGAATCAGGTGTGGTTCATGTTTTGCCTCACTCTGAAAACGGAGAGGAAAAAGAAGTCTCCGTTCTGGGCAAGGGCGAAGCGTTCGGAGAGATGGCACTGGTCACCGGCACCCCCGCTATCAAGAGGGCAGAGGCGGTTGAAGACACAGTCCTGTGGGAAATTCACAAGGATGACTTTAACGAAGTCATGGCCGTTTCTCCCGGTCTGCAAAAGACGGTTGATGGCCTGGCCACCGCCCACCATGCGGGTGAAGTCGCGCCGGAGATTGAGAAAACACGGTCATCGGTTTGGTTGGAAACCGCTTCGCAGGATCTCGAATCTGAACTGGGAAAGCCTACCGAAGCGGAGATCATTCATGAAGCCAGGCGACAGAAAAGTGGCGGCAGCAATGTGGCCCTTGCAATCTGGCTGGGCATTGCCCTCGATGGGATTCCCGAGTCCCTGGTGATTGGCGGATCTATGGAGGGCTCAAGTGTCAGCGCAGCTCTGATCGGCGGTTTGTTCCTTGCGAATTTTCCCGAAAGCATGTCCAGCGCGTCCGTGATGAAAAAGCAGGGTACGCCCGCTACTCATATCATCGTTATGTGGCTTTCGCTGATGATCATGACGGCCGTGGGAGCCGCGATGGGTAATGTTTTTATCGCAGATGCGCCATTGCATCTGAGGGCTGTGCTGGAGGGCGTCGCCGCAGGTGCGATGCTGGCCATGATAGCCCAGACCATGTTGCCCGAGGCCTTTGAGCACGGGGGTTGGCTGACAGGGCTGATGACGGTCGTGGGATTTCTTGCAGCCATCTGGATGGGCACGCTGGGGCATTGAGTCCTGATTTTTTGAGCCAGATCAATTTTTTTCCGGTCATCTATCCGCTTTAGATCATGGTGAGATGATCTCACGCTGGTTATGCTGCCTCCGTATTCATAACGGAGGTTCACCACGATGACAAATCGTTATAACTGCATTGTCATGGGCGCCGCCGGGCGCGATTTTCATATTTATCTTTCGTTCCTGAAAAGTCACCCCGAATTCAGGGTGATTGCCTTCACTGCGACCCAGATCCCGTTCATTGATGAGCGTGGTTTTCCCCAGTCACTGGCAGGGCCTGCTTACGATTCCGACATACCCATTTATGATGAATCAGAGCTTCCCCGACTGATCCGGGAACACGATATTGATTTTGTGTTTTTCGCTTACAGCGACGTTTCGCACGCAGTCCTGATGCACAAGTCGAGCCTGGTCCAGGCAGCGGGAGCCAGTTTTGTCATGCTGGGGCCGGACCATACGCAACTGATCTCCAGCAAACCCGTCGTCAGCGTCACGGCGACCCGCACGGGTGCCGGCAAGAGCCCTCTGACACAGTGGCTGGCGCGCCTGCTTACAGACGAGGGCAAACGTGTCGCCGTCATTCGACATCCCATGCCCTATGGCAACCTGGAAATGCAGCGGGTGCAACGGTTTGCCACGACGCAGGACCTGGTTGACCACGAGTGCACGATCGAAGAACGCGAGGAGTATGAACCTTACGTTGACATGGGTATTCCCATCTACGCCGGCGTGGATTACCAGGGTATCCTGGACGAGTCATCGCGTGAGGCTGATATCGTGCTCTGGGATGGTGGAAACAATGATTTCTCGTTCATCAAGCCCGACCTGGACATCGTTGTGGTCGATGCTTTGAGAGCCGGCCATGAAATCGACTATTTTCCGGGCGAAATCAATTTCCGCAGAGCGGATGTGCTCGTTATCAGCAAAGCCGGTTCGGCCGAGCCGGGTGCACTGGAAGGCATTCGCGAGCGTGCTGCCGAACTGAACCCCGAAGCCCCGTTGTGCACAGCGGACCTGGAGATCGAAGTCGATCAACCCGATCTGCTGGAAGGGCAGCGTGTCCTGGTCATTGAGGATGGCCCCACTGTTACCCATGGCGGAATGTCCTTTGGTGCGGGCTCGGTAGCGGCAAAACGCGCCGGAGCGACGCCGGTCGATCCGCGGCCTTATGCCGTGGGCACGATTCGCGATACGTTCGAGGCTTATCCGCACATGACCCGGATACTTCCGGCGATGGGATACTCTGAAGCCCAGCGCGAGGCACTGGCCGAGACCATCAATGCCTGTTGCAAGGCTGAGCGGGTCAGTTGTATTGTCGATGCCAGCCCGGCAAGGCTGGAACTTATGCTTGACCTGGACGTGCCGCTGGTACGTGTCGGCTATCGCTTCAAACAGTTGGACGGGCCTGCTCTCGATGAGCTGGTAAGAAAATTACTCTGAGAAAACCTCGATTCGGAAACCGGCCGGCGATTGAGAATGAATCGCCCGGCCGGTCAGGCCAGTACCAGGCAGGTGTCGTATTCCAGGGAGCTGACGGCTGCCGAAAATTCATCCTGTTCTACCTGCTTGATTTCTGAAAATGCGTGCCTGAATTCTTTTCCAAGGTAATCAGCGATGAAGTCGGAGTTTCGAAAAGCACCGAGCGCTGCGTCCCAGCTGGACGGCAGTGTCGCCTGGGGTTTTTCAGGACCGGCTACTTCAGGTGCGGCCGCCTCCACCCGATTTTCAATACCGTGAAGAACTCCGGCAAGGATTGCCGCCAGTGAAAGGTAGGGGTTTGCATCGGCACCGGCGATCCTGTGTTCAATGCGCCGTGCCGCACCTTCACCATTGGGGATACGCATGGCGACATAGCGATTCTCATAACCCCACGTAGGTGCCAGTGGTCCGTGAACCCCGTGTTTCAGCCGGCGCCAGGAGTTGAGATGGGGCGCAAAAATCAGCATGGAGTCTGCCATCACGTCCGCCAGTCCGCCGATCGCATGCCTGAGCAGGTCGCTACCCCGTTCCGTTCCGTCATCAAAAATATTTCTGCCGCTCTCATCGAGAACGCTGACGTGGGTGTGGAAGCCATTGCCATCCCGGTCGCCGAAGGGCTTGGCCATGAAGCTGGCGATGTAACCGTGCTTGCGCGAAACGCTCTTGATGACCTGTTTGAGCAACTGGGCGTTATCCGCAGCCTGCAGCGGATTGTCCACATGATGGAGGTTTAATTCGTATTGGCCGGGTGCAAGTTCCTTGAGCAGTCCATCGAGAGGGACTGCCATGGATGCACAGGCCTCGCGGATTTCGTGCATCAGGACCGCATACTCCTGCATGACTTCGGTACTGTAAAGTTGCCCGCCGATCTGACAATCGCCATTGGCGCGAGTAGCTGGAATTTTTGGCTTTCCATCGCTGTCACGGCTTTCTTCAAACAGGTAGAACTCCAGTTCCGGCGCACAGACGGGGGTCAGTCCGCGCTGCTGGTATTCGTAGTAAACCCGCTTGAGCAACACCCGCGGGTCAAAGGCCCAGGGCGTGCCGTCTTCCGTATTGAGTTGCAGGAACACCTGTGCAGTCGGACGGGTCAGCCAGGGCAGCACGCGGACCGATTCCTCAATGGCTTCACAGATGCCATCGCCATCGCCGGTTATCTCGCAGAGAGCCGGTACGTCCCGGCCCCAGACATCGGGTGTAACGGCAGTCAGTGGAATTTTGAACTTGCCCTCCAGTAACTTTCCCGCGCCTTCGACCGGCACCCATTTGCCCCGATAGATGCCGTTCAGGTCCGAAAGCACCATTTCGACGGTTTCGATTCCAGGGTTCGCTTCCAGCAAATTCAGGAGGGGGGAGTTTTTCATAGGGGTCTTCCTAATTGTGATTTGGCCGGTTCACTGCTAGTCTGCTTCGATAATCATAACGAGATAGGCGTGATGGCAAAATACGCGAATATTACCGGTTGGGGCAAGTGCATGCCGCCTGCCGTCATGACCAATGAAGACATGGCCACGGTCCTGGATACCACAGATGAGTGGATCAAAACGCGGACCGGAATCAGCGAGCGCCGGGTCTCCCATGTTCCAATGAGTGACCTGGCAGCAGTCGCCGGACATCGCGCGCTGGCCGCCGCGGCTGTTGAGCCGGACGAAGTGGATTTGTTGATTGTGGCGACATGCACGCCGGATACTGTCATTCCCAGCACGGCTGCCCACGTGCAAAAAAAGATGGGCGCAAAGAATGCGGCGGTGCTGGATCTGAACGCGGGGTGCAGCGGGTTCATTTACAGCCTGGAAGTGGCAACAGCCATGATTCGAGCTGCCGGCTATAAAAAGGCGCTCGTCATAGGCGGTGAGCGAATCACCTGGTTTCTGAACTGGTCTCTGAGGGATACCGCGGTGTTGTTCGGCGATGGTGCAGGTGCGGTTCTGCTCGAAGCCGGTGAGGCAGAAAACGGTTTGCTGGCGAGTCACCTCGGTTGTGAAGGGGAGGCGCTCGAGGCATTGCTGGTGCCCAATTTCGGCACAGCCGGCGATCGTTTTATTGAGGACTACCGCAAGTTCAATGTCAGCTTCGACGGACGTGAAATTTTCAGGCGGGCCGTTCGGGGTATGGCCAGGGAAATCAAGCTGGTGCTGTCAGAGCTGGAAATGACCAATGATGATATCGACATCATCATTCCCCACCAGGCAAACGCCAGGATCATCGAATCACTGGCGCACCACCTTTCCGTGCCGATGAGCCAGGTTGCGCTGAACATCCAGCACTATGGGAATACGTCGGCAGCCACGATTCCTGTGGCCCTGTGTGAGCTGTTGGATGAAGGCAGAATCAAGCCCGGGGCTAACCTGCTGCTGGCGGCATTTGGCGCCGGTCTGACCCGGGGCGCGGGTTTGATACGATGGAGTGATCGCGTCACCGCCCTTTCAGAAAGTGACGCTGAATTACCACCCTGTGAGCAAACTGCCATGGAAATCATGAGTGACGCAATCAAGTACACCGGCTAAGTCACCCAGTTCACCTGGCCAGCCGACGGTTTTCGACGGCTGGCGATCCATCTCCATCGCGCTGTACATGACCCTGGTGGGTTATGCCGTCCTGGTGGGTGTTCCGGTGATCAGTACCGCCTGGGTGGAAATGCTCGGCTTTACGGAAGAGCAGGTGGGGCGTGTCGCGGGAGCTGATCTGGGCGGTCTGTCCCTGGGAGCCGTGATAGCGTCTTTGCTGGTTGCCCGCATGAATCGCCGTGTGCTGGTATTGATCAGCGTTGCTATCGTCATCGCCAGCAATGGCTTGTGCATGGTATTTGTCGACTACGACACCGTACTCTGGTTGCGCGTCGGGGCAGGGGTAGGTAGCGGAATTTACACGGCTGTAGCCGTAGCAACACTGGGTGGCAGCAGCAATCCCGCGCGTGCATTCAACCTCATGCTGTTCGCTTTTGCGTTCTCACAGGCGCTGGAGATGCAGGTGCTGCCAATGCTCTCGATGAATGGCATTTACATGGCGTTTATTGCCTGTTACATCGTTGGATTGCCGTTCCTGCACTGGGTGCCGGCCCGCCCGCTGCCCATGGACGATTCAGCAAAAACGGTTGCGTCCGGCTTACCCAAAGTACCGGCCTACATCCCCTGGCTCGTCCTGGCAGCCATTTTCTTTACCTATATCAATATCGGATCCTACTGGACTTACATTGAACTGGCAGCGCTGGATGCCGGTATCGACGATCAGTATGTTGGCCGCTTGTTGGTCTGGACTTCATTCTTCAGCCTGATTGGTTGTGCAGTTGCAACCGTGATCAGCAATCGTTTCGGCCTGGCGCGGCCATTGCTGATTGCATTATTCAGCATGGCGATGGTGGTTGGAATGCTGAGTATGGGTATCAACGACATGAACATCCTGATCAGCATGTTCAGTTTCAACCTGTTGTGGATTTTCGTTGATGTCTACCAGATGTCCACGGTGGCCAATGTCGATCACAGCGGTGCTTTCGCCTCTTTGATGCCGGGCGCCCAGGGTCTGGGACAGATTGTCGGTCCAAACCTTGCAGCGTCAATCCTGGGTGCCGGTTTAGGTTATGGAAAGGTCTTCATGATGTGCGCCAGCGCAGCAATAATCGGTCTCGTGATATACGCTGTAATGTATATAAGGCTGCGCAGGACCATTCCAGCGCTTGCCAGGGCCACCTGACCGCATTGCGAGGAGGATTGTCATGATCACGTTATTCTGGTGCCCCCAGACCCGGGCCTCCCGGATTCTGTGGCTGCTCGAAGAGATGAAAGAGCCATTCGAGGTCCGGTTGATCGATATACGAAAACCGGAGTCCCGTTCTGATCCCGATTTTTCCGCAGCCAGCCCGATGGGGAAAGTGCCTGCCATCATGGATACGACACCGGAGGGCACGGTTTTCCTGGCGGATTCTGCTGCGATAGCATTGTATTTATGCGACCGTTACCCGGCTTCCGCCCTGGCCCCGGTTATCGGGGATCCGGCGCGCGGAAAGTTTCTTTACTGGATGACGTTCACACCTGGTGTCATCGAGCCCGCCATGATGGAGCGATTTACCGAAATGAAGGTGTCGAAGGCTTCTTCCGGATGGGGGGATTTCGACACGATGATTGAAGTGCTGGAAAACGGACTGAAGGAAGGTCCCTGGTTGATGGGCGAAACATTCAGTGCTGCTGATGTCCTCGTCGGTTCTTCAGTTTATTTCATGAAAATGTTTGGCATACTGCCTGAAAGCTCCACCCTGGAGGATTACGGTGACCGCTGCGCGGCGCGGCCGGCCTGTGTCAGTGCGCTTGCCAGGGACAGCGAACTCAAGGACTGAAACCAGGCTCCCCGGTGGTCCGGGGAGCCTGCAATCGTTAACCGGCCAGGGCGGCGTGTGCCGCAGCCAGTCGGGCAATAGGCACGCGGAACGGCGAACAGGATACGTAATCAACGCCCAGTTGATGACACAGTAAAATGCTCTTTGGGTCACCCCCGTGTTCACCGCAGACCCCGATTTCCAGGTTTTCGCGGGATTTGCGCCCTTCATCGATCGCCATCTGCATCAACCGGCCCACGCCTTCAGGGTCGATACTGGTGAACGGGTTGTCCGTCAGCAATCGCGTCTGCAGGTAGTGCACCAGGAATCCGGTCTCGGCATCGTCACGGGAAATACCGTAAGTCGTCTGGGTCAGATCGTTGGTGCCGAATGAGAAGAATTCAGCGACGCCGGCGATTTCACCGGCAGTCAGAGCCGCGCGGGGTATTTCGATCATGGTGCCGAACATCATGGGCACCTGCACACCGTTTTCGGCCAGGACTTTTTCGGCGACGGCGGTCAGGGGTCCGACCATGGCATCCAGTTCTCCCACGTGCGAGACCAGCGGAATCATCACTTCGGGATGAACATCGATGCCGTCTTCGGCACAACGGGCGGCTGCTTCGAAAATCGCCCGCACTTGCATCTTGTAAAGACCCGGAATCAGCATGCCCAGCCGAACGCCACGGGTACCGAGCATCGGATTCGACTCGTGCAGTGACTCAACACGTTCCAGCAAATGGGTTTTTATCTCGATTTCTTCCAGCGCGGCATCCATTTCTTTCAGGCTGGTCAGGTGCTGCATGCGTAGCTTCAGATCGGTCAGTTCAAGCATCAGTTCGTGGGCGGATGGCAGGAATTCGTGCAGCGGCGGATCAAGCAGCCGGATAATGACAGGCTGTCCTTCCATCGCACGGAACAGCCCTTCGAAGTCACTGCGTTGCATCGGCATCAGGCCGGCAATGGCCTCGTTACGCTCTGAGGGCGTTCCGGCCGTGATCATGCGCTGCATGATCGGCAAGCGGTCCTCGGCGAAAAACATGTGCTCAGTCCGGCACAGTCCGATACCCTCGGCGCCATAATCTCTCGCCCGCTGTGCATCACTGGGGTAGTCCGCATTAGCACGAACACCCAGTTTTCGGAACCCATCAGCCCATTCCAGTATCTGGAGCAGGTAGGGGTCCTTGATGTCGGGTTCTACGGTGGGCAGGTTGGCATGGTAGACGTGGCCCATATTGCCATCAATGGACAGATACTCGCCTTCCCTGATGACCAGGTCTTCGCCTACCTGCATGCGGTGGTTATCGAGATCGATCTCAATCTCTTCTACGCCAACCACGGCAGGTTTGCCAAACTGGCGGGCAACGAGTGCAGCGTGACTGGTGCGTCCACCCTTGGAAGTGACCACGCCCTTGGCAGCGAGCATTCCGTGCACGTCATCGGGGCGCGTTTCAGGGCGTACCAGGATGACGTTTTTACCATCTTCATTGGCCCAGCGCTCCGCCAGGTCCGGTTCAAAGGCAATCACCCCAACGGCAGCGCCGGGAGAAACGTTGAGCCCCGTGGCAATCGGCTTGACCTTTTTGACGGCTTCCGGGTCGAGTTGAGGATGCAGGAAGAAATCAACCTGGTCTGGTTTTACACGCTGTACCGCCTCTTCGCGGTTGATCAGGCCTTCATTGACCATATCTACCGCGATACGGACTTCGGCCTGTGCCGTGCGCTTGCCATCGCGGGTTTGCAGCAGCCACATTTTGCCTTGCTCAACCGTGAACTCCATGTCCTGCATGTTGCGATGGTGCTTTTCCAGACGGATAGATATCTGCTGCAGTTCTTCGAACATTTCCGGCATGCTGTCAGCCATTTCACCGATGCGCATGGTTTGACGCGTGCCTGCGACCACGTCTTCGCCCTGGGCATTGATCAGAAAATCCCCTTCCAGGTGAGGCTCTCCGGTGGTGGCATTTCGTGACATGAACACGCCGGTGGCGGAATCTTCACCGAGATTTCCAAACACCATGGTCTGAATGTTGACCGCTGTGCCCAGATCGTGAGCGATGTTACTCGCGTTGCGGTAGTCGATGGCCCGCTTGCCGTTCCAGGACCTGAATACGGCCTCGGTAGCCTGGCGTAACTGCTCATAAGGGTCTGCCGGAAATTCCTTGCCGGTATAGGAACGAATGATCTCTTTAAACCGCATGGTCACTGCTTTCCAGGCCGTGGCGTCCAATTCGGTGTCAGCCCGGACACCCGATTCGCGGCGTTGTGCGGTAATGACGGCTTCAAACACCTCGTCCGGCACATCCATTACGACGCTACCGAACATATGAACCAGCCTGCGGTAGATATCCCACGCAAATCGCGGGCGATGAGCCCGCGTAGAGAGGACTTCAACAATCTCATCGGTGAGCCCGATATTGAGGATGGTATCCATCATGCCCGGCATGGAAAACTTGGCGCCGGAGCGGCAGGAAACGAGTAAGGGGTTATTCGGATCACCAAACTTTTTTCCGGTCTGCTGTTCCAGCGAGGACACGGCCTCGAGGACCTGTTCCCAGGAACCAGCGGGAAATTTTTCGCCCGCTGCAAGATAATCATTGCAGCCTTCGGTCGTGACGGTGAAGCCGGGAGGGACCGGGATACCAAGGCGCGTGGCGTCCAGCAGGTTGGCGCCTTTGCCGCCCAGCAGGCCGCGAACGCCCTCCCAGTCGCCATCGTATTTGGCCACGGCGTCATCGAATTCGCTAAAAAGGTATACGTATTTTTGTGATGTATTTTGTGTCGACATGAGTCGTCTCCGGAGACGGGATTTTCAGTGGCAAAGCATACCAATAAATGATGACGAATCCGCCTACATTTATTGATTCAGGTCAAGTGTACAGCGCGCATTTGTATCAGGCAGTATACTTCGCTGCTGTAAGTCTGTTTTCACGCAATCAGAGGTTAAAAAATGTTTCGATTTGTAATGATATTAGTCGCGCTTTGTTTCGTCTTTCCGGCCACCCAGCTTGTCGCCGGCGACAGCCCGCAGGAGCAGCGTCACGAGCTGATGGAAGATTCCAAGAACGCAGCCAAGCCCGTAGGAGGCATGCTCAAGGGCGAAAAGCCGTTTGATGCGGAGCTTGCAATGGCCAGTTTCAGGACCTGGGCAGAGATTGCCGGCCAGTTTGGCGACCTGTTTCCCGAGGGTACCGAAACCGGGTACGACACCGAGGCAAAGCAGGAGATCTGGACCGACCGTGCCGGCTTCGAAGCCGAGGTGAAAAAGTTTGCCAAGGTGGCCAATGCTGCCGTTGCAGCGAATCCCCAGAGCCTGGATGAATTAAAGATGGCGGCCGGCCCGGTGTTCAAGAGCTGCAAAAGCTGTCACGAAGGCTATCGTGTAGAAAAAGAATAACGGTACCGGGTGATGCGTTGGCTGCTTACCGCGCTGGTGCTTGCCGGGTTTATATCCTGGTGGCTTACCGAGCCGGGTTCGCTGACAGCAGAGGCACTGCCTGAGCATCAACCCGACGCCGTCAATGGAGAGCAGGTTTTCAATACGGGTGGTTGCGCCTCGTGTCACGGTGCCGATCTGTCCGGGGGACTGGAGATGTCTTCGGATTTCGGCACCTTTGTCGTGCCGAACATCACGCCAGACGTGAACGCCGGTATCGGCGGCTGGTCCATGCTGGATTTTGTCAATGCAATGATGCTTGGTGTGTCCCCGCAGGGAAGCCACTATTACCCGGCATTTCCCTACACATCCTACACGCGAATGAGGGTCCAGGACGTTATGGACCTGAAAGCTTTCCTGGATTTGGCCGATCCCGTGGAGAATACCCCGGGTTCACATGAGCTGGGGTTTCCATGGGGCATTCGAAGAGGGATCGGCCTTTGGAAAATTCGGTACCTGAAACAGGGCCCGGTGGTTGACGTTGATCCAGGCAAAACCCTGGTGGCGAGGGGTCGATACCTGGTGGAAGGAGCGGGCCATTGTGCTGAATGTCATACGCCCAGGGACCACTTCGGTGGCCTGGATCGGGCACTCTGGCTGGCCGGTGCGCCTAATCCAGATGGCGAGGGCAGGGTGCCAAACATCACCCCTGCCGAAGACGGTCTGGGCTCATGGTCCGAGCCGGACATCGCCTACTACCTGGAATCGGGTTTCCTGCCTGACTTTGACACTGTTGGCGGATCGATGGTCGAGGTACAGGAAAACATGGCCCGTTTGCCTGCTGAAGACCGCAAGGCCATCGCAGCCTACCTGAAATCGATTCCCGTGCGTCCATAACCCGGTGAATCTCCCGGAACTGAGCGCTTACCAGAAAAAGCGCAGTCTGATTGGCGTCATCGCGGCGATGGCGATTGTCAATCTCGTCTATGGAATTACCTTTCCCTTGCTGGCGCTGGTGCTTGACGCGCAGGGCGTGAGCAAGACGCTGATTGGTCTGAGCACCATTGCGCAGGCCGCTGCAGTCATCGTCATTGCACCCTGGACGCCTGCGCTGTTGCAGCGCTTCGCGCCTTCCCGGGTGATGCAAACGGTGACGCTTTTCCTGGCGATGCTGTTTATCCTGGCCGGCGCTTTTCCGAACGTGTGGATCTGGTTTCCTCTGCGTTTTGTCATTGGCGCCATGACGGCCCTGTTGTGGATATCGAGCGAAGCACTCATCAATGAATTGGCCGAGGAACGCTGGCGAGGCCGCATCATCGGTTTGTATTCTTCAGTAGGGGCAGCCGGTTTCGCCATGGGTCCGCTGTTGTTGATTTTGACGGGCTCTGAGGGCATGGCGCCTTTCTATGCCACGACGACCATGATTCTGCTGGCAGCGATTCCGTTGTTCGTGGTTTCGCATCGAAAAATGGGACATGCGCAGGAGCAGAGTGAAGGCCTCTGGAAAGTGTTCTTTCTCGCGCCGACGATCATGGTGGCTAACGTGGTGTATGCCGCAGGGGCGGAATCGATGCTGACCTTTTTTCCTATTTTTGGAATGAGCCTGGGGCTCACTGAAAACGTGACCTTGTGGCTGCTCACGATGGTTGGTCTGGGTGGAATGTTTCTCGTGATGCCGATCAGCTGGCTGGCGGATCATGTCGATCGCATGGGTCTGATGGCCCTCAGTGTCTTCCTGACCATGATCGGGTTATTACTGATGCCGTGGTTGGTCGTGATGCCCTGGGTCGCAGATGTTTATGCCTTCATTTTTGGTGGTGTGGAAGGGATGATCTATGCGTTAGGGGTGATCCTGGTGGGGCAACGCTTCAGGGGCGCGATGCTGGCCATGGCGACGACCATGTTCACGGCCTGCTGGGGGGCAGGAACCATGCTGGGCCCGCTGCTGGTGGGTATCGGTATGGACTGGCTGGGTCCGCAATACATGCCCTTCCTGGTTCTTATGTTCTTTGCGGCGTTCTTACCCATGCCCGTTATCAGCTATATCCGCTCCCGGGGGTTGCATGGCGCTCGTCCCGATAGATCTGCTCAATAAACCGGGTGGCCAGTGGATAAGCGGCGCTCCAGGCTTCGATCTGCTCTGCCATGGCTTTCGGACACTGGTCCCGTTCTATTCGCACCGTATCCGCTTTTCCGCCGCCATAAGCTACCGGTTGCAGCCACGCGCCCATGATGGAGGCGAAGGTCAGATCGGTGTAATTGATTTTGTCCCCGCCGAGGATTGAGCTTCTGCCATCCGAAAGTTTTGACTCGGTGTCCGCCAACAGGGCATCGATGTGCTGCACTGCTTTCCTGTACCGGGGCGGTGTAATGCGGAAGGATTTTCGGATAAGGGCGCTCAGTAATGGGTACAGGAGTCTCAGGCTCATCCGCTGCCATGCCGGGATGGCAGGGTTATTACAGCCCCAGGCATGCAGTGTGAGACCGCGCTCATCGAGAATGTGAAAATAGACCCATACCTGCAGATCCACACCGCAGCGGTCAATGGCTTTCTCCAGTTCCAGGCGCTGCGGTGTTGCTTCGAGAAATTTTGCCTTCTCCGGTCGTTCCACCGAGTAGCGGCCCCACAGATACCGCAGGATTTCCGAAGAGTTTCCAATGCTCGACCGAACCGCACCGGACCTGAACTTCAGTACGGGAACCGAGCGGCCAAGAAAGAACGCCCCCAGGGTACCGCCCACAGGTTTTTCAGTGTAGTCGACGCCAAGGCGGTCCATGCACCATCGGACCTTTTCCACGAAGTGACTGACAGAGATTGTCTCGAGTTCGAGTTCCGGCACCCTGGCGGGTGCAATCCAGACACTCATCGAGATCGCCCAGCGCCAGAGCAGGGCCAGCATGACCAGGCCGATGGCGCCGGCAACAGAAATGCCCAGCCACGCTACCAGGACAGGGAGTATCAGCAGGAATATGGAATGGACGAGAAGGCGCTTGCCGGTCATGGGCTCAGTCTACACTTCGGCTTCCAACGCAGCTATGCGCTCCTCCAGCGGTGGGTGGCTCATGAACAGGCGTTTCATTCCATTTCCCAGGCTGCCGGAAATCCCAAAAGCAGCAAATTCACCGGGCAGGTCGACCGGATCCGCCTTTCTCTGCAGAGCCCTCAAAGCCCCGATCATTTTCTGTCTGCTGGAAAGGCTGGCCCCACCTGCATCGGCCCTGAATTCACGCCGGCGTGAGAACCACATGACGATCATGCTGGCCAGGATCGACAGGAAAATCTGCGCAACAATGGAGGTGATGAAGTAAGCGGGCCCGTAACCCCTCTCGGTTTTAAACACCACCCGATCGACGACGTGGCCTATCACCCGCGAGAGGAAGATGACGAAAGTATTGATGACGCCCTGGATCAGGCCCATGGTCACCATGTCGCCATTGGCTACGTGCGAGACTTCGTGTCCAAGCACCGCCTCGACTTCTTCAGGTTTCATATTCTGTAACAGACCGGTGCTAACGGCGACCAGTGCTTTGTTCCGGTTCCAGCCCGTTGCAAAAGCATTCGGTTCAGGTGAATTGAAAACCCCGACTTCCGGCATACCGATGCGTGCTTCTTCGGCCTGTCTTCGCACCGTGTTCAACAGCCACTGTTCCGTGTTGTTCCCTGGTTGTTCGATGATCTTGACACCCATCGAACGCTTGGCCAGGAACTTTGACAGCGCCAGCGAGATAAAGGACCCGCCAAAGCCGATGACGGCAGAAAGCACCAGCAGCGCCTGCAGGTTCAGGTCGACACCGTTCTCGGCCAGGATCCCTTCAAACCCGAATACCTGGAACACGATGCTGATCAGCACCAGCACGGCGGCATTCGTGGCAAGAAAAAGCATGATTCGCATCATCTCGCGTGTTACTCCAAAAGAATGTCCAGTGTCCAGAAATTTGCGCTAGCCGGACGAATTTCAAGGCCGGTAATGAAAATCAATCGTATTTGGAGTCTTGCAGTCTGCAGGCCCCTGTGGTCTTATCCTGCAAACCCCATTGGGCGCTGATGCATGCAACACTGGCCGACCCGGCTGACTTCGCTGGACCGGTTTTTGAACCGGTTTACCCGCCTCCGTCCCGGAGAGGGGGGCAGCGTGGCCGCGTTCTTCACCTATGCCCTGCTGATGATGGTCAGCTATTACATTCTCAAAACGATCCGTGAGCCGCTGTTACTGACGGGTTCTTCAGCGGAAATGAAAAGCTACGCTTACGCGGTAACCGCATTGATACTGCTGTTCCTCGTTCCACTGTACGGGTTTGTCTTCCGTCACACCGGGAAACAACAACTCACCCGGTATGTCACGCTGTTTTTTCTCGCCAATCTGGCCATTTTTTACCTGCTCGGCCGCGCGGGCGTGGACATCGGTTTTGCCTACTACGTCTGGGTGGGCATTTTTAATGTGATGATTACCGCCCAGTTCTGGGCTTTTGCCGCAGACAGCTATAACGTCAAGAGCGGCAAGCGGCTGTTTCCGCTGATCATGGTCGGGGCTTCCCTGGGCGGACTGGCGGCCCCATGGGCCAGTGGCGCGCTTTTCCCTGTCGTGGGGCCCTGGGTTCTGTTGTTGACTTCAATGGTTCTGTTGGCGCTGACGGTTCCATGCGTCGCCTGGGCGAGGTCGTCGGTGCCGCCCGGTTCGCAAAGCCACCTGGATGAGACGGATGTGCGGCGCGATGGAGGCTTCATGGGCGGGATCAGCCTGGTGCTGGCAGACCGCTATCTTTTTCTGCTGGCTGTGATGATCCTGCTGCTGAACTGGGTCAATACAACGGGTGAATACATCCTCGCAGAAATGGTCGTGCGCCATGCGGAGGCCCTTGTGGCGGCGGATCCAACATTAAGTAAATCGGACCTGATTGCTTCCTTTTACGGCAGTTTTTTCTTTACCGTCAACTTGCTCAGCCTCTTTTTCCAGGTGTTCCTGGTCGCCAGGGTCATGCGCTGGATTGGCGTCAGCGGCGCGGTAATCGTGTTGCCTCTTATCGCGATAATCGGTTACGGGCTGGTCGCCTTTATCCCGATTTTCAGCATTTTCCGCCTGGTGAAAGTGCTGGAAAATTCGACCGATTATTCACTGATGAATACCACTCGCCATGCGCTGTACCTGCCTCTGTCGGCGGCGCAAAAGTATGAAGGCAAAACCACTATTGAAGCTTTTTTCTGGCGCTTTGGGGACCTGGCGCAAGCCGGTATGATATTCGCCGGCCTGCATTGGTTTCAGTTCGGCCTGGTGCACTTTGCAATGCTTAACGTGTTGCTCTCCTTGTTCTGGCTGGCGATCGCCTGGCGTGTGGGCAGGGGATACCGTAACAAACAGCTCGCCATCGGTGAAAACCTGCCTCCACGCCTGCATCATCGCCCAAGGGACCGCTTTCTGCCGCCCGGCGAGCCATTCGAATTTACGTTGTCGGGTAACACGTTCGTCAGTCCGTATGCGGGTGATGTGATGACCTTCGGGGCCGAACTGGAGAACGGCGAGGCATTGCCGGAGTGGCTGCACTTCGATACGGAGGACCTGGCATTCAGCGGGAAGACACCCAAAGACATTGGCCCGCGCACCGTATTGTCAATCTGGGCGGCGGATTTTGACGGCGCCTGGGCAGAGGGGCGCCTGGTTCTCAAACATCTGGAGGACTGAAGCCGGGAGCAGGGAAACGAAACTCAAAAATGCTGGCCGGTTGGCGTAGCCAGAGGCCAGCCCAACAATGCTGTTGAGCGCAGCCGCCTTCCGGCGAATCCGGGAGCAGGGAAACGAAACTCTTCTGGTAGTATGCTTTCCTGAACCCGAAAATACGATTTCAAACAACGGGAGAACCATGGACCAGTCCAATACTCCGGTCAGCCTGCCGGAAAATGCCAATCGACCACTCGCTGATGGCGAAGTGTATGCGCCATACGTGCCAGCCACCCAGTCACCTCCCGAATTCACGGTCAAGGCGCTGTTCTTCGGTATCCTGTTCGGCATCCTTTTTGGCGCGGCGAACGCCTACCTTGGCCTGCGTGCCGGCCTGACCATCAGCACGTCCATTCCCGTTGCCGTGATGACGGTGGCGGCATTCCATGCGCTGCGCAAGCTGGGCGGTTCGGCAAACATTCTCGAAGCCAACCTGGCCCAAACGGTCGGTTCGTCATCCAGTTCGGTGGCCAGTGGAGTGATCTTCACCTTGCCGGCCCTTTTTCTCTGGGGATTGAATCCGACCCTGGTCCAGATGACATCGCTTGCCATGGCTGGAGGGTTGCTGGGTGTACTTTTTATGATCCCGCTGCGCCGATTCCTGATCGAGCGTGAGCATGGCAAACTTCCTTACCCTGAGGGCACAGCCTGCGCCCACGTCCTGGTCGCAAATGAAGGCGGCGGAAACCAGGCCAGAAACGTGTTTATCGGTCTCGGTGCGGGTGCCTTGTACAAGGCCCTGACGGGTTGGGCCAAGGTGCTGTCTGACGAGGCGCACCTGCGCATACCTTTTCTGAATAAGGGTGAACTGGGTATGGACCTGTCACCCGCCTTGTTTGGCGTCGGCTATATTCTCGGCCCGCGAATTGCCACCGTGATGGTTGGCGGAGGTCTCTTGTCCTCGTTAATCATCATTCCGGTGATGGCCTACTGGGGGGAGGGGCGCCCACCCCTGTACCCGGAAATGATCATGACCATCAGCGAGATGTCAGCCTCGCAGATCTGGACCCGATATGTCCGTTACATCGGTGCAGGCGCGGTTGCAGTCGCTGGAATCATCACGTTGGCGCGAAGCCTGCCTGTGATGATCGAATCGTTTCGCATCGGTGCGCAGGAATTGAAAGGGCGGGTGGATTCCGAAGTGGTTAGCGCGGTCGATCACCCGGGTTCTTCACAGGAAGTTTCAGACGCCGTCACGGCCCAGCCCCCCCGGACCAGTCGCGACCTGCCTTTGAAGCTGGTGGGCGTCGGAATTTTGCTGGTTGCACTGACCCTGACTTTTTTACCGGCGCCCTTTGAAGCGCTGCAGGACAACCTGCAACGGCTGGTCGCCGCCGTGTGCGTGGTGATCTTTTCATTCTTTTTCGTCACGGTGGCTTCACGGATCGTGGGCCTGGTTGGAGTGACTTCCAATCCAACCAGCGGCATGACCATCGCGGCCTTGTTGGGAACAGCAGGAATATTCCTGGTGCTGGGCTGGACGGATATTTATGGAAAGGCGGCGGCTTTGACCATAGGTTGTGTTGTCGCAATTGCGGCCAGTATTGCAGGTGATACTTCGCAGGATTTGAAAACCGGTTATTTGCTGGGCGCTACGCCACGAAATCAACAGATTGGTGAACTGGTGGGCGTGCTGACCTCGGCGACTTTTGTTTGCCTGTCTGTGCTACTGCTGGCCAGCACCTTCGGTTTTGGCAGCGAAGAACTGCCTGCGCCCCAGGCCACACTGATGAAACTGGTCATCGACGGCGTGCTGGACCAGAATCTGCCCTGGGGCCTGGTGGCCATCGGCGCAGGAATTGCGATTGCCGCGGAACTCTTGAGGATTCCATCGCTGCCGTTTGCAGTGGGCGTTTACCTGCCGGTTTCGACCATGACCCCGATTTTTCTCGGTGGGATGCTGAAGTTGTGGCTGGAGCGCAGTTCGCGTGATGAGGCGCAGGCCATTGGCCGGCGCGATCGGGGTGTGCTGTTGGGTTCCGGCTTTGTGGGTGGTGAAGGTCTGCTGGGTGTGGCGATTGCGGGTGCGGCCTTTATCCAGGGTGCGCGACCTGCAGGACTGGGTACCGGCTGGCTGGGTCCGGACTGGATGGTCAGCACGGTGAGCTTCCTGGTATTTCTCACGTTTGCCGCCTGGTTTGTCAAGCGGGTGAGGCAGGTGAATGTTTAAGAATCTCAGGGTGCCTCACACGCTGGTCCTGTTATACGGGATGATCCTGCTGGCCTATGTACTGACAATGATCCTGCCGGCCGGCCAGTTTGAAACCGCGATGAATGATCATGGCCACGAGGTGGTCGTGCCCGGCACCTACGCGGTGATTCCGGACACCGAGGCGCTGCCGGTTTATTCGTTATTTACGGTTATTCCGCGTGGCCTGGAATCCGCCCAGGGCATTATTTTCTTCGTCTTCATCATCGGTGGCGCTCTGGCGGTGATTCGCGCTACCGGCGCTCTGGACGCGGCTCTGGCCAGGATACTGGAGCGGTTTGGTGGCCGGCCGGCCCTGCTGATCCTGATGGGCATGCTGGCGTTCGCTGTGGGATCTTCGACCATCGGTATGGCCGAGGAATATATCCCACTGGTCGCCATTCTGATTACACTGTGCGTCGGCATGCGAATGGATACCGTGGCGGCCGTGGGTATCATGGTGGTTGGCTATGGCATCGGTTACGGCACGGCGGTGATGAACCCGTTTACGGTGCTGGTGGCCCAGGAAGTTGCCGGGCTGACCCCTGTCTCGGGGATGGGTTACCGTCTGGCCATTTTCCTTCCGTTCTTCGCGCTGGGTTTTTATCACGTTCTGCGATACGCGAAAATGGTCCGCAACGACCCATCCCGCTCGTTGGTGGCGGATGTACCGGAGGCACAGCCTCCCGAATCTCCTGATTCGGGTCCGATAACCGGGCGACAGGCCCTGGTACTGCTGGCGACCCTGGCGGCGCTGGTCATCATGGTCTGGGGCATCAAGGTGCACCAGTGGTATTTTGTTGAACTGGGGGGAATCTTTTTTGCCCTTGCATTGGTCTGCGGCCTGATTTACCGGATGGCGCTGGACGACATGGCTGTCAATTTTATCGCAGGTGCGGGTGAATTGATCGGGACCGCGCTTTTGATCGGCTTCGCCCGCGCCATTGAGATTACACTCAGCGATGGACAGGTTTTGCACACCATTGTGAACGGCCTGTCTCAGCCCCTGGTCGCCGTAGGACCGGAAATCTCCGCGATCGGCATGCTGTTCATCCAGAGTATTCTTAATTTCTTCGTGCCATCGGGTTCGGGTCAGGCCTATGTCACCATGCCAATCATGGCACCCATCTCAGACATCGTCGGTGTCAGCCGCCAGGTCGCCGTGCTGGCGTACCAGATGGGTGACGGCTTCATGAACATGGTCGTGCCGACCAACGCGGTTCTGATGGGTATCCTGGGCATCTGCGGCATCCCCTACGGCCGCTGGTTCCGCTTTATCTGGCCGTTGATGCTGCAATTGCTGGTGCTGGGTAGCATTTCGATGGTGATTGCTGTGCTGATCGGATACCAATAGCATCATGCGGCCTTCGAAAGTAGTCAGGGCGGTGAACTGGCGACATGCCGCGGGCGAGCTGGTTCTTATCGTTGCCGGTATTTTGATCGCATTGGCGATTTCGGACTGGAATGAGGAGCGGGTTCAGCGCGAACAGGAAATAGCCCTGTTGCAGGAAATTCGCTACGGTCTGGAGACTGACCTTAAAGCGCTGGAATCCAACCTTGAGATATTCATCCAGGCGGCCAATGAGATGGACGAGTTGCAATCCCTGCTCAGGTCCCGGTCTTCCTATGACCCCTCAATGGACCGTCTGTTTGGCGCTGTGTACGGGATTCGCATGACCAACCTCAACACAGTAGCTTACGAGACTTTAAAGTCCGTCGGATTGCAGTCAATCAGCAATCCGGAACTGAGGGCTGGTATCGCGACGGTGTTCGATAATTATTATGATCGGCTATTGGGAGAGCAGGATATTGACATGCAGGTGACTGCTAACGTTATGCGACCGTATTATCTTCAGCATTTTCGTGATCTGAAGTTTGGTGAGTCTGCAACCCCCATGGACTACGAAGAGATTCTGGACGACACTTACTTCCTGAATATTGTTGACTACAGACTGGCGGTTCTCAGGAGCAACCAACTGGATTCATACGGTCTGACTGCAGTTGAAATCAGGAAAGTCCTGCAACTGCTGAACGAAGAAATCAACCGCTAGCGAATTTTGCGGCGCCTAGAATTTCAGATGCTTGACGGTATCGCCCTTGTTGATGAGCTGTTTCAAGGAGGCGATTCCCAGTTTCAGATGCAGTTCGACATAATTATCACTGACCTTCCGGTCACTTTCCGCTGTCTTGACGCCTTCGGGCACCATTGGCTGGTCTGATACGAGCAGCAGCGCGCCGACCGGAATCTGGTTGGCGAAGGCGGTGGAGAATATGGTGGCAGTCTCCATGTCTATGCCCATGCACCTGATGGAATTCAGATAGGACTTGAACTCTTCGTCGTGCTCCCAGACTCTCCGGTTGGTGGTATAGATGGTTCCCGTCCAGTAATCCTGCCGGTAGTCCCTGATGGTCGTGGAGATGGCTTTCTGCAATGCAAAAGAAGGCAGGGCTGGAACCTCAGGCGGGAAATAGTCATCAGAAGTACCTTCACCCCGAATGGCGGCGATCGGCAATATGAAATCGCCCAGCTGGTTTTTTTTCTTCAAACCGCCGCATTTGCCAAGAAACAAAACGGCCTTGGGTTCGACCGAACTCAGCAGGTCGATGACCGTTGCCGCGTTGGCGCTGCCCATGCCGAAATTGATGATGGTGATACCATCCGCGCGGGTGTTGGGCATGGGTTTTGATTTTCCGAGAATTTCCGAACCGTGGTGCTTTGCGAAGCGTTCCACGTAATCTCCGAAATTGACCAGGATGATGTACTTCGAAAAGTCTTCGAGCTCGCGTCCGGTGTACCTGGGCAACCAGTTTTTCACAATTTGTCTTTTTGATTTCATGTTGTCCAGCCTGTTACTCAGTTGAGCCGGCAAAGTGATCGCTCCGCTCCATGTCCTCTTCAATGTAGCGCAGGAGCGCTTCGGAGATGGCTTGCCTGGGGTATTCGTTTTTGTCCACAAAATGCCGGCCGATAAACGGGTGGGCTTCGGCCACCGGCACTGCAATGGCCCAGTGATCTGCGTTCAGGTAGCCCAACAGTGTACTGCCCGGGATCACCTGGTCATAGAAAATGACCTGGCTGTCATTTCGTGAATCGATCG
>Ga0316193_10000037_pt1 | contig 58161 bp, 72 predicted proteins | sample MerIslsedime2_MG_FD_207735 | JGI IMG/M metagenome (GOLD analysis project Ga0316193, IMG submission 207735) | Coastal sediment microbial communities from Maine, United States - Merrow Island sediment 2 | ecosystem: Environmental > Aquatic > Marine > Coastal > Sediment | place: USA: Maine... | reverse complement strand
ACCAGTCGCCCGGAGCCCGCGTGTGACTTCGAGGACTGCCGCACCCGCCGACTGGGCTGAACCCGCAGCCGCAATCCCACCTGTGACCTGAAGCTCGGCCGCACCTGACGAGATACCGGCTCCGGTGGCTCTGACCCCTCTGGCGGCGTCGAGCGTCGCTCGGCCTGCCGATAGGGCCGCCCCGGCTGCACTAACGCCGCGCGTGATGAGAAGTGCCGACACGCCAACGGATTGCGACTGCCCGGTAGCGGCGAGGGCTTGAATTGCAGCAGGACTCGCCCTACCGACGCTGATCGCGGCTCCTGTCGCAGCCACGCGAATAGTTGCGCCGAGGCGAGCCCTGCCCGCTGAGGTCCCGAGTCCGACTGCCGACACATCGCGATGAACGCCGAGTGCGGCTCGACCGACAGAGACGCTCGCACCTGCGGACGCGATCGCAGCAGAGACGCCGAGGTCGGAGCGACCTGCCGAACCGGCTGACCCTACGGCGGAGATGCCGCGTCTGACGGATGGGGCCGCTGCGCCAGCCGACAGGCCGGGTCCGATCGCAGCAAGCCCCCGTGTGACCGCCAGCAGTGCCGTACCGGCCGAGGTCGCCGTCCCATGTGACGCCACTGCCTGCACGGCGCTGAGCGCCGCCCTGCCAGTGGAAACGGCTACTCCTGTCGCGAGGTGGGGGACGGTCGTGCCGTACCCCGGATTCGCGGATCCTCCAGAGGTCGCTACGCCTGTCGCAGCGAGCAGCACCTTCGGCGAGAGGATAGCCGAACCCACCGAGCCCGCCGCACCAGTCGCCCGGAGCCCGCGTGTGACTTCGAGGACTGCCGCACCCGCCGACTGGGCTGAACCCGCAGCCGCAATCCCACCTGTGACCTGAAGGGCTGCCGCACCTGACGAAATACCGGCTCCGGTGGCTCTGACCCCTCTGGCGGCGTCGAGCGTCGCTCGGCCTGCCGACAGGGCCGCCCCTCGGGCCTGAAGCTCCTGTGCGGCCGTGAGTCGAGCACGACCGAAGGACTGAGCGGCACCCGTGGCCGCGAGGGCCTGCACCGCCTCGGCTGAAGCCCTACCTGCCGACCGAGCTACGCCTGTGGCCGCGAGGGCACGTCGGATGCCGCTGCGTGCCGAACCCACCGAGCCCGCCGCACCAGTCGCCCGGAGCCCGCGTGTGACTTCGAGGACTGCCGCACCCGCCGACTGGGCTGAACCCGCAGCCGAGATCCCACCCGAGACCTGAAGGGCTGCGGAGCCCGCACTCCCGGCTGCCCCCTTCGCGGCGACCAAGCACGCGAGATCGACGATCCGGATATAATCGGCCTGCGGGGTGTTCGCCGTACTGCCTTGCTGCCGCAGAACGATGAACCCAGTGGCCGAGATGGTCGGCGTGCCGTCGTATACCGTGCTATCCTCATCGCCGATGTCGTCTTTCCATAGACGGACCCGACTACCTTCGACCTTCAGACGTAGCGTGCGGGACAGCGGGGTAGCCGGGTTGGCGCTTTCGTTATACAAAACGCCGTCCGACTCACCGTCCACCTTGTTCAATAGGTACAGCTCATTGCCGGTGCCCCAACCGGCCCACAGCCCGGTAAACTCTGACTCACTGGGACAACGCACCATCACCGCACACGAGCCGCTTGACGGATCGTTCGTGTACATTTCGAGCGTGATGTCGAGATCGGTCCAGACGCCGGGGATGCGGTAGCTTGAAGTCGTGAACGACGTTCCCATCCGCACCCGATCGACGCTCGCCTGAACGATCAACTCATGGCTCGGAAACCCGCCGAACGGTGAGCCTATGCCGGACCACGGCCCGCCGATCTCAGGATCATGGAGGTCGAGGTCGGTGTCCGTGGCTTCGGTGAACGAGTCTAGGAGAATGACCTCGTAGGCGTTGAGCTTTGCGCGGCCCGCCGATGAGCCGGCACCGACCGCGACTAGCGGCACGGGGACCACTTCGCCCGAAACGGCGCTGCCCGCCGACCCGCCAACTCCAGTCGCCCGGAGCCCGCGTGTGACTTCGAGGACTGCCGCACCCGCCGACTGGGCGGAGCCGGCAGCCGAGATGTCTCGTGTGACTGTAAGCTGGGCGGATCCGGCCGAGCCGCCCGTCCCGGTTGCGTGGACGCCCTTGTGGACGTGCGAGACGCTCGCGCCCACGGAGAGCGCGGTACCGACCGCCGCGAGGCGCACTAGCTTGGCCAGCTTCGAGACGCCGGACGATGAACTGGATCCGGTCGCCGTCAGCCCCCGCCTGACTCCCAGCGCCGCCGTGCCCGCCGATTGCGATGTACCTGTCGCGTGTCCCGCGACTCGGGTATGAAAGTGGGCCGCACCCGACGAGATCCCGACTCCGGCCGCCGCACATTCGATCGGTGGTGCGGCGAGCGAGATCTCCCGATACTCCAGCGTCCCGCCGACCGACGCGATGTACCCGATCACGTTGCGACCGCCGACCGTGTAGTCCGTCTCGCTGAACGAGAGCATGGTGGCGACGGTCACACCGTCCAACTCTTCTACATCCGTCCCATCGTTCTTGTCGTAGTAGAGATCGGCATCCGCGTTCGCGTACAGCCGGTAGAGGTCCGGCGTGGCCCCCGCCTTGCAGACGTTGCCGCCCGCGAGGATGACGGAAGTCGGAGCGTTATCGAAGACGGTGTTCAGCGTGAGCGTCGCGCCCGTATCCGCACTATCAAACTCGACAGTCGGACAGGCCGCCGCCGTGGTTCCGGCTGCGATACCTATTCGCACGCGGTAGGTGCCACCGTCGTTGTAACTGGTCCCGCCGCCGCCCACGTCTGCGGTGCCGGTGAAGGTGAAGCTGGCCGCCGTGCCTGTCCAAGCGTTCAGCGTCCCGAACACCGTGGACTCTCGCGTGCTGACATTGATCTCGTTGTCGGTGTCGTTCCCGACGATCCCATGCGCCCGACCATTCGCTTCCGCGATCCCGAAGGTCACATAGTGTTTCGTTATCGCGCTGGCGCTATTGTCCCACACCAGATTGACGAGCCAACTGCCGGTCCCGGTGTGTGTTGCGGCGCACGCCCGCTCGTATTGCGTCCCCTTATCTTTGACTGTATCGCCGTTGTACTGGATCAGGACTGCCGTGCCGTTGCTCCAGACCCCGGCGTGATGCACTCCAGCCGACAGCTCCGCCTCGACCGTGCCGGTGGCGTCGTTCGATAGATAGGCATCGGTAGACGTGGAGAATCGGTGATAAGTGAGGTTCTGGTCCCAGTTCCCCGAAGCGCAGACGATGTGGATGTCGGTGCCGACCAGAATCGCATCGATCATCCCCGCCGCTGTTTCGCTGCTCTCTATTTCCGGTCCGGTGCCTGCTTCCGCGAAGGCCGCAGAGTCGGGGTCGCTCGACTTGTAGACCCGGAGATACGTCGCCCCTCCGGTAAGCTCCAGTCCCACGAAGTAGACGGCGCTACTGGCATAGAACGGCCCGAGCCGCGACGGCCGTGTCGGGGCTGAATACCCGGTCGGGAGCGTGCGGGGCAGCGCCATTATTCGAGCACTTCGCCGGTCACAGCGTCAATCCATATCGCGGACGGGATCAGGGCCTTCCACTGAGCGAGTGTCTTCCAGTTGTACGCCGCGTCCTGCGCCCTGCCGGGCGCGAGTGTCGTGACGAGATGGACCACCGTCTGTTGACCGCCCCACGCCTGACAGTCGCCATCCAGCGCGATCGCCTCTGCATCGCTCAGGCCCGCCATCACATCTTCCGTGACGACGATTTGCGGGTTACCGCCCACGGCGGTCTTTGCCGCACTTCGGCCTTGCGGTGTGGAGATATCGGCGTCAATGATCGGTACGTCTTCCGCCGCGCCCTTCCGCCTTCGACGCGGCACACCGGGCCGCGCCCACAGTGCGACCAGTTCGTCTGCTCGCGCGCCGTTCGGGTCGAGACCAGCAACGGAACAGGCGTCCCGGACTTCCTGTTCGTCGGAGTTGTCCATCTCTGCGAGGATGTAGTCGCTCGTCTCCGTGACCACGATGTTCGTGAACCCACGATCGAGCAGCGCCCCAGCGATCCAGCCGAACCCGCCGCCCACGATCACGAAGCTGTTATTGTATGCGGCAGGCCCGAGGTAGCTGTCGAAGTAGGCGGCGATCCGGTCAACGGAATTGCCTAGAACGCCGAGATGATAGTGGATCAGGACGCCCGGCCGCGTGTTCGGATGCCCGTGCTCCCTATCCACGTAGCTTGCGTCGAACGTCGCCTTCAGGTTCCAGTCCTGTAGTGGCATCCCATCGTCCCCCTCGGCCTTACGGGAGCACGTCTTCCAGCGGCGGGAAGATCCCTCTCGCCTGCTGGAGCGGTCGGTAGAGCGGCCAGTCGTGATATTCGAGCTTCACGAGGTCGGGATACAGCAGGCAGTCGCCCGAGCAGGCGACCACCTCGCCGTCCTGCCACGCGAGCGCGGTGAGTTGGAGCCCGTCATGCTCGGCTGCGGGCTGCACCACAAGGTCTTCGAGGACGCCGCCGTCTACGGGGTACGCCGAGTAGTGCCACGTTGTATCGCCCGTCTCGGAATTGATCTCGTAACGGACCACGATAGCGCTGTCGGCCCCCGAGATCTGACGGTGCGCGCCCGAGGCATCCGTGACGTGGATCGTGAGGCTGTCGATGTCGCCTGCGATCTGCACGTCCACACCGAGATCGCTCGGCGGGTCGATCGGCGGCACAGGCGGTGCAGCCCAGCGGTCGGTGAAGTCGTAGTCGCCATCATAGAACTCGGCGACGTTCAGCGTACCCCTCAGCGGGTCCGTCCACGGGTCCACGCCCTGCGACATGGCTCCGTGCACGATCGCGTTCTGGTTGCCCACGAGCCCGCCAGTGAAGGCGTCGTCGAACATCGGTTGAGCGTTCAGCCAACCACGGAACCCGTCCGCGCCGAACTTCACGCCGACCTGATTCCGCTGGCCGGGCACGACGCTCGTTGCCCAGTGCTCATAGCTCACCGTGTCGCTCTGGATCCTGAAGTACACGGTGTCTCCCGCCAGCCAGACCGACAGGTGCCCGCCGGTCTCGAAGCCGTTGAAGTCCTTGGCCCAGAGGCCCTGAAGGCCGACCACATCGTTCGGTGTGAACTCCAGCCAGATAGTGCCGTCCGTCACCTCGAAGCGAGCCTCGTGTGGCACCGAGTCCGGTGCCGTCAGGTCCGACCGCACGACCAGCGGGACGAACAGCGGCCTCGCGGGGATGGTGAACTGGGCGCAGGCATCGGCGTAGTCCGGGCTTGGGCTCAGTCTCACATTCGCTCCGCAGGCCCGATACTCCACGTCCATCGCCAGCCGGTCGATTGTGTGAGAGCCGACCGGCGTGACGGCCGTGTCGATTGCGAGAACCGCGCCGTCGAGTTGCTCGAACCGCGACTCGTACACCACCTCCCAGTCTGGGGGCGGGGTATAGTTCCATGAGAGCGTCACGTAGGCCGTGTGCTCCTGAAGCGTCACCCGGAGCCATAGGTCGTTCGCTTGCGCGTCACCCCCACAGCCGTATGAGGCGATACTCGTCGCGGCGAGGACGACGGCGAACAGTAGGCTTCTCCATCTCAACGTCTTCATGTCTTCTCTCCCGTACTGGTACACGCCTCGCACGACAGGCGTCGTTGTCCTCATGGCACGCTTGGTTGGGCAGGTGCACAGCGTGCTTCCGAACTAGGTCCTCGGCTACATCTGGCGCGAGATAGAGAATCGAGCGCGGCTCCGGGCAGAACTCGTGATAGCGGAACGGGTCCGCATCCGCGCAGGCGTCCCGTTCGGCCCACGTCGGGATCCCGAGCACGTAGTCATACGTCACCACTCGGACCCACTTCTGCATTTACCCTCCAGTCGAATCCGACTGCCCGCGCTTTTGCGCGTCCCGGCGTCCAAGCGATCTCGGCCAGTTCCGCACGGTGTCTCAAGGCAAAACGGGCACCGCAGGTCGCTATCTCCCTCGCCACGGGGGCGGGCTCGTCGGTCTCCGCTAAGTCGCCCTCTGGAACGGGTCCACGAAGGCGTACAGGTCGTCTCGGGATACGAACGGACGGACCTTCGTGTAGGCGTTGTGTCTCGTCGCTGAATCGCCCGACAGCCAGAGCAGCCGGTCGAGCTTGAAGTTGATCCGGTCCATCTCGGTCGGGTTCGGGGGCAGCCGGGGCTGAACGCCCGTCTGTGACCCGCCGCCCGACGCACCCATCGAGATCTGCGAGTCGAGGCAGAACTCGACGTGGTGGATCGCGTGCGCGTAGGTCTTCTTGAAGAAGACGAGGCACCCGAGCCCCGGCACGTTCACGCGCTGAGGCTCGAAGTGGCTGAACAGCCCTTGTGCCGTCCAGTCACCGGATCGCGGCAGAATGCCCACCGACTTCAGGATCTCGATGCACAGACCCGAGCAGTCGAAGCCCGAGACGGGATCGTCCCCGCCCCAGATGTAGGGAAGGCCGTGCAACGACCACGCGACCTTCTCCGCGAGCTTCCGCTTATCCACCAGCGCGGTCCTTGTTGATCGCCTTCCCGATCGCGTGCGAGCCCATACCGACGAGCGCGACGAGAATCGAGTTGATGAGGTTCGCGTCCCATGTGCCCGGATCGACAGGCAGGTTGACTCCGATGAGGCTGCCGAGCCACGTCACGATCGCGGCGATCACCAGCATCACCACCGATCGGATCGTGGACGGCAACTCGTTGAGCTTCGGCATGACCTTGCGGAGAAGATCCATGATGAGGCTCGCCACGATGCCGAGCACCATGACCAGCAGTTCGCTGAAGGCTTCCATTCTCTACTCTCCTGCTAAGGTGATGAGGCGGTCCAGCTTGTCGTCAAGCCGATTGAAGCGGTTGTCCATCCGCTCGACTGCTTCCGCCAACTCGTCACGATCGACTTTCGTGTCGAGTTCCCTCCATACTTCGAGTCCTTGCTGTGAGGTGAAGCGGTTGCCCTCCGTGGCCGTGAGGCGGCTTTCCAGATTATCGACCCGTGCTTCATCGACGGTCGCAGACTCCACCACCTCTTCGATCACGCTGAGTCGCGTGTCGATATTGTGCAGCGATTCCGCGTTAGCCTCGGCGGTGGTCCTTGCAGCTTTCACCGAGCCCCACGCCAGCCCGGCGAATGAGGTGCCGAAGATGATCGCGAGACGTAAGCCCCAGTCCAGCAGCCACCGGCCCGATACTCCCTTTGAGCCCTCGGTGTTCACGCCGCGCTCCTTCTTTCGCCGTTCAAGATCTTGCGTCGTTGCGGGCTCGCACACAGCGTCCCCCCGATCATTCATCTGACCTTCATGATCCATATAACGGACATGCTGCCGAGAGGGGCGAGAGACGCTCGGCCAGATGATCCCGCCGATCCCGTAGCATGAACGTGGTACTTCCCGCCCAGTCTCGCAGCACCAGCCGATCCCGCATGACCCGTGGCCGCGAGACGGCTCCGGTCCACTCGCCCAACTGACCCTGCCACGCCAACTGCCTGCAAGTCACGTATGACCCCCAGTCGTGCGACGCCAGCCGACCCACTCAGCCCGCTCGCCAGCACGTACCGTGTCGGCGGGGACTCGACGTACCACAGATCGGCTACTCCGTGGCCTCTGCTGCTCCCTGTGGCCCTGCACGGGATCGTTGCCACTACATACCCTCAATGCCCGACGTGGGGCCGCCACGCAGCGTCAGGCGGCGTCCGTTCAGGTCGGGGAGCGCCTGTCGGTGTAGCGGTGAACGCGGATCCTCGACCGTCTGCCCGTTGCACTCCAGCCAGCCGTCCGGCAACTCGCCGCCCATGTGGCTCAGCCACGCGACCACGGTGCCCACCGGGAGCGCCGTGTCGGGCTGAACGAGATCAGGGTGTGGCATCGTCAGCGACGGATAGAGTCCCCGGTTCACGTCAGAACCCTCCACCGATCGCGAAGACGTTGAAGCCCTCGGCCTTGTGCGTGCTCACCTTCAGTTCGTGGGTCGGCTCGACGATCAGCGGCACGGTCGGGATCCACTCGACGACGAAGACTTCCTCCGCCGTGCCCGGCGTCACCGCCTCCACGAGAAGCTCCTTCAGCAAGAAGACGGTGCTGCCGTCGTCGTAGAACACGCGGACGACGCCGGCCGTGGTCGTCCCCGAGGCGACGACGCGAATCAGGTCGATCCTGCTGCCGCCTTCTCCCGCCGTGTGCAGGTCGCCGAGCGTGCCCGTGCCGTCACGGTTCGTGTTCGCCGTCGAGATCGAGACCGCACCCGCGATCGGTGTACTGGCGAAGCTCGGATTCGCTGACATGGCTCCCTCAGATCAGGTTGTTGATGCCGAAGAGTTGAGCGAACGGATCTGCTCCGCCGCAGTCGCCCTGTGCCGCTGCATTCGCCGCGCCTGCACCGACGATGTTGTCGTAGATCTGGTCGCACGCCTGCGTGTGCGGCTGGCTCCCACAGCCCAGCATGAACAGCCCGTAGGCTTCGCCGTCTGACAGCACGCGCTCGTACATCCTGAACTCGTCGAACACCCCCATCGAGGGATCCCACCAATATTCGCAGTGATCGAGCATCTGGTTGTTCGCCTGCGCCCCGGCGAAGGTGAAGTGCACGTTGTTGTTCGGGTTCGAGCCCCGGTTACTGAAGCCTTCTACGGCAGGCATCCCCTTCGAGGTGGTGCGCGGCCCGGTAGCGAAAGCGTAGTCGTACACGTCTGCGTCCGTGAGCTTCTTGAAGAACCCCGTCAGGCTGTTCCCGTAGTAGGCGGTCACGTCCATGAGATCGCCCGTGTACGGCTGCCACGCGCCCCCGCTCCAGATGCCCTCGGGAGTGCTGCCGGAATACTTCGGGCTGACCTTGATGCAGCAGAAGGCGAACTGGTCGCACAGGTCGCCCACGTCGCGAGCTTTGCCCGGTGGCACGCTGTCCGTGTCGATGCTCCCGAACGCCGGGTCAGCGTTCCAGCGGACGGACTGCTCTATGGTGTCGCCCGTCGCCCAATTCCCACTCGGATCCGGTGATCGCCAGCGGAAGCGCAGGTGCCCCAGTCGGTCCCAGCCGTAGTCCCACCAGATCTGCCAGCCGCCCTGCTCGCGCGGGTAGTTGAGGCCCTGATAGTTCGTGATCCCGTTGAAGTCGTCGTAGAGGCCGCAGATCGCGTTGCCCGCCCACGAGTTGATGAACGGCTTCAGCCAAAAACTGACCGTGAACCCCTCCCACACGTCCAGCGCGCTCGGCTCGTTCGCTCGGTCGAGTTCGCTCGCGAAGTAGATCGCAGGCCACGAGATGCCGTACTCGAACCAGTCGGGGATCACCCGGCCCCATCCGCTCACCCCCTTCTCGGGCATCCAGCCGTTCCGGTATCCGTCCCGGTAGGCTCCGGAGCCCGTGTCCACCGCCCCCACCTGATGCCGCCGCGTCGAGAGCGCGAAGTGGTTCCGGTTCACGCTCGCGTCGAACTCCGTGCGAGAGAGCGCGATCGAGCCATCGGGATCTGCAACGCACTGGAAGTACCCGAAGCTGCCGGTGGAGTGGTCGCCCTTCGGATACTTGAAGTCGTCGAACGGCAGATGCACGAGCAGACCCTCGTCGGTGGGGATCCGGGCCTCGCCTACGAAACCGCCCGTCTCCAGAAACTTCAGGTCGCATGGCTTCCAGCTTGGGATCTTCGTGCCCACGGTGATGATGAGTCGCCGGACACATGCGATCGCCTGAGCCCCGCCCTCACGCCTCATCACCGGCCGGATCATCATCGTCCCAGCAGGGATTGTGGTCTGCCCGATGATGCTCTGCGCGCTGTACTCGCTGTTCCGGGTCGGCTCGCCATGCGCGACGGAGATCAGGGTCCACGCCGGATAATTCGAGTAGTCGATCGTGTAGAACTCCAGATCGACCACCACCTGCGAATCGAAGTCGCTCTCTCCGGTCAGGGTGCCGGCCGGGTCGTAGATGAACGTGTCGCCGTCGTGCACACCCGAGGCCGGCGAGATCTCCGCCTGCACTACGTTCGAGCCGTCGAGCACTTCGAGCAGGCCGCCACCGCCATGCAGGACGTTGCCGGGGTCGCGTAGAATCTCCGCTCTGCCCGACCCGTCCTCTGTAGCGATCTGGCCGCCCCACTGGATCTTGTAGCCCGCCGAGAGCCCCGTCATGACGAGCGGCTCGCCGTCCGTCACGTAGAGGTCCCTGTACCACGAGGCCTTCAGCGACAGGGTGTTGAGGTTCCTGAAGGCGACCGTACCGACCTGTCCGTTGTAGAACGTGTCCGCTGCCGCGTAGCTCGGGTTCCCGCTATGGCCCGCCCACTGGTCGGACGGTTCGACGCCAACTGACAGGTAGTTCTTGATGAAGCTCCCGGACCCACCGTCTGCCGATCCGGTCTGGAGCGGGATGTCGCTGGCACCGCCGACCACCCGGAACAGACCGGCGTCGTCGCTCCGCTTCCGCATCGAATAGCCGGCAATCGTGGAGTACGTCGCCGCACCGTGCGCGAGTGCGATCAGTTCGGTGCTGCCGGCCGGATAGGCCGCGCGCCTGTGGTAGACCTGCGCCCGCATCTTCGAGCGCGGCGACATGACGCTCGTCTTGAGCTTCACCGTCGAAGCCGGACCGACCATCATCCACGGCAGGCCGTCGATCGTCTCGATCGCGACCGTGCCCTCGATGTCGAAGTTCGAGAGGCTGCTCAGAGGATCGCGGAGCAGGAGCCCGGTGCCGGTCTTCTTGATCGTGCCCTCGGCGTTCACCTCACCGAAGTCTTCGGCATCGGGGTCGGTCACTGTGACGTAGCCCTCGGCGCTCCACGCGAGGTCAAGCCCGTCCCACTCCGTCTCGGTCGGACCGTCGTCCGCGACCGGCTCCACAAGAACGATGTCTTCCCACGGCTCCAGTTGAACGTCGCCGGCCGTATCCTCGGTGCAATACTCTTCCTCAGCGGCCCGGCAATCCTCTTCGTTGTTCGTGTTGATCGAGTCGTCGTCTTCGCCACCTGTGTCGTCCTCTTCCTGATCGAGATCGACGCCCGTCGTGGTCCCTTCCTCGCCATACGGCCCCGTCAGCCTGCGCCGGATCCTGCGCTCCGTCTCCCCGAGGATCCGGGCCAGATCATGTGTCTTGCCCTCGACCGTGATCTGCGTGTCGCCCTCGACCAGCCAGTTCTTTCGGTAGGTCAGGATCCGGGTGGAGAAGTTGAGATCGAGATCCGCATCCAGCAGTGTGATCGGGCCACCGAGCACCACCTCACTCGCCGAGTACGTCACCGGATCGAGCCGGTTGAAGTCCACGAGTTCCACGTCATACTCGGCGCTCGGCGTCCGCATGTACTCCAGCGCCTCGCGGGCCAGCAGCCACAGGTCGTTCGAGGCCCGCCCGCCGTACATGACCTGCCGGAAGGTGGGGGTCTGAGTGACCTGCCCCATGTCGAGGTACCACTCGGCCGCTTCCTCGCCGATCTGCGTGACGCGGATCTTGAACTGCTGAGTCGTCACCTTCCCTTCGACGGTGGACTCGAAGAAGTTGTCGTCCGGCGTGCCGCCCGGAGCCACACCGAAGCTGTTGATCCAGACGCCGGTCGCGACCGTGGCAGCATCCTTCCCGACCGGGGGGAAGACTTCGCCGTTCGTCACGTCCTCCAGTTCGAGCCTCACATGGCCGGAGACGACATAGATCTGGATCTGCGCCACGAAGAACGGCTGCTCTTCGGTCGGCTTCACGTAGAACGGGATCGTCTCCACGCCTTCGCCGGGGAAGCCGGCCCGAACGTAGAGACTCGCGTCGCCGTGCCGCGTGTAGAGCGGATCCACGTTGCGGCGCGTGACCGGCGAGCCGACCGTCTGCCAGTACCGGGGGATCCCGCCACTCCACTCGTTGAGCATCGGGTCCGGCAGGAGGTTGTCGATCAGCGGAATGTCGCTTCGATCGAGCAGTGCCGGCTTCGTCTTGTACTGGTCGATCGCTGAGGGGCTCGGCAGGAACGTCAGAGCGCCGTATGTCACGCCACTCACCGGGTCCGTGAACTGCCGCTTGAACCGGAGCCGCCGCTCACCCGTGACACTGGGGCTGGAGGCCAGTACGATCGTCCGGGGCGCGATCGTGTCAGTGATCTGGATGATCGAGCCTGACGAGTCCTCGACGTACAGGCCGTTCAGTTGATCGTCCTCGGAGAAGAGTTCGTTCACGAACTCGACCGTCGTGCCGCTCACCGACCCGACGAGGTGGGCGTGGTTCGCCATGCTGCCCTCGTCGCCGTACTGCTGGCCGCCCCTCGGGTAGATCTGCGTGCCCATGTCGTCGCTGCGCTGCGTGCGCGACTGGCTGATGAGGTTCTGGGCGTGCTCGATCGTGATCGGCGTGGCAGTGCCGCCTCGCTGTTTGACGAGCCGGACGAGGTAGTCCGTCGCCCCGTTCCTGACGACCTCCAGTTCGAGGCCGGTCACGCTGGCAAGCTCTTCGAGCGCGGAGAGCGGGTTGTCCTGATGGTAGATCATGTCCACCCGCTCGTTGTCCGCAATCGACCCGAGCGTGAAGTAGCCGGGCGCTTCGGAGAGGCTCGTCGTCGCATGAGCGGTGGGGCTCTTGCCGTAATACTCGAAGTGGTTCCAGACCGAGCCGTCCTTCTCCACACGCTCCAGCAGGCCCGAGTTGTGGATCAGATCGTACTTGATGTGATCGGCCGCCACGATCGCGAGGCGGGCGTTGTCAGAGCCGCGTGCTTGCTCGATCTCCCGGATCCGCCACTCGGACACCTCCCCATCGGCGAACGTGGCCCTTAGCACGTCCTCGAAGTCCACGAACGCCCACGAGGCATCCGTCCGGTCGAGCGCCATGACGACCCGGTGATCGGCGTTGATGTCGGCGTCCTCGACGACCGAGAACGGCAGCGGCAGGTCGGCCAGCTTGGAGCCGCTGTTGCACTCCAGTTCGTCCCAGATCTCCAGACCGACGAGTCGGTCAGCCACTAGACAGCCACATAGCGCGGATCATTCGCGATCAGGGTGATCTTCACTCGGAAGCCGGGCTGAATGAACCCGGCCGGGAGGTCCCACACCTCGAAACCCTCACACTCACAGACGAGCTTCTGCGTCAGGTTGTCGATGAAGCTCACGTCCACCGTGTCCGGCGTGTGGATCGCCGTCTCCAGCGAGTCGCGGTTCGTCATGGCGTCCGCGTGATCGGTCCCGATGATGGTTCCGTAGACCTCGACCTTGCGGGGCTCCCACATGGGCTCGTTGGCGATCGTCACGGTGTCCACGCGGCCCGGTACCGTCTTCCGGGGCCAACGCTTCTTCGGAGCGCTCCGGTGCCCGACGACGCGCTCGACTGTGAGCCCGTTCGTCTCCATGTCCACTGTATCGACTCTCAGGATTCCAGCCATTATCGCACCGTCCTCGTGAGCATTCCGCCGCCCGATCTCTGCTGACGCACAAGCTCGTTGCCGAGGTTCTGGGATACGTGCCGCGTGACTGCGCCCGCGAGTTCCGCAGCGTCCATGTTCTGCGCCTCGGTGACGTTGACTTCGAGCGTGGAGATCTTCACGTCGTACACCAGCACGTCGCCCTTGTCGCGAGGTAGGTCACGCGGTGGCCGCAGGTCGGGTGGCAGGTTCGGCACCAGATCGTCCGCACCGGCCGGACCGATCGGCGTGCCCCCGAGCAGCCGCACCATCTCGCGTGCGTTCAGGGCCGTCATCTCGTTCCAGTACACGTCGGTCGTGAGCAGCCCGGCGAGACGGTTTGCAGTGACCTCGGTGATCCCCCTGAACTCTTGGAAGCTCTGGGAGTCCGGCCCCTCGTCCAGCGTGTCCGTCAGCCCCTCCATCGTCTCGATCAGTTGGAGGATCTGCTCTGGTGTCATGGCCCCGAGTTGCTCCGGATCGAGGCTGGTGAAGCCGTCGAACAGCGCTCGAATCCACTCGTCCAGTGCTGCCCGGCCCTCCACGGTGTCGAGGTCGAACTGCGGCACGTCGAGCTTCGTGTTGTCACGCAGGAACTCGTAGTACCGCTTCAACTGGTCGATCGGCTCGTCGATGTCGAACAGGGCCATCTCGATCTGTAGCCTGTCGAGCGCACCCTCGATCCCACCGAAGATGTCTTCGAGGTCGATCTCGTCGAGCGCCTCCATCGCCCGCTCCAGTTCGGACACGAGTAGCTCGCCCTCGTCGGTCAGGAAGGTGATGTCAACCCCCATCTCCTTGACCCACCGCTGGAGATCCTCGAACGTGAGCCCGAGATCGTTGAGGATCGTACCCGCACGGGTCAGCGCCGCGAACAGTCCGAACGTGCCGCGCGCCTCGGTGATCGGTCGGAACACGTCTTCGAGGATCGCCATGCGCTCCCGGTCCTGCTCGCTGAGCCCGAGCGCCAGTTCGCGCTGACGGTCGATCGACTCCTTCAGCGAGCGGAGCGCGTTCGTGTTCTGCTTCAGGATCTCCTTCCGCCTGCGGTCCTCTTCGCTCTCACCGAACAGGCCAGCGATTCCAGAGATGAGTCCGATCGCACCACCGATCGACTGGGAGAGCCCGCCGATCGAGAGGCCCTGCCCGGCCGCGAGCGAGTCGGAGATCCCTTTGATCCCGGCCGCGAGGTCGATCACACCCTGAAGCGATCGCCGTGCGTCCTCGCCGATGTCACCGATCGCGTCTGCGACGGAGAGCAGACCACGCGCGACGCCCTCGATCGTCTCCGCGTTGCCGAACAGGAAGCCGATGAGCCCGCCACGCTGCTCACCACCGCCACCGCCCGGCAGACCGGCAAGCACGCCGGAGAGAGTCTGGAGACCCTTCCTCAGTTCATCGGTGGCAAGGCCCAGTCCATCGAACACGCCGATCAGGACGAGCAGGACCTTCCGCGCCCCTTCGGCCGCCTTCGTCAGAACGGCCTGAGCGTCCTTCGCCTGCTCTGAGTCCTCGCCCCACTCTTCCACCGCGAGGTTGTAGGCGATCTGCGCGTCCGTCACGGTGTCGAGGATCGTGGCCGTGTCCATCGCGAGGCTGAGGAACTCGCCTTGCTCGTCGAGCGGCAGGTCCCTCACGTAGTCCACGATCTCGGTTCCGAACTTCTCGATCACGGGCAGCAGGTCGCCATACGCAGCGCCCATCTCTTCGAGTTCCCGGCGATGCTCCCGCAGCGCTCCGAGTCGAGCGAGCGCCCCGTTGAACTCGTCCGTCCCGGCCGTTGCTTCTTCCAGCGTCTTCGCGATGGAGAGGATCTCGCCGTCCACCTTGTTGATCGCTGAGATCACGGGCCGGAGCGCCTCGGGGGCTTCCTCGAAGCCGACCGCGCCGAACTGCTCAGCCACTTCCTGCATGGCGAGCATTCGGCCGAGCGCGTCCGTGGCTGCCTTTGCTCTGGCCTCAGCGGCCTTCTGCGCCTCGAAGTCGGCCATCTGATAGGCGTCGAGAAGCTGGTTCGCCACCTTGACCTCGACACCCGCAGCGATCAGGCGATTGCGCTCCGCCAGCAGCAGCGCGTTGACTCGTTCGCGCACACCCTCGATCGCCTCGTTGTACGCCTCCACGTCACCCGTATCGAAGAACTCGAAGAGGGCTGCGGCCTTCAGCGTGCGTGTGAAGTCGGCGATCTTCTTCTGCGCGAACTCGACCGACGTGGGCTCGGCCGGCTTGAAGATCTCGTCGTAGACACGGCTCTGCGACCGCCAGATCTGGACGCTCTCGTCGAGCACCTGCGTCATGGCCAGCGCGATGTCGCCCTTCGCGTCGATGATCATCTGAGCGAAGGCCGTGGCGTCTGCCTGCTGCACGCCAACCTCGATCGCATCGGCGATAGCGATCTGGAAGCCGGTCAGTTGCCGCGCCGGATTCCGGAGCAGCGCCCGCTCGAACCTCTCGAACAGGGAACCGCCAGTCGGCAGCGTGCCTTCCTCGGCCATCTTCTGCGTCTCGTCGAAGGCCTGCCGGTTCGACTCGATGATCTGTCCCATGCCACCGAGAATCTCGTTGATCGCCCGCATCCCCTTCACCTTCCAGCGATCGAAGTCCAGCCCCATCGAAGCGAGCAGCGCGCTGAAGCGAGATTTCATGATCTCGCCCTGTCGCTCGACGGTGTTGTTCATGATGCTGAGATTCTCTTCCAGCGTGCCCGTCGTGTTCTTGACGATCTCCAGCTTCTCGTTCAGCGTCTCCATGTTCTGAGCGAGGTTGACGACCAACTGGACCGCCTCACGACGACCGAACAGCTTGGCGATCACTTCGGGGTCGCCCTCGGTCAGTTCGGCTACTTCACGCAAGAACGGGATCAGACCCTTCGCCTTCAGGGCCGCAGCACTGAAGTCGAGCCCGAGGCGCTCTGCCTCTGCGCGTGCCGGTGCCCCCTGCTCCAGCACTCCGGACAGGGCGCTTGCGATGCCGGTGATCGTCTCGCTCGTGGAGATGAAGGGGGTGTTCGTCGCGACGATCGCCAGCAGGTCGCGCCAGTCGCCGCCGAGCGCTGCCGTGAGTCCGCTGACCTCACCGATTGACTGGGCCATCTCGCCGAAGGTCGTCACGCCCTGATCCTGAGCGGCGAACAGGGCATCGGCGATCGGGATCGCGCTGTCAGCTTCGAGCTTCCAAGCGTTCATGATCCCGGTGACGGCGCGCACGGCGACTTCGGCCTCGGCGAACCCCGTCGCCGCCACCTTTCCGGCAACCTCGACGATCTCCATCGCCTTCTTGGTCTCGTTAGCCAGTTGCGGTAGCGCGGAGAGCGTCTGATACAGCGTATCGTTGATCTCACGAGACGAGATCCCGATCTCGTTGCTCATGCGCCGCGCTGACGTGCCGAGGATCCGGAGATCGTTCTCGGAGACGCCCTTCAGGAGCGTCCGGACGCGGGCGAAGCGGTTCTCGAACTCGCTGGCGGCCTTCGTCGTCAGGGCAACGAAGATGCCTACACCGAGCACGGTGCCGAGCTTGAACTGCGTCCAGATGTTCGCTACCCAGCCGAGGATCCGGCCGAACTTCTCCAGTGCGTGGCCCACGGCGGTCACAGCGTGACCGAAGCCGTTCAGGATCACGCCCTCGTGCTTCAGGCGGTTCCCGAACGCCTTCAGCGCTGCTCCCGCCCCCCGGATTCCGATCTCGGCCCAGTCGAGCATCGAGGTGTAGAGCTTGCCCACTCCACGGGTTACGGCCCCGATGGCCCTGCGGACCTTCGAGTTCATGAGGATCCCGAGCTTGGAGAAGCGACCGAGGGCCGTCAACATGACGGGGTTCAGCTTGTCCCGGAAGGCGAAGGCGAGGCTGCCGACGAGAGCGAGCGCGTTCGCGCCGAGCCACACCTTCAGCAGCTTCATCCGCTTCGATGTCTGCTGTTCGACTTCCGCGCCGGCCGCGTCCCCCGCCTTCATCGCCTTCTTCGGGAGTTCGTCCATCGCCTTGTCGAAGTCGTCGGTGTCAGCGGCGACTTCCACTTCGAGGCGACCAGCCTGCCGAGACGCACCGAATCCGAGTGGCATCAGGGTCTCCTACGGGACAGGAACCCGAAGACCCGCTGCCTCATGCGAGCGGGCAGTGTTCGCCACGGGAGACGGGACTTCCAGCGATCGTAGCGAACGGCGATCGCGAGGCGCTGCTCGATCTCTACGAACAAGTCACTCATCGAGTTCGACCGGGTTGCTGGTTCGCGACCACGCCATGAGTTGAAATAGGTCGCGGTCGTAGTACGCTGCCGGCTCCACCTTCGCCAGCCGCTCCAGTGTGGTGAGTAGGCCGTGCCATCCCCAGTCTTCCGCCTCCTTCGAGTCGTCGTCCGGCTCGGGACGTTCCGGGATCTGTGCGGCTCGGCCGTGGCCTACGGCGAACATCGTTTGCAGGAGCACGAGATCGTCGGCTGGCGTCACCTCGTCCCACCACGCCGGGGCGTCCCCGAGATGCCGGGCCGGCGCACCTGTCGGCGTGAACGCATGCGCGTAGATCGCCTGTCGGTGTAGCCGCGACTCCAGCAGCAGCTTGCGGTGGATCTGATAGAGCCACTTGATCCGCTTCCTGCGCCGGATCTGGCGCGACGAGTCCTTCCCCGTTCGCACCATCTGCTCGACGACCTGCTTCTCCATCTCGGAGAGCCGACGCATGTCTACGTCGATCTCCTGAAGCCGTAGCGAGTGCCGCGCGATCTCCAGCATCGCGTTGTAGCTCCGGGCTGTGACGTGAACGGTCTTGCTCGGGAGTTCCACGAGGATCGGCGTCCGCTGGAGCAGCTTCCGCACGGTGTCCTGAGCATCCTCGGCTGAGGCACGGGAGAGCTTCCCGGAGCGGACCCGCCACATGTGCAGCAGGTAGGCCCACCGAGACAACGCTCCGTGCATCGAGGTCGTCTGCCGACCACGATGCCGGAGTCCCGCCTCCCACTCGTCGGGGAGTGTGCCGGGGTCGTCTGGTGACGTTCGGTACTGGAGCCGCAGGATGCGCTCTTCCTTAGCGCACCACTGCTGCACGAGGTCGAGAGTTATGACATCGGGCTTCTCTTCGCCTGAAACGTGGACTCCAGCCCCGGCCAGTGCCGTTTCCGGAGTCTCAGCTTTCAAGCCATGCCCTCACGTCGGCCTTCGTGACCTTGCCTTCAGCCCCACCCCGATAGTCCTCGCGAGTGAGTCCGTTCTCTTCGAGCAGAGCCACCGCCCCAGACGTGAAGTCCGGGACGGCGGGAGCCGTGAGAGCTTCGATCTCTGCCTCGTCGATCACGACACCGAACGGCGGCCTCGCGGCCAGCATTCGGGCTGCGGTCCCATCAGGAACCTCGATCTCAGAGCCGATCGGGTACGTCACCCCTCGAAACGGGAACGCGCGACTGACCTTGACGAATGGCATCGGTCAAGTCGCCGCGTCCGTGATCTGCATCTCGGAGTACACGCCGCCGTCGAGCACAGTCCAGCTACTCTCCAGCATCACGTAGTTGTTCGATCCGAGTTCGAGAGTCATCCCCGCCCGCTGCTTGCAGTTGATCGCCTCGTACCGCCGCGTCGAGACGGGGCCGGGCGTCAGGGCGTAGATGTACTTGGACTCCGAGCCCATGTTCGTGCCGACAATCGCAAGCACTTCGTCGGTGGGCGTCCCGAGCCCGAGGTCGCCCGTCAGGGCGCTCGTCGGCATCCCGAGCGCGTCTCTGAGGTTCATCAGGCCGGAATACTGGAGCCTGCCGGTGATCTCGATCGTCCGGGCTGATGCGAAGGACGCTTCGAGCACGAGGTTCTGGCCGCTCTGCACGTCCACGTCCTCGCCTGAGATCGCGATGGTCACGCCGTTCCGCTCGGTCGCGCCCCACGGAACGTCGCTGCCTCCCGAGTAGCCGGTGCCGCCCGTGACTTCACCGAACTCGGTGATCCCGCTGAGGACCGGAGTTCTTACGTTCGCCATGTCTGTACTCCCGTTGAGGGGTTAGCTCGCCCTGAGAGCGAACTGTCTCATCCAGTGCCACGGATCACGGTCTGAGGTGGGTCGCTGCGAGCCGCCAGTCTCCACACAGAACATGCGCTTGCCGGAGGCCGCGTCGTTCCACCACACCCCGCCCTCACCATCGAGCAGGGCCATGATCTGCTTGTCGATCGCTCCGATCGTCGCGAGCCCATCGACGCTCTTACGGTAGAAGGTGTCCACCTGAACGGTCGTCTCGTCCGTGCCGCGATTCTGTACCGCGACCGGCAGGGTGATCGCCAGCCGGCACACCTCAGTCTCCCAGTCCGTCTTCTCGTCAGGCCACTCGGGGAAGGCAAGGATCTCTCCGTCCTCGTCCACTCCCACGAGCCCGCGTAGTGTCGCGTCAGAGTTGAAGCGCTGATAGATCGCATCGCTCGCGTCGATCATTCGAGCAGCCTCTCCATCTCCTGTGCGGCCCTCTCGATTCCCGGCTCGACGTGCGGCCTCGGTCCCATGCGGGACGTGCCGTAGTTGAGCAGTTCACCGAGCACATACGGGCCGACCATCAGGTCGGTGAATGCGAAGGCGCTCCAGCCGAACTCCGTCCGGACGGCCGGCGTGTACTGCCAACTGTCGCGGTACGCACCCTCCCTGATCGCGGGAGGCTCACCGTCAGCGCTCGCGCGGTACTTCGTGCGCGTGCCCGGAACGGTGTAGAGTTCGCCAGAGCGAGGGCCGTAGCTCTCCATCTCCAGCACGATCGAGTCACGCACGAGAATCGCTCCCGCCTCAGCGAAGCGCTGGGCGTCTTCGTGGACTGCCCTGCGGGCGTTCCGCGTGTTGTCGATCCAGCGTGTCATGACAGCTTCGTCGTGCTCTCTGAGAGGTCGCAGGCGATGTCCCACCTCGGCCCGTGGTGCCCCGGAAACTGCACCTTGAACTGAGTCGGGCTGTAGTCGCCCTTCGTGACCGTGATCTCGTCGTCCACCTGAATGTCCGTCTCAGGCGGAAAGTACCCGTTGTGAGCGGAATCAACCTCGCGGCCATGTGCCATCTGCCGGAGTCCTCCACTCTTCGGTTGAAGGTTACAGGCCACGCACCTCGCGACAGCAGCGTAGGCCCGGTTCCGGGCTCCACCGCGTCCCGTCGCCGTGCCGCTCTTCCGCCAGATCGTGACCTCGTGAGTCCGCTCGATCATCGAAGACTCCGTAGGGTGGCCCAGTTCCCACCTCCCAGCAGGCCGGCAACGATCTTCTCCGCTGTCGGGTCGATGGGAGCCATCGACGCTCCCTCGGGACCTCGGTACTTCACCCGCTGGTCGCCCTTCTGTTCTTCGATGATGAGCCCGAAGTCGGTGGGCATCCTCACCTGAAGGTTGACCTGCTGAACGATCGCGAGCCTCGCAGCTTCCGTGTCGTCCTCGTTGAGAGACACGCCACGTAGGCCGAGAAGCTCTTCGGCGAGTTCTCCGTGCGCCACGAGACTCGTGACGGGGAGGTCCTGAGCCTTCTCACTCAGGAGCGGGTGGCCGGTCGGATCGTAAGTCAGCGCCATGACTACTTCCTACGCCGTGGCTTCGCTGGTGCCTTCGGAGCTTCCTCAGCGGGAGCTTCCTCAGCGGGAGCTTCGGCCGGAGCCTCAGCTTCCTCAGCGGGAGCTTCCTCAGCGGGAGCTTCGGCCGGAGCCTCAGCTTCCTCAGCGGGAGCTTCCTCAGCGGGCGGAGCTTCCGCCTCGGGTGCCGCTGGTCCCTCGACCAGCACACCGCGCGACTTCAGGTAGGCGATCTCCGTCTCCGTCGCCGCCTTCTCCAGCGCCTCTTCGTCGCCGGGCTTGAACATACCGCGCCCGTGTAGCTGGACGCAGCGCAGGATTCCGAGTCCCATCTCTCTCTCCTATGGTCTGGTGCCGGTGATGCTGGGCTGGCCCCGAGAGGCCAGCCCGCACCGCTTTCAGGAGCGTGAATCCGTCGAGGCGTCAGACGCCTGCGTCGATCACGAAGACCTTCTGCTCGTTGGGCACCGTCATCGCGTTGATCTGAGCCTCGACCGTCAACTCGCGGCCGTTGCCGGCCTGCTCGTGATAGACCGTGACTCCACGAATGTCGATTCCAGCGCCCGGCACCTGACGCGCCAATTCCATCGCGCGCGCCACAGGAGCGAACTTCGTCGTCCCGACCCGCTCGCCGTTCGGAATGATCGCAACGTGCTGAGCCGGCCACACCTTCGCCGCCGAGGTGGCGATCCCGCCGTCCGTGAACGGCTCGACCGTCTTCTCGTTGATGTAGAAGGTGAACTCCTGCCCGAGATCGCCCTGAATCAGTTCCGTCAACTGACGGCGCGTGACGCTGAGCCCCAGCGCGGAGTCCGGGATGAACTTGTTCGGCGCATCAGCGAGGATCTCCTGATACGTCGCCAAGCGCAGCATCACGCCAGCGAAGGAGCCCACGTAGGGAATCGAAGATTCCAGCCACGCGATCAGCGCCTCGTAGGCGTTGATGCTCGTGTCGTCCCACGCAGTCCCCGCCGTGGCGTACCGAGCAGTGTCGTAGCCGAAGCTCACGACCTGCGTGCTGCCGCTCTGCGGGTTGTACGCCGTGATCGTTCCTTGCGACCACGCCTCGAACGCCTCGATCTCGATGCGTCGATAGTCGGCCTGAACCAGACTATCGGTGCGTCGCGGGATCTGCATCCCGACGATCTGCTGGAACGCGGCCTCGTTGCCGAGGGTCCGCTCTTCGAGGTGCTGCATTTCCCGCTCCGCGATCGTGAAGTACGCCTCGATCGGCGTCATCTCGAACTCGCGAGTCGGGGGGGTCTTCAGCGGGATCAGTCGTCCGCGCTGGTTCCACTCACGCCGGTCTGCGACCGGGCGGAAGTCGATGTCCGTCATCTCGGAGAACTTCACCGAGTCCACGTCCTGTCGGGGGAAGAAAGCGTCCCACAGCAGTTGTCCGTCGTCCGTTGGATCGACGGTCTGGGCTCGCACCGTCAGAGCCGCTGCTGTGAGATCCTCCTGTTCCCCGATCCAGTTGAAGTCGGCCATTTGGCTTTCTCCCTTTCGGTTCGGATAGGTGACGACTCAGGCCGATCAGGTCGGCAGGAGTCGCATGGAAGATCCGGCAGCGGCGAACGCTGCGATCTCATCTGCTGAAAGGACGCGGCCGAGATTGTCTTCCACGATGTCGCGGTTGACCACCCCGATGAGCGCGAGGGCCACGTCCTGATCGACGCCGGCAGCGATGTCGCCCGCTGCGTTGCCCTCTGCGACCTTGATAGCCTCGATCACCACGCCGTAGATGACCTCGCCTGTCCCACTCACGAGTGTCCCGTCAACCTTCAGGGGCACTCCGGGAACGAGGTACCCGTTCTCGTCGATCTCGTCGCTCGTGAGAGCCGAGACATCTACTCGAACGGTTCCGGTGTGATTGATCGGGCCGACGAATGGATAGCCGTACACGTCCCCACCGGACGCGAGCGACTTGGCCCGTAGTGGCATAGTTCACGCTCCATTTGGAGTCAGTGAGAGACTATGCCCAGCCTTTCCTTCGCAGGCTTCGTGTTAGCTGGCTGAGCGGCCTCTCGTTCCTTCTTGACGCTCTCGCGCAGCTTGTCGAAGTATTGGCCTCCACTGGATCCGGTGCCGCCGCCACTCCCCTGCGTCCCACTCCCACGATCTGCCCCCGAGTTGACGAACTTCGCAGGTGCGTCCTTTGCGAGTTCACCAGCGAGCAGACCGATCGCCGTGTGGCCGTCACCGGGCTGGAAAGGAATGTCCTTCCCGGCCTGCATGATCTGAATCCCAGTCGCCGGATCGTACTTGATCCGTCCTGCGACCTCTGGCTTCTGCGCCAGCACCTCCGCGTAGTCCGGGTCCAGTCCATGTGCTGAGATCAGGGCCGTCCGGAGGTCCCCGAGTGTTCGGCTCTGCTCGGAGCCAGCCCGAGCATCGCGCTCAGTCTGAAGCTCCTGCTTGTGCTTCTCATTCAGGTCTTCGATCTGGGCGGCGTAGTCCGCGTGCACCTTCGCCACGTCCGGCTGCTCGCCCTTCAGCTTCTCCAGAGCGGAATCGGCCTTTTCTCTGGCCCCCTGCTCTCTCTTCAGGTCAGCTTCCAGCTTTTCCTTTTCGGTGCGTTCCGCAGCGGTCGCTGTCTTGTGACCGGCGTTGAAGATCTCCTGATAGACGCCCTGAGCGGTCGTCTGGATAATCTTCGCAACATCACCTACAGGCTCTCCGACGAGCTTCGCAACGAGTGCGACAAGCTCTTCTCTCGTCATGTCATCCTCTTCTCGGCTGGATGTATTCCGACCCGGAGTCTTTGCGGCGATCCGATTCCGATCCGAGCCCTTTACGGCGGCCCGCTCTCCGAACCGTGCCTTCTGTGCCTGAAGACGGGAAGTCTGGTTGGAAGGGAATCTTGGAGGGCTACGTCTCGTCTGTCAACTGCCCGAGCGAGAGTCGGCCTCGATCGTCCTCCGTCACGCGCTCGGCGAACTTCACGGCTTCCTCTACCCGGCGACGTTCCATCGCGATGTCACGCAGCGCATCCGTGTCCCCGGCATACTGCTCTTCGAGCCGATCGAGACTCGCCAGATGCGCGTCGATCTCTTCGGGTGTGCTCCACGACTGGATCCGCTTGGAGAAGCTGAGGTGCGTCATGACTGGAACCTGTGGACCTTGTATGTGCCTTCTCGCTCGACGAACGCCAGATCTGTGCGAGCGTCTTCGAGTGCGTCGTCGATGAGCCGGGCGTTGCTCGGATCGCCTGCGTACTGCCGGCGCAGCTTCGTCAGGTGCCTGATCCACTCGCGGTGCACCTCGGGCGGGTCGTGGTAGCTGGGGCCACCGTCGAGGATCATAGCGCCCTCAGCCACTCGAAGCCGGGCCGGTCCACGTTCGCCCGGTAGACGGATAGCTGCTTGAAGTCGTCCAGTGAGAGGTCCACCCGAGCAAGGTACTGCGTGAGCATCTCCGCGTCACTGACCGGCTCCAGCCCGAGGTAGAGATCCCAGCCGTGCTGATCGTCGCCGAAGATCACACCTGTCTCGTCGTCCCAGCCGTAGGCGCTCTCGTCGTGATCCTCGATCGACTCGAATGGTCGCGCCTCGTCGATCGCTTCGGCGGCTTCGGGTGTGAGTCCCTCGGGTACCTCGTTCTTCCTGATCGTCATCGTCGTCTCGTTGTCGCGAGTCGCGTGCCGGTCAGGGGCTCGTGCCTAGAGGCTCGCTCGCCCTCGTGGGAGCTTGTACCACCGACCCGCACGCGCTCGCTCGCTTCGCTTCGCTCTCGAACTGCATCGAATCTACGCTTCTACGGCTCGTTCGCTACAGCATAGGCTCACCTCCCTTCCTGACAGGCGGGTGCGGGACTCGAACCCGCTCGGGGACCGTCACAGCCCCGTTCCGTGCTCTGGCGCGCTATCTGTGTGGATAGGTGGGTTGCGCCCGAGCCCCGCCTCAGCCCCTAGCCGGGCTGGTCCTCGTCGTACCACAGCACGCCGCCGCACGTCTCGCAGTAGCAGTCGGGCGGGTGCTGCCAGTCAGGATCGCCGTCTCGTCGTGCGATCATGCGATACAGGTCCACCAGTTGCGCCATTCGCTTCGCCGTGGCCTCGTCCGGCACGTAGGCGACCGTCGATCCGTCCGGGGCCACGAGCCGGCACCACGTCGTCATGAACTCACGAGCCTCGGTCGGCGTCATGCGCTTCGTCGTTCGCTCGGCCGGTGTCTCCACTTTGCAGGTCATGCGGCACTGCCTTTCTTCCGTTTGCACTGCTTGCAGGTGTACGTCTCAGAGCCCGCCTGAGCCTTCGGCACCCCTCGCTCGACTGATCGCCCGCACCGGCAGACGTAGAGCCGCCTGTGAGGGCTCCAGACGTAGCTGGAGCGATTGTGAGGCGTGCTCCGCCTGCGCTTCGCGGTTTCGGGCTTCTGGACCTTCTTCACGAGGCCGTCCTTTCCGCTGCGACCTTGTTCATGCGCCGATCGATGTTCTGGTCGCGCTTCCAGTCGCCAGAGTGGGCCACCACGCGGGCGGTCCCATCGTAGCTGCTGACGCGCACCGAGTAGCAGGTCGAGTCGAAGTAGTTCTCGTCGCCCTCGCGGAAGCTCAGGCCCTCAGCCTCGGCGATCGCCGCGCACTCGGACATGAACGCCTCAGAGTAACTGCGGTAGGTGCTGACCCACGACGAGGCGCGGTAATGCTCACCCTCGTACTCGAAGTCGCCGAGGTACTCCTTCAGGTCGATCATGCCGTCGAAGCTCACCCGCTGTAACGGCTTGACCACGAGGTCAACGTCGCCCTGAGTTGGGCCGTCCGTCCAGCGAATGTCGATCGAGGATCCGCCTGCGTAGTTGCTGCTGCGGACGGAGAACTTCTGTCCGGGGAAGTTGGCCTTCAGTTCCTTCCGAATGATCTTCGCGAGTTCCGCTGCGCTGAGCCAGCGAGCCGCCTTCTTCTCCGGTGCGATGTGGCCTGCGACCTGTGTCATGATTCTCTCCGTGCTAGGGTCTGGTTGCTGTCCACATCTTGAGTATACATGGACACGCTCGACGTGTCAACCTCCCGCGTCGAAGTCGTATTGGCGTCGCCTGATTCGCTCGAAGTGTGCAGGGTTCCTGTGCTCGTCCACGGCGATCGCGCACTGAAGCTCTGGCGTCATGGGAAGCACCTCGTTGACGATCCCCGCGTCGATCCCGTGCTCCAGCGTGGCGAGGTGCTCGGCCTTCGTCCACTGCGCCACAGGCTCGTATGAGAGCCGTATGAGCAGGAGCGGATACTCGTCCCGCAGTTGCCTCGCGAGCAGGACCAGCGTGCCGTCTACCACCTTCCCTGCGTGCTCCAGCCAGCCATGCGCCATAGGGTCCGGGCGGGCGAGGTCGTAGATCAGCCAGCCCTCGACGTAGACCGTCTCGCCGGTCGCCCACGGTGCGGAGTGGAGTGCCTTCAGGGCGTTGCGCCAGCACGAATGAGGCCGTCGCTCCCCGAGGAACATCGAGGCGCTGCGGCCGTAGTCGATCGGGTTGGGGCAGACGATCCGGCCAGCCATCTCGGCCTTCAGCATCCGCCCCATCGTCCGACGTATCTGCCGGGTCATGCCAAGACCCACGCCTTCTGTACGCGGTAGCGAGCCGTCGCTCCGTACACTCTGCGCTCGTCGATGAAGGCAGCGTGGCCTCGGGTGTGGATCACGGCCCGCTCGATCTCCGGGTGATCTCTGAGGAACTGGGCCACGGTCGGGTAGGTGGTGTCGCTCCCAGCGGTAGGCCCGCTCCATCTCATCGGCACGATCATCTCGATGACCGTCAGGCCGACTTCGGCGATCGAGGTGTACATCCCACCCTTGTTCGTGAAGCTCTCGTTCAGACCTCTACGGCCGCGTGTGCACCTGTTGAGATTCCGAAGCTGCTCGACTACCACGGGGAGCCACTGAGCGGCCTCTCCGTGCTCGTCAGGGGCTCCCAGCGCCCTCGCAAGCGTGAAAGCCGCACAGCCGTTCGTGGTGATCCCAGCCTCACGGGCCGCGAGGCCCATGAGGAATCCGTGGTCGCGCTGATAGGTTCGCTTTGCCATGTCAGACCCCCAGCGCCTTCAGCGCGGCCTCGCACTGCTTCTCGTACTCGGTGGGGACGTGCTCAGTCGGCTCCACCTTCTCGTGCTTGATCGCCTTGCGGACCGGAACCTTCCGAGGCTCGTCGATCTCGACGTTCGTGATCTGGCTCACAGGGAACCAGTATTCGTTCGACTTCCGCTTCGGGTGCGTGATCCTGACGACATCGCCCTCGACCTTCAGCTTGTCGTCGGTGCGAGCTTCCTCGGTCCAGAACTCGATCTGATCGAGATCGTCGCCGAGCACGAGCCACGAGTATTGAACCAGCAGGCAGATCGCCTTCGGGGTGGCTTTCTTGATCTTGCCCCGGTAGCGGTAGTTCTCCGGCCGGTCCTTCGTGGACGGTGGTGCGAGGAAGCCCTTCTGCTCAGCGATCCACGGAGTAATCTCGATCGTCGCCATGCGGCCCTCGGCCTGCTCCAGCGAGCCGACGCCTTCGGGCTTCTCGCGCTCAGTCTGAGCCTTCCGGGGAGCCTGATCGAGATCGTCCTCGGCCTCGATCTGGGAGATCGGCAGCCACGTCTCGAACTCGGTGTCAGTGACGAGTCGAGCCTTCAGTGCGGCGATCGCCTCGGGGGAGGTGTCGGCGTTCCAGTCGATCCCGAGGTGGTCACAGCAGATCGGGCCGATACCGAGTTGCTGAGAGATCGCATGGGTGAGTTCGCGGTTGCAGTTCCAGCAGAAGACCGAGCCCTCGACCGCAGCGGATCCCTTCACGTGGATCGCCTTCTGCGTGCGCTCGATCACTTCCACGTCAACGATTCGCGGCAGGTTGTTCTTCGCCGCGAGCCACTTCCGGATCGTGATTCGTGTCGTCATCGGGTGCTCCGTGCTAGGGTCTGGTTGCTGCCCACACCACTAGTTTACACGGATACGTTCGACGTGTCAACCCCCCCCCGGCTATTGCCCGAAGGTTGGCGGGTCCGGCACTAGGTCGTCGGGATCGAACCACGGCGCATCGTCTGACTGTTGCCAGAACTCGCGGACCTCGCGGATCAGGGCAGCCGCTTCGGCCGTGTGAATCGACTCCACGGAGACGGCGTAGTTGAGAGCGCTCTCCATCTCGTCAGGGCTGACGAGTCCGAGCGCTTCGAGGCGCTGGAGGAACTCCCACCAGTCGGCGTACCGGAACCTGCTTGGCTGCGGCTGGAGAAGGTTGAGCGTGGTCATGGGGCCACCGAGCACAACGACCTCGCCTTCGGTCATGGCACCGAACCCGGTCCACGGCGTAGCGAGGATCCGCTCCTTCGGCACGACGGCGATCGAGAGGAAGCCCCGCCTGAACTCGTCGAGCGACCGGGCGTAGCTGGTCGCCGTCTGCGGGTCGAAGCTGAAGCTGTTGGCGGGCTGCCACTGGACGGATCGTGCCCGCCCGAGGAAGCTCGCCACGCGCTCCGCCTCTTCGGGCGGTGGCTTCATGCCGCGCATGACGACGACGTACTCGCCGGGGATCCGCTGCTGCGTGGCTTCGTACATGCCGTCGAGCATGGCGTCGAGCAGGTCCTTCGAGTCCCGGTAGATCTTCTCCCCGAGGTTTATGTTCTCTCTGGCCTGCTCCCGCGCCTCGGCGATCGCTGCGGCGTAGCGCACGTCATCGACCACCGTGAACGTCTTCAGGAACTCGGCGAAAGCACCCTCTTCCTGCATGAGCGCGAGCGCGTACTGCGGCTTCTCGATCACGTAGTCGATAAGCTCCTGAGCAACCGCCGTCTGCGTGTGCTTGATCCTGCCGTAGACGACGCGGGCGTCCGCAGCGAACGCCGTCTCGGCTCGCCGGCCCAGTTCCCTGTAGCGCCGCAGCCGCTTCAGCACCTCGGGCGAGAGAGCCTGACCGTACTGCGCCTCGATCTCACGGAGCGCCTTCCGGGCCGCTCGGTCGCCGGGTGACGTGTTCACGGCCGCGAGGCGCTCGTTGTAGACCTTCGTGAGCGGCCTCCGGTACTCGGTCAGGTCCGGCAGGCCACGGAAGCCCATGTGCGACATCGCCGGCCGCTTCACGTCGAAGTGTGACCGGATGGCGAACTGCGTGGCGATCGCATGCGGCGTGCCGGACGAGGATCCAGACCAGCCGTCCACGATGCGGGTCACGGCACGTTCGACCTCGATGCGCGTGCTGACACGCCGGAGCACGGAGAACCGCTGAGCGCCGGAGAGATTCTGAAGCCAGATGTAGGGCGCGTGCTCGTGCGTCTCCGCCAGCCGGGCGAAGAGCCGGTTCTCGTCGATCCGGCTGAGCGGCTGACCGCCGAACGCGGTCGCCCGCAGGTACTCTTCAGCGAGCAGGCGATCACGGACACTCTCCCAGTCGATCTCGTAGCTACCGCCCGCAGGGTAGATCCGGGCTGCGGAACGGGGCTGCCCCTCGACAGCCAGCAGCTTCACTACGTCGTCGATCTCACCCGCGTCGAGCCGCCTCTGAATCGCCTCGCGCATCGCGATCTGAGCAGCGACCTGAGCGTCTGTCAGGTGTGTGGTGATCGCGCTCGGGATGAAGGCATCACGGCGTCCCTCCCGAAGCGCGTCCAGCAGGTCGCGTGCCCATGCCTCGTAGTCGTTCTCACTGATCCCGAACAGGACGGAAGCCACGCCGCCCTGAGACGCATCGTATAGCTCGGGCTGGCGTGCGCTCGGTACGCCGCCTCGGATGTCCTGAATCTTGCTCGGTGGCCGGAGCGCTGGCCCGCCCTCGACCCACAGGATCCCCTCGCCCACGAAGTCCTCGATCTTCGGGACCTCGACGAGCCTGCGGTTCCGTTCCTTCAGGAAGTCGCGAGCGCCCTCGCGATCGAAGAACCGGCCACGGCTCGACACGAACCCGGCCGTCCAGTCGCCAGCCCGCCCCGGCAGCTTCTTGGCAAGCTCGACGTGGATAGCACCATATTCCCAGATGATCTCCCCCGTCTTCCGGTTCCGGAACGCCACCGCGTCGATGAACTCACCGACGAGCCTCGGGTCCGGATCGACGGCCGCCGTGAAAGCCGGCGTGACGCTCACCCCTACCAACTCCGGCAACTCGCCCCGCTTGACGACGATCGGCACGGTGGTCAGGTCGAGTTGTACGGCAGCAGCCAGCCGGTGAGCGCCGTCGTCCACGACCATGACGCCGGTATCGAGATCGACCGTGATCTGGATCGGCTGCTTGATCCCATCCTTCTTGATACTGGCGAGCAGGGCAGCGCTCGGCCGGGTGGATGGCTCCAGTAGTGGCAGCAAGTCGTCCACACGCGCGACCTGTGCCGCGTCCGCTGCGCTCGTGCCGATCGCATAGCGCTGAGGGAACGCCGCCTCGGCCACCTCGTCCCAGATCGCGCCTACACCGTCCGTATCGAGAGCGCGCAGCACGTCGAGCGACCGCTGCCGCTGGATCCGGTGCTTCGCCATGATCCGGAGCGAGCCCGGTACGCTGGCCGCACGGCCGCCCATGCCCCGGATGTACTCCTGCGCCCGGCCTCGCGTGAACCACTCATTCAACTGGTCGGCGAGTACCGTCTCGACCCACCGATCGCCTGCCGTAGCGTCCACGAAGCCGACGACGTTGAGGATCTCCTTCTCGAAGGCCCGTGCGTAGGTGAGCGCCTGCGCCTCCGTCATCTCGCCGAGCGCGATCGACTCGCCGAGGTCGCGGGCCGTCTCCAGCGGTAGGATCGGATTGTCGCGATCTAGCGGCCCGCCCATGCGCCTCAGCTTCGGCAACGTCTCGGCTCGGAACTCAGCGACCTCAGCAGCCAGCCAGTCGCGGATCTCGTCGAGGCCCTCGGCCGCTTCGTCGAGGTAGCGGTTCGCCTGTGCTGCCCACTGCTGCTTGTCCATCTTCGAGAACAGGACCGCGAGGGCGTTCGCCCGCTTCGCGTTCTCGATCGCCTCTTCCATCGACTCACGGAAGAACCGAGGGCTCATCCACTTTTCGAGGGGCTCCCAGCGCGCGTCTCGCTGTACGGCCCGGTCGATCCGCTGGAACCACCGCCTCAGTTCTTCCAGTCGGCGGCCCACGTCCGCGCCCTCGTTCGTGAAGGCATCGGCCAGCACGTCCGCTTCGGCGACAAGCTGCGCTCGGATCTCCTGTAGGATCGCCGGCTGCCCAGCATCGAGTTGAATCGCGTTCGTATACTCGATGATCTCGTCGATGTCGTTCACATCAACGTGCGGACCAGTCTTCGGGACGACGCGCGGCACCCGCTTGTAGTCGTAGCCGCGACTGGCGGCGAACCGAACGCTCTGCTCGTGTGAGATCAACTCGAACGCCTCAAACCTCGTGATCGCATCGAGGCGTTCCTCCACGGGAAGCAGGTGCCGGCGCGACTCATCGAAGATCACGATGTTCTCGCGATAGACCCGCTCGGCGATCTCCTGCTGAAGCCGGTACCACTCCTGCTCCGCCTTCGACGGAAAGAGCGTTGTCGTCTGGTCGAAGTCGGCCTCGCCCACCGCCTCGCCGAACTTCCGCTTGCGCGACACCTCAAAGGTGTACTTCCGACTGAAGACGATCGCCGTTGCCGGCTCCCAGCGGTGGATCTGCTCCCAGTCCGAGATTGACAGCGCCACGCTGGCGACATGTGACGGGTGATTGTGAACGACGACGCCGCCCCTCATGAGCGCCGAGTCGGCTTCGGTCAGCGTGACGGTTCCACCGATACCCGCGCGGTAGACCACCGGCTTGCCGTCGGGTCGGAAGACGAAGGCGTGTTCGATCGGCTGCTTGATGAGAAAGCCCTCGGCGATCGAGATATTGATAGCGAGTTGCGCTGGCCCCGGATCGCCGAAACGAGGAAGACGACGAGGCGGAAGGAACGGCCCGGACCGGATCTCCGTCAGCCACTCGTTCATGTCCTCCATCGCGATGTAGAAGGCGTCCGTATCGAACTCCAGCCGCTCCGGGACCTCGATTCCCGCCAGACGCGCGGCCTGCACGGTGGCAGCCCAGTCGATCGGCATCGACCAGCGCTCGGTCAGTGCAGCGATGTCGTCCGGCGCGAGGCCCAGCCCCTCGCGGTACGTGTCGATCAGGAGCTTCACGTCGTCGGCCTTCACGCGAGCGCCGGCCACTACGTCACTCCCTAGCTTCTTGAACCGTTCCTTCAGGGACGTGCTAAGCGCTGCCGGTGCGGCGACTCGCTGCCACCACTGGCCGGTCGTCCGCTTCAGGTCGTAGATCCACGAGTCGTCGATCCCGACGCCCACACCGATCGCGCCCCACGGAGTGCCCTCGCCACCGATCGCGTTGTACGCCTCATCCCAGCTTTCGATGAAGCCGCTGGAGGTGGCCCGGCCTGTGGTGAGGCCCAGTGCATCGCCAGTCGCTCGCAACTCAAGGGACGATGGCGGCCTCTGGTGGTAGAGGCTCCAGTCGAAGTCGGGGTCGATCTCCACGCTGTAGTCAAAGTCGTAGAGTTCGGCCCACTCCTCCCACGTCTGATCTCGGACCCACGCATCGTACTGCTTGTCCAGCAGGGCTCTAGTCTCGCCTGCGAGCCGAGCTTCCTTCCATGCGTCGTAGTCGCGGAAAACGATCCAGCGCGTGTCGTCCGGACCGGGCCATGTCGGGCTTGACGGTCGGTACTCGTCAAGCGTGCCGGTCGGCCACTTGTTCTCCAGCGCGATCTTCTGGTGGATGTCGTCCCAGACCCGCTTACCGGGTCGGCCGTCGCGGACGTGACTCACGCCGTCCTTCCAGAGCTTCGACCGGAAGTCTGGGCCGTCAGGCTTCGGCTTCAGCCAGAAGGTTGCCGGTCCGCAGGTGACGACTTCCTCGAACGGCGTCCACTTCGTAAAGGCTGTGTTGATGTCCCGCTTCGAGAACGACCAGAGCGCGAGCGTTTCGGGGTCCTCGTAGCGCACCGCGAAGACGGGGTGATTGTGGTGGATCCTCTTCCCATTGAAGAAGCGCCGGCCCACCGTGGGGGTTATGCTGGTCATGTCGCCTTCGCTGTAGTAGACGACCCTCCCAGTCTGCCGGTCGATCGAGGTCAGGTGCTCGTTGTACTGTCGAGCGCTCCACACCTTCAGCGCATCGGTCAGCTTATCGAGGTTGCCGTTCGCGGCGACCGGATAGGGCTCCGGATCCGCGTACTTGGTCAGGCCGAAGCCTTCGCGATCGCCGTGTCGCATATGCCAGCCGACCCCGAACGTCGGCAGTGAGACGCCAGCCGTAGCGCCGGCACGGTTGACGCCGAATAGCTTCTGTGAGATCCGGAGCGCTGCGCCCATCTCCACCAGCTTCAGGATTCGGGACAGGTAGGCGTCCGCCGATTCGCCGGCTCCGGCGATCCCGGTGAGCACACGGCCGATCACAGGTACGTCCACACCGATCGCGGAGAGCGCTCTGTCCACCAGCCGGCTCTGAACCGCACGGTCCACGCCTGTCGCCCGGCCGGCCACCGTAGCTGCGGTGCGGCCGACACCCGGTCCGCGTCGTGGAGTCTTCGCGATCCTTCGGCTCTCACCGATCCCGATCGCCTGCCGGAGCGACTCGCCCTCGGATCGCGAGAGCTTCTCCCTGCGGATCACCTTCTTCAGTGAGATCTGGAGTTCGGGACCCGGCTTCTTCGGCTTGTCCCAGTCCTCGACGGGCCGTAGCTGGTGCGTGAGGAAGCACAGGCAGCGCGGGTGTGGCCGGGCCGGGATCGCATCGGTCGGGTAGACGCCCGCGCCGAGTCCGTACAGGTCGGCCTCAGCGAGCACGTCACACGAGTCTCGCTTGGAGTGCCGGTGGCTGCGGTTCCACTTCACCGTCTCGACGACAGGTGACTCGTCCGCTGCGATCGAGTTCGCCTCGTGCTCAGCGTTCGACGCCTCGGTACGTGCGATCAGGCGCGCCCTCCGTGAGACGAGCCCGGCCTGCTTCCTGACGGCGGCCACCTCGGTTGTCGTGGGATCCTCGATCCCGAGGTACTTCTCCAGCGTTTGCTTCCCGATCAGCCGGCGATCGAGCAGAAGCTCGGGCGGGATGTCCTCTGACCCACGCACCAGCAGCCGGAGTTGCTTCTCGACGCTCCGGTTGTCCGTACCACGAAGCGCAGCGGTAGCGAGGATCTGCTCTGCTGCCCTGTCAGCGTCCCTGCGGAGTGTGGCGAAGGTGGAGGCGTACCCGTCGCGTGCGAGGACGGCCTGCGTCGCGCGAGTCCCTACACCGCCCAGTTGCGCGGCGACGGCATCCGGGTCGAACCCAGCCTCGGCGATCACTTCGGCCGTGGCCTCGGCCTGCATCTGGGCCATCGTGCGAGCTTGCAGGTCGGACGAGCGGATCGTGGAGCGGGCGAGTTCCTCGTTCAGCCGGTGCAGGATCGCCTTCACTTCGCGCTGAGTCGCTGCCTGTGACGACGTGGCCCGCCCCGACTGCATGAGTTTGCTCAGGTCGTCGGCGTACTGCTCCAGTAGGTTCGCCAACTCACGCTGCTGCTTCCGAGAGAGCGCGAGCGAGGTGCGGCGTGCGGCCCCGACGCGCTTCTGATACGCGGATCTTGGCATCTACCGCTCACGGCACCTCTATGGCGAGACTGGGCGCACCGCCCGCCTCTTCGGCTGCGATCGCTCCGGAGATGATGTCCTCGACTTCGCGTTCCTCGGCACTCTGTGCGCTGGCCTGCGTCTTCGCGGTCTGGTTGACCTCGGCGCTCTGCCTGAGTTCGGCCTCGATCGCTTCCTCGACCACATCGTCTGTCGCGAGCCCCTTGTTCCTGACGGCGGCCATCACGGCGCGCGTCGTCAGGGTCGGGCTCTCCACACCGGCCAGCACGAGAAGCTCGAACAGTTCCCGGATCGAGTCGATCAGCGGGGTGAGTTCGTACTCGCGCGGCCACTCGACGGAACCGCTCGGCTTCGCGTTCCCGAACCTCATCTCGATGAAGTGGATCGCCGTGTTCTGGGCCTGCTCCAGTTCGCTCGCCATGAGGGCCAGTCGTGGGGCTCTGACATCGGCGAATCCGGCCTGCTTGGAAGCGCCGGACGACTCGGGCGTACTGGTCGCTTCGAGTGCCGCCAGTTGACGCGCCTCTTCGAGCTTGCGGCCGAGCCGCGTCTCGAAGGTCTGAGCGACCACCGCCCCGGTCGATCCGTCGTAGATCGACGGCACGTTCCCGGTCTTCTTGTTGACCGGCACGGGCACCGTCTTCGACCCGCCCTTCATCTTCTCGACGGCGAGGTTGTAGCCCTCGGTGTCCACGCCGAGAAGGAACTGCATCGACTGAGCGGCGTCCCACACGTCGAAGTCGGCGGCACTGGACAGGTTCATGTAGGCGATCGCCGCCTGCGAGATCTCCACGGTACCGGATCGGCTCATGGCTGCGTGCTCGGGGGTGCTCTTCGCTCGCTCGTAGAACAGCGGCCACAGCGGGATCTCGCCCTTCGTACCCCCCCAGTCGCCTCGTGCGTCGTCCGGCTCGATCTCTTCGGCTTCGTCGCGAGTCGAAGATTCCTCCCACATCGGCTTCTGGTCGGCATCGAACCGGAACCAGCCACCGCCAGCGAACTCGTCGCCTAGCCCGGCGAAGCCCTTCGTCGTCATGAGCAGGTAGCGCATCTCGGGGTCGTTGCCCTCCAGCCGGCCCTTCTCGATGCGCGGGTTCCGCTCGTGGTAGACGATCACGGCAAACTGAAGCCGGCCGTTGGCGATGAACCAGTTGGTCACGTCGAGCGGCGAATACTCCACGAGGTAGGGCCGCTTGCCCTCGATCTCGTCGGCCCGTGTCTCCGGTGCGTCCACAGGCGACTCGGCCATGATCCAGCGGTGCCCGGTCGCCATCGCGTGCTGCATGGCGGTGGCCCAGAAGTTGTCCCACTGGGAGCCGTCGTTCCCTACACCGTCAGCGTTGTAGTAGATCAGTTCGGCCTGCGACGGCTCGCCGTCGTCTTCGGTGGAGATCTCACCGAGCGTACCGAAGTCGAGCCCTTCCTCGGGTGTGGGCCGCTTCCGCATGAGGTGCCCGACGATCGTGGTGGCGAACAGGTCGCCGAAGTTGATGTAGACCGCCTGCCGCTGCCTCATCGAGTAGTGGTCCTGCTCGTTCCTCCGGAACAGGCCGACCTCGCGCATGGCTTGGATCTGTTGCTCTTCCAGCCCTGCTTCAGCCACACTCGCCGCTGCACCGACCTCCCAGTCGAACTCGCGTAGCTCGTTGAGCACCGGCTCCCCGCCGTAGAAGCGCGTCTCCATCCGCCGCCACATGTTCTCGTTCGCGGTATAGATCGGATGCTTCATCCCCAGCCACTCGTAGCGTGCCATCGGTCAGTCCTCAGCGTTGAAGCGATGCCCACTCGCGCGGGTCATATGGCTTGGCTCCGAACTCCTTCGCCCACCACGCGAGAGCGCCGGCAGCCATCGTGTCCGGCAGGTGCCCGCTGGGCATATAGAGATCCTCGTTGGTCGCGTACAGGTGCTCCAGATAGGCATAGTCGATGCGCGGGTAGACGAACTCCGTCCCCTTCTCGATCGCGGCGACGTAGTTCCACAGCATGTCCGTCCGCTCCTTCCGATTCCGGAAGTCGAACGGCATGCTCTCCACTTCGAGAAAGTCGTCACAGACAGATCCTACTCCTGTCGCGTCGTGCGCGCTGGGACCACCGTACTCTTCCACGCGCTCGTTGTAGGCCCGGATCATGAGGGGCCACGGCTTCCGCCCGTGTCGTGCCCACGCTGCGAGGCGATCCGGCTGGCTGCCTGAAGTCTCTTCCATCGTGTGAATGATCGTCCAGTCCACGTCACGCGCCCAGTCGGTGCCGTGGTAGAACGATCGCAGGTGGAGAGGCTCGACCAGCCGGACCACCTCTGAGGCACGCCCTTGAAACTGACCGAGACTCCTATCGAATAGCGCCTCGACCGCTTCGGAGTCAATGGCTCGCGTCTTCGGGCTCGGCTTCTGAAGCTCGTACTCGATGTCCCACATCGAGAGCGGCACCTCGCCCTTCTTCCGATCGACCTCGGAGTGGGCCAGCCAGCCGTGCGGTTCGAGGTTCTCGCGGTAGCACCACTCGAAGACCGGCCAACCGCGATCGGTGGCCCGCTTCAGGATCTCCGTCATGGTGCCGTCCGGCTTGTGGTGCGTGCTGGAGCAGACCGTCTGCGGGGTCACGCCACGCGCGGCCATCGTCTGACCCATCGCCGCGTCGAAGATGTCGAGATCCATCTCGTCGCACTCGTCGAGTCGGAGCCGCTGCGGGTGCGGCCCACGTACCGACGAGCCCGAGGCCATGAGCGCCTTGACGAAGGCCCCGTTCGAGAGCCGCATCTCACGCTTCGTCGGGTCCGAGACGAGCATGTGCTTCGGAGCGCGCGGGCTGTCCCAGAACTTCCCGTAGGCGTTCGGGTCCGTGCCGGCGATGTAGGAGTGGACGCGCTGCGACTGCTCACCGGATCCGCCCAGCAGGTTGACGGCAGCGCCTAGTGTGATCGCCTCCGTCAGCGTGAGCAGGGCGAGCAGGAAGCTCTTACCGCCGAAGCCACGAGAGGCGAGCCACACGCAGAGCGGCGTCTCAGCGAAGTAGGCATGCGTGAAGGCGTCGAACGGCGAGACGTGGTGTGGACAGCAGCGCTCCCGAGGGATCCAGACGTTCAGCGTATCGTAGACCCACTCGTGCAGAGCGTCTGGCGTGGTCGGCGCGTCCGGTGAGGCATGCTGCGGGGTGTCATACGACTGGAGTCGGTCGGCGATCCCCCGGACGAAGTTCGCCTCGGCGTTGCCCGACTCGGGGACCGCAAGGCCGCTGCCTCGCGTCCTCCAGTTCACACGCGCTTAGCGAGCCAGAGTAGAAGCCAGCAAACGAACGCCAGCGCAGCGAGCCCAACCAGACCCTCCGTCACTACGCCTCCCACTCCGTGCGGCACTTCGCGGAGCAGAACTGCTTTCGCTTCGTGTCCGGGTTCCGACGCAGGTGTGCGAAGCTCTGCCGGATGATCGCGCCACACCCCCGGCAGGCTGTTTCGAGAAATTGTGGCCGCTGCTCTCGCTCTCGTTCCGGCATGGCTCGCTCCCGCGCTCGTACAGTGATCTCCGCGCCCGCTCGGGCGATTCGCTCCACGTCCTTCTTTCCGCAGCCTCTACACGCCACGAGGTAGCCGCAGCCGTCGCGCCATCCGCAACGCTGCCCTCGCTCGCATCGCCGTACACTTCCCGCAGAAGTCCTTCTCTCCGTCGAACGACCAGCCGATCTTCGCTGCCTGCTTCCGGAGCGACTTCGCTTGATGCGGCTTCGACGTGTGGATCCTGACCGTCTCGCCGTCGCGCACATCGACGAGGGCGTGCTTGCCGATCCAGTCGCCACCGATCCAGTTCTGGCAGCCCTTGAAGTCGCAGTGTAAGGTCGGGTGAAGCTCGTGCGTCATTCGGGGTCCTGTCGAATCCGGGCGATCTCCGCTTCGAGTTCGAGATTCGCTACGGAGTCCTGAACGTGCCACGCGCCCCGAAGCGAGTCCTGCTGGATCTCGCACTCGACGAGAGGCCGCTCCAGATCGAAGCACCGTTCGAGGTACTGCGAGGCGATCAGGTCCCGCATCATGTTCGTCTGCGTCTTCTCTTCGGCCGCCTGCCGCGCGAAGTATTCGGCCTGCACCTTCTCGACGCTCTGGATCTCCTGCTGCATTTCGGCGCGTTCCTGAGCCCACACCTCGGGGAACGCCCACATCGTGCGGCCCCAGAGGAACCACGCGCCGCCGAGCGCAAAGACCGTCGCGAACAGAGCGATCGCCTGCTTCAGTGTGATGAACTTATCCATCGCCATTCATCCTCTTCGATCCGCGAGACGGGTGCCGAGAGACGGGGCGCTTCTTCCGCCAGCGCTCCGCGTCCGGACAGTTCGCATGGTGAGCAAGGTACTTCGTGAGGTCGTCTCGTGCGGGTACCGCCACGAGTCCGGTCTCCGAAGCTGCGAGTGAGAGGTTCCCGTTCATGTTCTCTTCGAGACACATGGTGTTGCCGGTCCGGTAGTGCTTCACGAAGAGCACCGGCTTGTGGCAACTGCGGCATTCCCTGTACCGGATCTGCGCGTCCGCTGAGTCAGGCATCGGTCGGGTCCTCCGGGTCACGGCCCCACACAGCCTCGACGCGAAGTTCTCGGCACAGCACTGGCAGCCGGACGATCGGCAAGTTGTCACGCGCCACCTCCATCTCCAGCGCCTCGGCCCCGGACAGCAGCAGCGGGTTCTTCTTCCCGTTGACGTAGAACGTGTAGCCGCACCCGCCGTCCACGCGCTGCGTAACGACGATCTCAGGTAGGTCGTCGGCGATCCCCATCGAATAGCTCCGTTTGCTGTCCGGCGAAGAGGGCAGGGTCCGGACAGTCGGCCGCCTCCCAGCGCCAGTATTGGTCATCACTCCAGCAGTTCGGGTTGCCGCAGCCGTCGCAGCCGCACCGCTCGGCTCGGTTGCTGGCGCAGCACTTCTTTCCGCAGGCGTAGCACATGGTCAGAACTCGTAGCCGTACTGCTCGATCTCTTCGGCGAACCACTCCGCCACGAACTCAGCGAGCCCCGGATGCCGCTCGTAGTAGCGCAGGTAGGGGTACCGGGTGGCGGTCACGTTCATGCGAGGCAGCGTCACATCCTCGCCGACCAGAGCGCTCATCTCCGCGTCCAGCGCCTCGTAGCGTAGCACCTCGTCGGAGACAGGCTGATAGTTCCAGTACAGCCGGTGTGGCCGCAAGTAGGTCTGCTCGTTGACCCACCAGCGAACGAAGCTCTCGAAGTCGGCGGCGCTGCGCCGAGCCCTGTGCATGTACCACCACGAGACGAGCGCGTCCCAGTGATTCCGGACGACCGAGAAGCTGCGCCAGCCGTCCTGCCTGAGCGCCGCGAGCTTCGCTCGATCGAACTCGTGGTGCTTGCCGACCATCATCGCTCCGCGCCCGCAGAGCCACTCCGCGACGGCATGCGAGCCGGTACGTGGTTGCGCGAGGAAGATGAGCTTCTGCTCAGCCCAATGGTAGCTCATGCGCTCGCTCTCTCCAGTCTGTCTGCTTCGAGCAGCATCTTTCGGGCGACGTGGTTGAGCAGCTTCTTCGCCACCACCTCGTCGTCCACGAACATCAGCACGGCTTCCTTCAGGTCGTCGGCCATCTCCTCCCGGACGCCCTGAATCTTGTCCACCCGGATCCAACGCCCGATCGCGATCCGACGATCCATCTCTGCGGCCTGTACGCGGACGATCCGATCGGTCAGCGGGTAGATCTCGTCCCAGACGTGCTCCGCGCGTGCGCCTGTGAGTGCGTGCTCCAGCCCCTTGGCGATCGTCATGGTCAGGCCGGAGAGGTCGTTGGCGAGGATCTGCTGCTCCGCCTTCGTCCAGAGCTTCAGGTTCCGGCCCACGTCGAGCGCTCCCGTCTCGGCTCGATCGTTCAGGTCGATCAGTCGGCGGATCAGGTTGGCGACGAGCGGGCTCATGTTGAGAAGCTCGGGGTCGTCGCAGAGCGCCATGAGCTTCGCGCGGAGTTCCGGTACGGTGGTCCGCTGGACGAACTCGCTGTACTTGCCGTGAATGAAGAGGTTGTGGCCCGGCCCTCGGTAGTCGCTGACGCCCGTGCCTATGTGGCGCTTACAGCGCATGATCCGCCGCTCCGAAGCTGCGTGCGTCTTTGCGAATCCGTGGCCGGCAGGCTTCCCGCAGTAACCGGGTCCACCGAACGGGCCGGGGTCGAGCTTCGGGAGGGTGTCGCCGTGACCGGCCTTCCGGGAGTTGCACTTCGGCCACGCCTGCTTCTTCATGAGAGCCCCGCCCTCCATGAGAGCTTCTTCACTCGCCCAGCCCCAAGAACTCGACCGAGCAGACGTGGAAGGCGAGGCAGGCGATGAACCAGCAGAGGATTCCCGCAGCGACGATCAGGGTCGATACGCCGGGCGCGAGCGACAGGCGGATCACAAGCAGTCCGAACCCGAAGAGGCAGACCAGCATGACGAAGCGGATCACGCGAGCGTGTTCGCGCTTCGTCCAACCGTCCGGTCGATACTGGCTCATCGTGAGTTGACGGTCGCGTGGACCGCTGCCTGCGGTTCGTCGATCTCGATCGCGACGGCGTACTCGGTGTCACTCAGCCGTCTCATCTCTCTCTCCTTGTGATGTCGATTCCGTGCTCCCTGCACATGCGGTAGACGGTGGTACGATGAACCCCGAGGCGTCGAGCGACCGCCGACATGTTCACGCCCCCCTTGCGGGCCGGGGCGCTTCGTAGCGCCTTCACGATCTGGGCGCGTTCCCACGTCCGGTGCTTCTCGGCAAGAGTCTTCATGGCTGCACAATCCCGTCCTCGTTCACGGTCACGATCGCGGTTCGGTCCGTGCCGGGCTGAGCCGGGTCGAGGCCGTAGTAGACATCCTCCCACGTCTGGCCGGGCTCGTACTCGCGCCAGTTCGACGGGTCGTTGTCGTCGCCGGGGAGGCCGGCGTAGTAGGCCCCGTACTTCTCGGCGAGGTTGTTCCGGTTCACGTTCAGCCAGAGGACTTCCTGCCGAAGCTGTTCGAGCATGTCCTCTTCCCACTCGCGATTCGAGGCCGCTGCGTAGATCGCACCGGAGATCACGATCAGGGCGCACACGCCCAGCGGGATCCACCACGAGAAGCGAAACCCGAGCCAGAAGGCGATGCCGATCGCGCCGAGGAACATGCGAGTATCCCCCCGGTTCCACGGCGTAGTGAGCGGGCTCGCAAGCAGCCTGAGAATGAAGAACTGGTTCTCGATCACCTTACGCATGAGGAATCCCCAGTCGGTCCCAGATCTCGCGACGATGCTCTGGGGGCAGGTCGTCCACGGCGATCCGCTTCAGGCAGCCACGGCACGACTCACACAGGAAGTCTACGACGCCCGTTCCGGGACGCCACGCCCACTTCCCGCCGATCATCGGCTCGTCGCACACACACCTAGAGGCCAAGCTCCCTCCTGACCTTTGTTCGAGACCGCTCGCAATCACGCCCCGCCACAGAGGCGATCTGCTTGCGGTCCCGGCGCACGGCGCGGTTCCTTTCGCTTAGGGTCTTCCCGAACTTCAGGCCGTGATAATACATCGCATTCATCGCTTGTTCCAACTTCTCCGGGTCGAGCTTGGCCGGCATCGGCTCCGGATCGGGCAGCGGGGTGGCGTGGTGGACGACCCGCTGCGGCGCGCCCAGCGGGTCTTCTTTCTTCGACCTGCCGCCGAACTGAGCGTACAGGATCCAGAGCCCGGCGAGCGTACCGACGACGAGTCCGATTGTGAACATCGTCTGTGAGTCCATTATTCGTTGACTCTCCCGGCCGTCAGTCATGGCGCGGCTACAGGTTTCGAGAGTTGTAGCGGAATACGCTGGCCTACATGGTCCGATATTTGCCCCGCGCCGAGTGACCGCGCACGTTCGGTGTCCGCGTCGGAATCCCCAGCCTCAGCACAGCGTACCCACCCTCGGCTCGTCGCCCCACGTTGAGCGTCGTCACGCCGTCCCCCTCGGTGTTGACGGTTCATCGCTCGGTTGCCGGGTGTATCCGGCACCCGCACGGCAGGTTCTGTTCAGGGCGCGAACCTCGTCCATCAACTTGTCGAGCGGTACATCGGCCAAACTCACGGCGAATAACTCGTTGGCGAGGTATTCCAGTGCTTCCCAGTGCACCACATTCGCGGCCCGCAGGCGTTGTTTCACCTTCATCGCATCGTGCCGCTTCGCCCGTAGACGCTCGACCTCGCAGTAGACACACTTGAAATCGTCGTGGGCTACTCGCCCGTGATTCACGCAATAGGCGGATCTCTCGCTCGGCTCTTTCCTGCGTTCCCGTTCCTGTTCCAGCGTGGCGTACAGGTCGGCACGGACGTACTCAACCTCTCCCGGCAAATCGTGTTGGCTGAAATTGACCACCAGCTTCAGGCGTGCATTTCTCGCCACCCAGATCCGTTCCGGCGCGTCCAGCGCGACGAGCTTCTTAACCGTATCCTGAAAGATGGCCCGTTCCTGTTCCAGCGCGGCGATGCGGGCGTCCTTCCTTTGACAGTCGGCGCAAAACCCGATGTCCTGCCCGCAGGCTTCGCACGTTGCCCATTCCCATTGTTCATCCATCGCTGCCCCCTTCCGGCCCGTTCTCCCCCTCGATGAGCCGCCCACCTACACGATCCGATATTTGCCCCGCGCCGAGTGACCGCGATCGTTCGGTGTCCGCGTCGGAATCCCCAGCCTCGGTGGACGGCCTCTGTTCTGTATCGTTCTCCCCCTCGGTGTCGCGGCGCAGGTGAAAGTCGGTTAGTAGCCTCTCGCCCACGAACGCCGCGAAGTCGCGCCCGTACCTGTGATCGCGACCTTTCCAGTGCTTGTCCCACACACACTCGACCTCGCGAAACCATGCTTCAATCTTCTCGGATGCGTAGATCATTTCGGCTCCCCCTCGGTGCGTTGGGCGCGGTACAACTCGTACAATGAATCATAGGCGGCGAATGACGTGTGCAACGCCGACTCGTAGTGGGCTTCGATGATCTTCGTCTGCGCCGTGGCCCCGATCGTCAGCAACAACATCGTTGCGAACACGCCGATCGAAAGACCCGCAAGGAACGCCGCAACCGTACTTGGTTTTCGGGTCATCGGTTGAACCTCTTATTCGGGTGGTCGCCCGCAATCAACAACGCGAGTAGCGCGAACAACCCGAAGAAGAACGTCCACGCCATCCACGCGCCCGGAGACCGCTCGCGAACTACCGCCATCGAGTGCGCGATCCACAGGAACAACGCCACGAGTCCAAACCATATCAGAACTTCCATTTCACTTCTCCCCCTTTGTGTCGCGCAGGGCGCGGCCTTTGACTACCAACAGAACGTGGCGAATGGACGGACAGCCCATCTCGTCGCAGTTGTGTTCGGGCTTCGGTGTCCCGTAGATGACCACCGTTCCGTCCGGTTCGCGCTCCAGCGTGTGTCCGTCCCGCACCGCGTCCCGTAGGTCGCGGATGGTGTCCTCGCGTTCTATCTGCAAGCCGTGTCGTCGCTCCGCTTCGGTTGCCGCAAGCGTCACCTCCTGTTCCAGCGTGGCGACCTCGGCGGCCATTTGATACAGCTTCGTGGAGAGGGGGTGTAGCGAATGTGACCCGCGCTCGTTTGCACGCTTCGCCATTTTCCGTATCCGCTCACTTAGCGGCGTCTGTTCGTCAGTCATGGCGTACCTCGGTGTCGAGTGTCCGGCTCATTGGTGGCCGGGACAGGTGGAGCAGCACCGGGAACACGGACCCGCCCCGAGCGTTGCCGCACCGGGGACTCCACCTGCCCGGCTTTCATGCCGGTGTGATCGTCAGCGTGACGCCCTGCCGTTGCTTCACTCGACAGATCTCCTGCGAGCAGATCAGGATCAGGTTCTTCGGACCGTCGTCCACGAAGTAGTGACCCTTCAGCCCGTCGAGGATCCACTCCAGCGAGGCCGGCAGCTTGTCCTCGTCCCGCAGACTGTGCATCCGGAAGTGGGCGTGGATGTGGACGTGCTCGGGCACCGGGTCGGGCGGGTTCAACTGCTCCCGCGCTCGCCAGTACGCGGCGTCCTTCGCCTCGTTCTTCCGCTTCGTGTAGTTGCCGCTGCTTCGCCATACGAGTGCGTTCTTCGCGTTCTGGCTCAGGGGGACGGGGAACCTGAGCGTGTAACTGTTACCCGCGCTCCAGTACTTCTCAGTTGGGCGATCCACTCGTCGAACTCCCGCTCGTTCAGGTCTTCAATGTCCTTCAGGGTCAGGCCGTCCTGCTGGCTGATCTCGTGCACCGGGATCCAGCCGGCATCCTGAGCAATCTTCAGGGCAAGAACCCTGCCGGCGAGCCGCTCGTCCCAGCAGTTCATCGTCGCGAACCGAGCGATCTCGCCCTGCACGACTTCGAGGATCTCTTCCTGCGTCTTCGAGAACTGGTCGGTCATGAGCCGGAACATGGGCAGCGGGAAGATGCCCTTCCGCTCCAACTCGATCACCACGTCGAGGACGCGCCCGTTCAACTTCTCCGTTGACCAGATCGAGGACAGGCTATGCTCCCCCATGATCGTCTCCGTTCGCTCTGCGATCCTTCATGACCTCCATGACGGCCGGCGCGGACATCGCGCTCGCCATAGCGTAGGTCGCGACGGCCGCCACCGCTGCGAGGTTGCCGCCGATCGACGGCTGCTGCGGATCGAGGAACTGCCGCCAGAGCATGCGGTGCAACGACTCCATGCAGCCCATCGTCTCGTTGCGTCCCGCATGCGGCACGGCTTCGATCTGCTGTCGGTAGCGGAGCGCCTCGGCCCGCACGATCGCGAGCGCAGCGTCGAGGTGCTCCGCGTCGATTCGTTGGCTCATCGAATGATCGCGATCGGCGGCGACTCGCCAGCCAGTTCGAGTGCGAACCAGTCGCGGATGCGCTCGATCGCCTGATTCTTCCACTCGGCACCGTCGCACATGAAGAGCGCGACTTCCGGAAGGCCGGTTGACTGACGCAGGCGGAGCACGAACGGTACCGGGGGCTGCTCGATCACAGGGAAGCTCGCGTGCGGCGCGAGAATGACCGGGTTCGGCACCTTGACGTTATCGACGTTCGCGATTCCGGCGCGTGCCGTGACGGTCTGCGTGGTCCCGTCGTCTGCGGCCGTCTTCACCTGCTCGTCCTTCACGTTGCCGAGCAGCTTCAGTACGTCGGCCCGATCGTGTGACGCGACGAAGAGCGCCTGTAGCGCGATCACCATCTCTTCAAGCTCGCACCAGTCGCCGATCTGGAAGTGGAGATCCTGAAAGCGGTCATAGACCTTCGCGACGACGTAGCACTCGCGCTGCGCGAAGTCGCCGAACGTGGGGCCGATCAGTCGCACCTCGCGCGGCCCGACGACGTGGAGCATGAGCGCCTCGCGGGTGAGATTGTCCCGGTTCTCGACGAGGTAGTCCCTGATTCCCGCGAGCGAGTGTACCACCAGCGGCTCGACCAGCGGCTCCTTCTTGCGCGGATCGAAGAGCGGAACGGTCGAGTATGCCTTCCCGTCGATCTCGATCGCGACGAGCGCTGCCGCCGCGCGCGCCAGCCTAGCGACCTCGGTGACTGCGGAGCAGTCCAGTATGTCAGCCATCCTGTGCCTCTCTCTCTCCTATCGGGTGAACGTCGGGATCACGGTCCTCGAACATGTCCTCTTGCTTCAGGTCGTAGGTCACGGCCACCAACTCGCCGTCGCGCTGGCCCATGTAGACGAGCCGCTTGCTGCCCTCGTGCGGTGCCAGCTTCGAGGTGCAGTCGATCAGAAGCTCCGCCTCGTGGCGGTCCTCTGTGGGGATGACCGTCAGGGTCAGCGTCACGGACCGCTTCGCCTTCGCCTTCGTGTTCGGGTTCTGGACGTTCGCGAGTACCCTCTGAAACTCGCGAGCGAAGTGGGCCGCCGCTTCGGGCAGCGTGTCCAGCGCTACGTCTTGCAGGTCAGGCATCGTTCTCTCCTGTTCGTGTCAACTGCCACTTCCGGATCAGGTTGCCGTGTGAGCCCTTCGTCTGTGAGTGCGAGAAGCCCACGGCACGCCAGCCCTTCTTCTTGAAGACCGCGCCGAGGAAGTTCCGGCTCAGGGCCTCGGGCGGTGGGGGGCTCAGGCTCTCGAAGTAGGCGCGAGCGTCGTCAGCCGTGACGAACGCCTCGGCCCCCCATGCCGTGCGCCTGCGTTCGTACAGTCTCGCCATCTCGGCCCGGATCTCGTCGAGCCAGCCGGAGCGTGTGTCGCCGAGCGCCGCGAGGATCCGATCGCGTTCCTCGATCTCCATCACGATCTGCTCGTTCCGGACGTTGAAGAGATCGGACTGCCTCGACTTCTTCACCATGCTCACCCCCGCCTCGACGCGATCCAGTACGCGCCGTCGTGGAAGACGTTGCACTGGCTGTCTGGCAGCTTCTTCGGCCTGTCGCTCTCTGGCTTCTTCATGCACTTCTCGCACGAACAGCCCCGGCCCTGCTGGATGTCAGCGATCGCCGAATCACGCAGCCTCTTCGAGTCGAACGGGCCGTGCACGTAGTCCATGCCGAACCCGCGCCTCATGACTCACCTACCTCTGCGAGCGAGGCTGCCGTCAGGTCCGGCACCTTCGCGTACTCGGGCTTCCCGTACCGGCCATCTGTGACGCCCAGTTTCCACGCTACCCAGTCCATGATCTCAGGCCACGACTTGCCGGGGAAGTGCTTCCTTATCGTTGGCGGTGTCGGCAAGAGCCACGACAGTTGCAGCTTCTCCATCTGACGCAAGCTCGGCAAGATTCCCGTCAGTCAACCACGAGGTCCTCATACTCGAATCGTCCGTGCCTCATCACATTCTCCCGGTGAGGTTCTCAATCAGGGCCGAGGTATCTACCTCGACGGTGGGCTTGTCGGCGCAGGTCGGGCAAAGCTGCTCCCAGCCGTGCTCCAGTTCCTCGGTGGTCTTCGTCGCGAGGAACGTCTCCAGACACGAGACGCACTCGTAGTGGGCGGTCAGGGTCACGCCACTGTCGCCGTTTCTGCGAGGCGCTTCGGCGACGAAGCGAGCGACGTGACCCTGAGAGCGAAAGATGAGTTCGGGGGTGACGTAGACCCACCGCGAGTCGATGTGGTGCTTCGATGCGAACGCTCCGTCGATCGCACGGACCCCTTCCTCTTCGGTCAGCCCCTCGGCAAGCCGAGCGCTCATCTTTCTGCGGAACTGGTCCGTCATCTTCAGGCCACGCGATCCCGTCAGGCGCTTCGAGCGCACCTCGTTGAAGTGCTCGAACCACACCCGCATCACATCTCTCTTCGTTGTTCGTTGGTCTTCTTCCTTCTTCTTTGACTCCGTTCGCGACTCCGTTCGCGACTCCGTTCGCGACTCCGCTGGCGATTCGGTTGTGACTCCGCTGCCAGTTGGCGTGTACTGGTAACGGTCGTAATTGCATATGGTTATGATCTGCGGTTTGCGACCCGCTTGTGACTCCGTGCTGATTCGACCCTCGGAGCGCAGGTAGTGCATGAACCTGAGAGCCCGATTGAAGCTCCAGTTCCAGCGTGCAGCGAGGAAACGAACGGAGGCGCGGAACTGGCCGCGCTGGAGGCCGGCACCGTCTCGCCAGCGAGCCATCGCGATCATGTCCAGCCACGCCGCCATGCGGCAGGCGGGCTCGTCCGTGCTCTGCGGGTGCAGGTCGTGTGAGGCGCTCAGGAGCGAACGCGATACCCGGATCCAGCCCTCGTCGAAGTGGCTCAAGTTCCCGGTCCTTCATGCGTGCCGACTGTCCACGAGTCTCGATCATAGGACGGGCACCACGGGAAGCGCAACTTCGAGGACGAGAGAAACCGCAGCGGGTGTGGACAGCGTTCCCCAGCACGGTCGCTCCGGGTGGGAGCAGTCGGAAGGTCTACTGAACCGCTGCGGCTCTCTCGAAGCATGAACGCTACTCCGCGAACAGGACGACAGCAAGAGCGAGCAGCAGGCCCACCACGAGCATGACATCTTCCCTCACCCTTCTCACAGGTATCTCCCGCCACGGAACGCCGCCGCGAGGTCCAGCGGTACGCAGGCCAGTTCCCCGTCCCGCACCCCCTGCTTCCACTTCGCCCACGCCAGCCAGTCCGAAGGCCACCAGATCTGCCGGAACTTGCCGATCGAGGCGGAGCGGGTCCGAGCCACGCTTGGGATCACCGCTATCCAGTAGCCGCGCTTCAAGTGCCGGATCACGATCCACAGGCGATCGTCATAGAGCCGAAGCTCCCGGCCGCTCCCGATGTCTTCTCTGATGACTTTCTTGGTCATCCCGCACCTCCCCCGGTCACGCCGTGCAGCACCTCGCCCTTCGTCTTGTGGCTCATGGTCATCTGCTCCTGATCGTGGTCTTGACCTCTTCGTAGAACTCGATCCCCGGCACTGCGCCCCGACCCGCCGTAGCCTCAGCGAGCTTCTCCAGAGCCTCCCAGTTCGGCTCGATCAGGTTCGTGGTCACATGGGGGTGGTTCGGCGAGATGATCGCGTTCAGGAGCGCGTGAGCGCACTCCACGATCTCGCCGGGGTGGTCCGAGAGCCAGCGAGCCCGCCACTTCTTCTTCTCGACCATCCCCTTCGCCTTCGGGGCACGCTGCTCCATCACTGTCCGCGCTACGGGCGGGGCAGGCACCGGGGCCGTCTCCATCTGCGTGAGTGCGTCGAACTTCGCTTCGTCGCCGCGATCTGCGGCAGCCAACGCCTCAGCCTCACGGACAGCCGCAGCCTCGGCCGCGAGCCTCTGCCGCTCCTGCTCAGCAAGTTCCCGCGCCTTCCGCTGCTCTTCCGCCCGGTAGGCCCCGATCTTCTTCTCGTAGATCCCGATCGCCTCTTCCGCAGGCCTGAGGATCTCGGCCCTGCGGCCCGTGATCGCCTTGTGCGTGGCGTTCGCCGCGTCAGCCATCGGAGCGAACCACTCGCGGACGCTCTTCATGAACTGGCGAAGGCTCCGCGTCTCGTCGATCGCAAGCTCGTAGGCAGGTGGCCCGTCGATCACGAAGTTCTCAGCCGCGTCCTTCAGCGCGGTCGCTGCTGCGCTCCGCTGCTCGACCTCTTCCTTCCGCTCGTCGAGCGGGTTCGGAATCAGAATCTCAGTCATGGCTTCTCTCCATCCTCATGTGCCCAGTTCTCGAACTTCCTCAGCGCCTCGTCCGGTGTTGCCGCTCTCTGGAACTTCCCCTCAGAACTCATAGACGTATGCTCCTGTCGCTGCCCATTCTGCCGGGTCCACTCCGCCGATCTGCCCGAGCGCCCAGAGAAAGGTCGATTCGTCTGCCTCGTGCTCCGGCCCGTCGAGCATGACGAGCTTCGGTGTGCCGTCCTTCCTCAGCCACAGCACGCCCCGGTCTTCGATCGGCTCGTCGGGAAACTGCCCGGTGTGTCCGATTGCGTAGCCTGCCGTCTGGAAGCCCGCCGCCTCTTCGTCCAGCACACTCGTCGTCTTCCATTCGAGCAGGGTCCGGCGTCCGTTCATGAAGCCGCGCCAGTCGTAGGTGCCGGCGAAGCCCCAGACGCCCGAGTAGACGGACTGCTCGAATGCGACAGTCTGGATCCGGCCCGTCATGGCATTCATGAACCCGCAGAACCCGATCACGGCGGCCCGGACGCGCGGGTGCGGGTGCCGGAAGTCGAGCGCGACCTGAAGCCAGTTCGCCACGTCTCCGTGCTGCCGGAGCAGCGCAGCGATGATCTGGTGGATCTCGGTCCCGAGCTTCGCCGCGTTCGCGAGGTGCGGCCACGGCACACCCGAGTAGTCCGTCGCGAGGCCTGCCCGCGACATGACCTGCGTGACCGAGGGCACGGGCGCACCGTTCCAACTGTAGAGGTGCGGACCGGGATCGAAGGCGAGGCTCATGAGTCCGCGACCTCTTCCTCGCGTTCCTCGAAGCTGGGAGGACGCACGCTGAGCCGCGCCCGCCCGATGACCCGCCTGCGGCGAGGCTCTGCCACCACCACCTCGGCCGGTCCGAAGTCGCCAGTCGGCGGCTCGAACGTCACCTCGCCAACCTCCGCCAGCGGCACCTCGACCAATCCGTACCCTTCGATTGACTGAGCGAACGCCCGCTCGACGTGAAGCTCGACGGTCAGGTCCATCTCGCTTTCCCGGCAGATCCTGTTGAGGACGGCCATGAACTCGGCCAGTACCGCGCCGGTCAGGCTGAACGGGGCCACCACCTGCACGATCTTCTTCAGTTGGATATGCGACATTCGTCTCTCCCGGTCAGAAGGGTAGGTCGTCTTCGCCGCCGAGCGCCATCTGCGGCTCACCTTCAGCGGGCGGATCCTGCGAGGGCGAGTCGTCGGCTGGCTGGTCGGCAAGCTCCTGCTTCAGCCTGCCCAGATAGTCGGCCGCCTTGCAGACGGCTCCGTAGGTGATCCTCGGGGCCTTTGCGAGCAGACCTTCGAGTGCCGTTCGTTCCTTCGACGGCACTTCGAGCACCACGTCACCGAACAGGATTCGCAGGGCGTTGATCTCGTCGCCGGTCGCCTGCCGCCCACTCTGGTCGCCGGTCGCGAGCGGAACCCACACCCCGGCGTTCCGGTGGATGTGCTCCTGCGAGATCGTCATGCTGACGGCGAGCCGCTGAGCGAGATCGTCCCCCGAACCGACGAGTCGCTGGGCCACTGCCAGCGCCTCGCTGAAGCGCTCTTCCTGTGAGACGTAGGGGAAGCCGTTCGACTGCCCGTTCGACGCCTGAGCGGGCGCTGAGGCGCTGCCCTGCGCCTTCTGAGCCTGCGGTGTCGGAGTGTCTCCGATGTTGTCCGCGAGGATCACGCCGTCGAGGGTCGTGAAGACGACCGTCGCCGCGCCTTCCTTCGCCATGCCCGCACACTCGATCGTGACCCACTGCTCGCGGTGGTCGTGGCAGACCTTCTTCCACGCCTCTTCGTAGCCGGGCAAGTCGGGCTCCATCTTCACGCCGTACTCGCCCTCGGCGTCGCCCTGCACCTTGAAGAAGAACGTCAACGGCTCCTTCCCCGGATGGAAGTCTTTGTAGCCTCGGACCTGCCCGACGAACGGGGAGATCTTACAAAGCTGCCCGTGGTAGACGTACTTCTTGTCCCACGTCGTACCTGCCTGCGCCATGCTTACCGTCCCTTCCGGATGAGGGTCTGTCGCTTCCCGCGAGGCTTGTGAGCCCAGTACCGCTGCCACCGCCTCGTCGCCTCGGGGATCTCTGCGCTGTACTCGTCCTCCAGCGCAGCCAGCAGCTTCATCGCACGCCGGCCCTTCTCGGCCCCGTACTGGTTCGGCGAGTCGAAGTTCGCCGGCTGGCGCGTCCCGATCGCCCAGCGCCGGACGGTGCTCGGCTGCAAGTCAGCCAGCCGCGCGAACCACGAGTAAGCGCCGCGCGGGTGATCGCTGCCGGTTGCGGCCAGCCAGACCACCTGAATCCGCTTCGCCAGCTTCTCGTGAGGCTTCGTCATCTGTGTCTCCTACGGGTTGAGTCCCATGCCCTGCGCGAACTCCGTCGTGGTCACAAGCAGACCCTTCGCCACCTCGTAGCAGCCCGGACAGAGCTTCTTCGAGCTTGCGCTGCCAGCCGCTTCGAGCGCCTCGCGCTTCGTGGCGAATGGCCCCTTCAGGATCTCGGGCCGGGGACGCGCCAGCCGGCGAACCGCGAGCGCACCGCCGACCAGCCACCAGTCTCGCGGCCCCACGATGATCCAGTGCTTGATCTGCCCGTTGCCGTTCACGACCGGACGGATCGCACGCTCGCGGATCAGCCGGTCGGCATATGAGAGGCAGTTCGTCACGCGGGTCTTGTGAGCCCCCGCATGTGCCATCGCCGCTTGATGTGCCGTGTCGAAAGTCTTCATGATCCCGCCCCCTCCAGCTTCCCGTAGAGGCCGGGGATCGAGCGCTTGCACTCATAGCAGCGCGGCACGCTCACCCACTCTTCACCCTCGTAGATCGGGTACTGGGCAACTTCCATCTCGGGTAGCTCCGATGCGGCACCGTAGGCCATCTCCATCTCGTAGCAGGGGACGCAGTAGCACAGCCCCTCTACGACGTGTCCTGTGATCTCGGTCTGCATGGCTCAGTCCCTCCCGAAGCCGAGCGGAAGGTCCGCGCCCTCGGCCTCTTGGAGCGCGCTGCTCAGTTCGCCGATCGCGTCGATCACCATCTCCGCAGCCTCGATCGTTGCGTCCAGCTTCTCAGCCACGGGGCTGTCGTCGAGGTTCTCCGGCAGGTTGTCGCGCCACTCTTGGTACTCGTCCTTCAGGGACTCGAACTCGCCCGGATCCACCGCCTGCAAGGCGGCGATCGCTGCGGCCCATCGCTTCGGTCGTGACATGGTTCTCTCCGTGCTAGGGGTCTGATTGCTGCCCACATCTTGAGTATACATGGATACGTTCGACGTGTCAACCCCCAAGAAAGAAATGAGGCGAGAGCCGGTCCTGCGCTCCCGCCCCATCCCCCGGTCCTCAGTTCAGGTTGATGGTGCCGTCGTCGATCGCGTCACGGAACCGCTCGTCGCGGCCGTAGCGGGTGAGTGCCTGAAAGACCCGGCGCTTGCTCGCCATCCGGCTTCCGTCGATCTGGCTCGCGAGTCCTACCTCGCGCCGATTGAAGAGCGGGTTGTGGTCCTGCGCCTCGATCAGTCCGTTCATGGCCTCCCACGCTGAGCGATCGCCCGAGTGTCCGGCCCCGGCCGTCCACATCTCACGGACGACGACGCGGCGCTCGATCTGCCGCTGGCGGGCGGCAACCTGTCGCCCTGACTCGTCCGGCTTCTGCGGGGTGATCGGCAGAGCGATCTCCTGCACGAGCCGGTGGAAGGCGTGCTCGGTGAGGGTCTGCAACCGGAGCAGCCCCACGAGATCCGCGAGCTTCGCGTAGCGGTGAGCCATGCCGTTGAAGAGCCGTCCAGCCTCTCGCTCGAACTTGGTCGCCGCGTCCCCGGTGTGACGGATCTTCGCCGCGCCTTCACCGTTCCGCATGAGTCCCGGCAGCGCGTTCAGGCACGCGATCCGGTAGGGAAGCTGGAGCAGTAGGTCGGAGCGCATCCCGGTGTGATCCAGCAGGACGATCCCGTAGGGCTGGAGGCTCTCCTTCTCCCAGAGGTAGTCTGGCATGCCGTCTGTGGCCTCTGAGAGCTTCTCTCGATCGAACCCGAGGATCATCCATGCCGTACCACCGTCGCGGAACGTGCCGCCCGCCTCGGGCCATGCCAGCCCCGCGTCGAACATGGGCTCGATCCGGCTCAGCGCCTTCCGGTTCTGGACGAGCGAATAGCGCGGTCCGACGTGTCCGAGCGCCGCCCCCGTGTCCGTTCTGCGGACGACGAAGCAGCCCTTCGCGGGACCGTAGATCGGCTCGTCGTCATACGTCTCAGTCTGGACGAAGGCCGGCACCTTCTCGACCTCGTAGTCCCAGCCGGCCAACCCGAGCGCCGCGTCCAGTGACGGTGCCTCGGTGAGCACCGTGCCCTTCTGGCCGAACATCGTCCGGCCGATCGTGAAGCCGTCCGACGAGCCCGTTCTCGGGTCGTCGCCGCGCCTCTCTGCGTAACTGTTGTGCATGTCTATCTCCCGGTGAATGAGGCCGCTCAGTCGAGCGGCGTGACTGGTGTGTCGAGCATCTGGTGCAGCACGCGGCCCGCTTCCGTCATGGGCTCCGCGCCGTCGAGGTTGAGGTCATGGAGCCGAAGGCCCAGCAGCGGGCCGTCGTCTCCGTTGCAATCCCGCCTCCAGATCGTGCCACCATCGACAAGCTGGAAGAGGTGGTCGTGCTTCACGGCCGAGAGCCGCACGTCGAGCCGCTTAGCGCACATGATAGCCCTCGTCCATCAGGCCGCCCGCGAGGGCCGGCGCGTAGCGGGGCTCGACCACGAGACTGCGGCCCCACCACGTCCCTTCGGTGTGCTCTTCGAGCCACTGTGCTGCCGCGTCGCTCTCCGGCGTGAAGAGCAGGATCGTCCCGTGGTTCTCGATCGCCACGTCTGCCGACTTGTCCGTGTTACTCATTGTTCTGCTCCGTGCTAGGGTTTGGTTGCTGTCCACATCTTGAGTATACATGGACACGTTCGACGTGTCAACCCCCCCCCCTACACGCAACGAGCCCCGCAGCGGGTGACAGGCACAGGATGGGCCTATCCGCTACGGGGCTCGACTGCCCACCGGGAGGTGGTCTGACTATCTTATGGCGGCACAGGTCAGAGCGCCAGCGGGGAACCCGATCGCCGCGCCGATGCCCACCTTGCCCATCTGGCACCAGAAGTCGCAGCCCTTCGGTGGGACCGGGGGGTCCCAGAACGAGAGGATCGGAATCGAGTCGGTGCGGATCGCACGGAGCGGCCCGAGGTGCGGGTAGGTCAGGAGCCGCTGCTCTCTCGTGAAGATGCCACCCTCCAGCCCGAGCCCCTCGGCTGCGATCGCCGTGCGGGCTTCCGGATCCTCGAAGTAGAACGTCTCCGGAGCGTCGAGCGAGACGACGTGCCAGCGGTACGGATAGGTCGTCTCGCCGCAGGGCAGGAGGACGGGCGGTCCGGCGACGTACTCGGTGTCCGGTGGAAGCTCGATCACCTCTGGCGGTAGCTGCTCGAACCGGCGCTCGATCACCTGCACGAGCGAGGGCACCTCGATCGTGACTGTCTCGCCCGGCAGCGGGACGTATTCTACGTCACGCCGAGGGAACCACTTCCGGATGATGAAGCCCCCCAAGATCGTGCCGAGGATTAGTGCAAGCAGGACCACAATCATGCTCTGTTTCATAGGCGTAGCCGTACCTCTCGATCTCGTCTCGACACCACTCGCCGACCTGCTGGGCAAGCTCCGGCGTGTAGTAATGCGAGTAGTGGCCCCTCGGGCTCGCGCCCATGATCGGGAGGTTGACCTGCTTCCCCGTGACCATCATGAGGTCCGACCTGAGCGTCTCGTACCGCATGATCGTGTCGGCCATCGGTTGCAGGTAGTGGTAGAAGCGATGGGGGATCGCCCACCTGTTGTTCGGGCCGTTCAACCAATACTGCACGAACTCGGGCCATGCTGGCTGTCGGGCATTACAGAACCACCACGAGACGAGCAGATCCCAGTGATTCCGAACTGCCGTGACTACCCGGTAGCCTCTCTCCTGATACTCCGCGCACTTCTCCGGGTCGGCGCTGTGGTGCCCCGGCCCATACGGCGAGCCGGGGCACTTCACCAGCGTAGCTCCAAACCGCGACTGAAGGAGACGCGCGACTGCCCGGCTGGCCGTCCTCGGTTGCGCGAGGTAGACCAACCGAAGCTCATCGCTGACGTACACCGATCAGTCGAGCCCGACTTCGATCGACCCGGACGCGAACTCGGGCGTGTCGTCCTGAGTCACATCCTTCGGGCTCAGCGGCAGGATCATCCCGGCACCGTCGCCGGTCAGCGTGATCGCCGTTCCGCCCTGCGTGGCAGAAAGCTGGAACGTGATCCCCGACGTGCTGATGACCCAGTACGTCGTGTCGGTGGCGAGGCCCGTGGGCAGCGTGGCCCCCGCGATGTCCGCGAGCCGCACCCGATCGTCGTCCGCGAGCCCGTGGCCCGGAGCGGTGATGAGGTCGCCCGTGTTCTCTCCGGTGAACGGCACCGGATCGCCACCGTCGAGCATGATGACGGCCATGAGGTTGCCGCCCGTGAGGGCGTCGTAGATCCCCAGAGCGATCATCGTGTCCGTGCCGGCATCGGTCTTCTGACCGAAGGTCACGGCCGCGTTCGTGGTCAGGCTTCGGCCGTTCAGGCCCGCAGCCGGAGCCGCCCACTTGCCGGTCAGCGCCACGCGGGCGTAGCCGGTGTAGGTCGTCTCGCCGACCGTACCCGCCTGCTTGTCCGTCACCGTCTCCAGCAGAGCAGCGTAGCAGTTGGCAGGGTCGCTCGGCGTGCCGCCGTCGAAGTAGGCATCGAGGATGTCGTCCTCGATCCACGTCGTCAGAATACTCATGTCCTAGTCTCCTTCGTGGTTATGAAACGTGCTGAAGGTTCAGGACCTTCAGCCTGACCGGCTGCTTCCCGTCCTTGTTGCCGGCTGAGTATGTCCACTCGAAGAGGGCGATGTGGTACTCTTCCTCCTTCGAGGCAGTACGGACGATCTGGTTGTCTTCCGGGTCCATCGTCCACCCGCCCAAACCATCCTCTCCGTTGCGGTCGAGTTCGCCGCCGTTCGTGTTCTTGATGTCTACGTGGTCCCGGCTGTTGATGAACGCTTCGTCTCGTTCCTCGAACAGCGTCACGGTGATCGTGTCGATACTCGCGGCCGGGATTCCCACGCCGTCCTCGTCCAGTACCTTGAAGTTGATCCTGCGGGTCGTCCGCTCATTGATCGGCGTGTCCGTCAGGTCGATCATCGGCAAGCAACTCATGGCGTCTCATCCTCTAGTGCAACGTCAATCATGCACGACCCGTCGATCGTGACCAGTGTAAGCGCTGGGCCGTCGATAGTCACCAGTTCGAGTGCCGGCCCATCTATCGAGATCTCGACCAAGAACGCCCAGTCCACGGTCGTATTGAGGTCGTAGAACTGCGTCAGCCGGCCCGCCGAGACGCTCACACCTGTCGCCCTGAGCCCTCGGGTGTGCTGACTGTTGGCCCGACCCGCCGAGGACGCTGTACCGACTGCCGAGAACGATCGTGTGCGCTGGATCGCTGCTGAGCCGGCTGAGCCTGCCACGCCGGCTGCGTGAATCGCGCGGATCCGACCTGCCACCGCTCGGCCTGCGGACGTAGCCGCACCCGTAGCGCTGAGCGGAACTCGTACTCCGAGCGCTGCGTGTCCGCTCGACTGTGACGAGCCAGTCGCGGCGAGCAGGAAGGTCGCGCCGGCACGAGCCCGACCTGCCGACAGCGCTGAGCCGGTAGAACGGAGTCCTAGCGTCGCCTGTACGCTGGCCGACCCGGCACCCCCAGCCGCGCCCGTGGCTCTCAGCCCGCGTCTGACATCGAGGACCGCCGCGCCGGCCGACTGGACCACACCGGCTGCCGCAAGCGCCTGAGTGGACAGCAGGGCCGCTCGACCGGCACTCTGAGCCCCGCCCACGGCTGCGAACGGTACCGTACCCGCCAGCCTCGCCGACCCTGCACTGATCGCCGCTCCGCTGGCGCTGAGTGATCGCCGGACCCCGAGCGCTGCTACGCCTGCGCTCTGGCCACCACCGACCGCAGCGAGAGTGAGCCCGACCGTAGGCGCAGCCGAGCCAGCCGAGAGCCCGGATCCGACCGCTCTCAGCCCGCGCGTGATCTGGAGGGTAGACCGACCGACAGAAAGCGATCCTCCGGTGGCCCTGTGCCCGCGCGTGACACGAACGAGGGCCGACCCGGCCGAGTACCCGACTCCGGCACCCGCGAGGCTCTGACGCGCGCTGAGAGCGGCACGGCCGGCCGACAGCCCCACCCCTCGGGCCTGAAGCTCCTGTGCGGCCGTGAGTCGAGCACGACCAGCCGAGAGGGCGGTGTCCGTGGCAAGCAGCGCCCGGCGCACGCCGAGTTGCGTGGTCCCCACCGAGACGCTGCTGCCACGACCGGCGATCCCTCGTGTGACGGAGAGCCGAGCGGTACCTGCTGACTGAGCGGAACCCGCAGCCGCGATCCCGCCTGTGATCTGAAGCTCAGCAGAGCCCGCACTACTAGCCGCTCCCGCAGAACGGAGAGAGTGTTTCACGGAGAGCCGTGCGGACCCTGCCGATAGCGCTACGCCGGTCGCCGTCGCTGCCTGAACGGCTTCGAGTCGGGCACGTCCGGCCGACAGCCCCACCCCTCGGGCCTGAAGCTCCTGCGTGGCCGTGAGTCGAGCACGACCGAAGGACTGAGCGGCACCCGTGGCCGCGAGGGCCTGCACCGCCTCGGCTGAAGCCCTACCTGCCGACCGAGCTACGCCTGTGGCCGCGAGGGCACGTCGGATGCCG
>Ga0316193_10000036_pt1 | contig 59124 bp, 59 predicted proteins | sample MerIslsedime2_MG_FD_207735 | JGI IMG/M metagenome (GOLD analysis project Ga0316193, IMG submission 207735) | Coastal sediment microbial communities from Maine, United States - Merrow Island sediment 2 | ecosystem: Environmental > Aquatic > Marine > Coastal > Sediment | place: USA: Maine... | reverse complement strand
GTTTAAATACACGGCCGTCTGCCTGAAGAAAGCGGATAAAGAATTCGAACAGTATCAGTCGTGTTGTCTGTATGCTGACGACCAGACCTTCCAGTACGATCACGATGATATTGCCCAGCAACAGGATCAATATTGTTGCCACAATGGAGCCTGTGCTATCGGCCATTATATTGAATGCCAGTGACAGGCCGGCATGCGCCAGCGCAAAAGCACCGACACGCACAAATGAAACCGTATTCAGCACCAGTTGCATCATGGTTTCAACCAGGACCGCGATCGCTGTCAGCAATGCGAGCAAGTTGCCGCCTGCTAACAGCAGGTTGCCTATAACATACCATGTCAGTGCACTGGCGATAACAACTACACTTACTGACCCCTCGAGGAAAAAAGCCGATATGATTCCAAGGTAGAGTGCGACGACCGGTGCATCGACGTGCAGCCAGTGCAGCCATTGCCCACGCCAGTTCGACTCTATCGCGTTCAGTACCTGCCCCAGCAGTATGATCAACACACCGGCAACAAGTGGAACCGCAAGCACCGGCAACGGATGTACCACCGGATGAACCCATAAGGCGGGTATGATATCTTCACGTCCGAACATGCTGCCGAAAACGAATCCGAAAAGCATCGCTGATAAACCGTTCGCAACCAGGATGCGCAATAACGGCCAGCGCTTCTGCAGCAGCACACCGGCAAGCAACAGCACAAAGCCCTGGCCTACATCACCGAACATATAACCAAACAGTAGTGGTGCCATTATTGCCAGTATGCTGCTGGGATCTGCCTCATTACGATCCAGTGTACCCAGCAAGCCTGCAAAAACCTCGAACGGTTTCGCCCACCAGGGATTTTGCAGTATCAGCGGCGGCCGCGAACCTTCGGGTGTTTCAGGAAAATGAAGAATGGCATGACTTGAGTTCAATTCCAGCGCCCTGCGCAACAGTTGCCCGCTGCTGTCGCTGGTCCAGCCTGTGATCCATGCGAAGTTGCTTGATACCGGCAGCGAAGAGACATTATGCAGAAACCATTTCATCCTGCTGATTTCCCCCAGTGCCTGTGCCATATGGTAGGGCCCTGCAAGCTCATCGATTTCCTTTTGCAGTTGCCGGGCATAGCGCCCCAGCTTCAGCAGGTTTTCACTAACAAAATTCAGCGCATCTTGCTGACGCGCAGGTAAAACCGGCATATGAATATAGGTATATTTTTTTATTGCCAGCTCCGCAGTAAGTGCATCCAGATCATCAATCGTGCCCACCAGCAATAAATAGTTATGTTCGGGTGTTGAAAATTCCTGCCACAGAACCGAAGCCGGTATGCTTTCCAGCCTGCTCCTGGACTGAAACAGAAACAGGCGCGTAGACACTGTTGGTCCGGCAGCAGTCAACAGCTGGTAATCCAGTCCGGATGATTTATCGCTGCTCAGAAAGTCCTGCAACAGGCGCAAATCGTTGATGCGGCTTTTTACGACCTCGAGTCTCTGTATCTTGGGTTGCGCCTGTTTTTCCCAGTCATACAGGCAAGCCAGTGCCTTGTCGAGAATCTCCGCCGGGCTGCCGCTGAATGGACTCATGCCCGGATCGGGTTCTGGCCATAGTGATTTATAGTAACGCTCCAGTCGTGTGTAATCCTGTACGCGCAACTGCAGATCCTGCAAGTCCATTTGCATGCGGGTATGATCATGCAGTTCCAGTTCGATAGTGCCGGTGTGTGCCAGCGCTTCCAGCGTGTCGGTAAGCTCATCATGTGTTGTGAGCAATTCGAACCAGGTCGTTTCAGCAGGACGCATGCTCATTGCGGTAGTCCTTGTTCGAGGTCCTGCACGTCCTGGAAAAACAGGCGCAGCATAAGGTCACTGCGAAGGCGATGTACATCAATCGCAACAATGGCGAGATAAGCACATACAGCCGCCGGTTGAAATGCACTGCGGCGAAACACCAGGCGCAAATGATCGAGCATGATTTCATAATCGGTTGGCAATGTTTTGCCCTGCTGTTTGGTCTGCAGTTGCATATGTTCGAGCAACAGTTTTTCCAGTGGCTTCAGACCCTGATCAAAATAAATTGATTTAGGACGAATGCTGTTCCATTGCGACAACCAGCCTGACAGTATTGAGCCGTGTTGCTGCCAGGAATCGACCAGTGCTTCATTGCCCGCAGCCCGTATAAGCTGTACACGCAGCTGTATATCATCAACGGTAAAATCACTGATTTCCGGATCTGACTTCATCCACTCGAGTGCTTCGCCGCCGGCAAGCAGGTACTGCAGTGTCGGCAGGTCGGCAAGGCGCTTGATCCACTGCAATGGTCTGTGCCATTTTGTTGGCATCCAGTTTGCCACTTCGTCTACGTGTTGCCTGTACTTCTGCCGTAATGCCTGTTCAATATCATGACTGTTATAGGTTGAACTGAGTCCCAGCACCCAGGGACGCAAAGCTGTCTGCTGTGCTGTTTGCAGGTAACTGCCGAGATCTTGAATATTATGCAACTTCAGCCACACACCTGCATCTGCACGTCCACCGTAACGCGACTGGATGCGAGTCTGTGCATAGGCCAATGCTGTTAAACCTGCCATGACAACTCCAGCTAATCCTCGACTGCCGCATCTGCCTGGCATAGTTCAATCGCCAGTTGTTCGATGACGGTCTGTAAATTGTCTGAATCATAGTGATTACCGGCATCATGTCTGAGCTCATCAGCGCCTTCCTTCTCGATAGCCTTGATTGTTTTATCAAGTTGATGGCTATGGCGCATTTCCATGTTGGTTATTCGCTGGTCAACACGCGTATTGATTAGTTGCACCCTGTTCTGGGCATCGTGGATGATTTGCCGGGCTTCATTCTCACAATCCTGAATCGCTTGCTCGGCATCACGTTCGGCCTGCAGAACCTGCTGTATGGCCTGTTCAGCCTGTGGAGATGAACTTATTTTACCGTTCTTCATAGCCTGTCCTTATAAAGAAATGCTGAAATAGCAGACAGGCGTATAATACATCGAAAATACGGCAGGCTAATATTTCTTCCAGGGAGTTCAATTTATCCCAGGCAGAACATAAATACGATCTGAATTACTTTGATGATTTATTGGCCACTCATGCTGCAGCATTACTAACTCATTGAATAACATGACATATCCAATAGCAGATGTTGTTATAATCCAGTATATGCAGTTGTTATAAAACAATACAAAACCATGAGATATCCGGTCAAACATATCATCAGCCTGGGCGTTTTACTGTTTGCACTGTGGCTGGCATTGTCTGGACAACTGAATGTACTGATGATTTCACTGGGACTCGCTTCGACTATAGCAATAGTCGCTATTGCCCATCGTATGGACAGCATCGATCATGAGACATACCCGGCACGCATGAACTTCCTGTTGCTGCGTTTCTGGCTGTTCCTGGCTCGCGAAATCATTGTCGCCAATATCGATGTGATAAAACGCATTTTCACACCGGGAAAAAATATCAGCCCGCAATTATTCGAATTGCCACTGACACTTAAATCAGACGTTTCCCGTGTTATCTATGCGAACGCCATCACACTGACCCCGGGCACTGTCAGTGCGAACCTCGATAAGAAAACTGTCACCGTTCACACCCTGAGCATCGAAGCAGCACAGGACCTCTCCAGCGGCCGCATGGCCCGTGCCGTGCCTGAAGACTACGAGGACGATTAAAGGTGATATTTACTGCTGCCGCATTTGCCATTCTGGTAACAATTGCACTTGCACTCGCGCGCGCTCTTATGGGACCTACGCTGTATGACAGGATCCTTGCGGTCAATATGGTCGGCACAAAAACCGTGTTATTGATCGCTGTATTCGCTGTACTTTCAGGGCGTACCGACATGATCGATATTGCATTGATGTACGCCCTGATCAACTTCATTGGCGTCGTTGCCGTATTAAAGCTGGTCGAACAGGGAAACTTTCATACTTCAGGAGAAGATGATCGAGGCAAGCGATAACAAATGATATTTATTGAAATCATCAGTTGGCTTTTTATTATTACCGGTGCCCTGCTCGGGATTGCCGGCGGTATTGGCATTCACCGTTTTCCGGATTTCTATTCAAGACTGCATGCCGTTGGCATCACCGACACACTGTGTGCCGCCATGTTCCTTGTTGGTCTTTGCATGCAGACCGGGGTGAGTATCGCCAGCCTGAAACTGCTGCTGATTTTCGCATTCCTGTTTTTCACCAACCCCACGGCTACGCATGCACTGGCGAACGCTGCCCTGCTGGGTGGTCTTAAGCCTGAACTTGACGAAGATTATCACGGTCACTGTTTTGATAGATACTCTGATTGACATAACCTTGCTGGCATTCCTGGCAATCACCGCGATTGCCATTATCTATATGCGCAATCTGTTTGTAATTATCATGCTGTTCGGCATCTTCAGCCTGCACACTGCAGGATTATTTGTCGTTATGGATGCGGCTGATGTTGCCTTTACCGAAGCAGCGGTTGGCGCCGGCATATCGACGGTACTCATGCTGGGTACACTGGCATTAACAAAAAACCATGAAGAAAAAAATCCGCCTCACCGTGCCAGACTCCCATTGCTTGTGGTATTGATTACCGGTGGCGCGCTGATCTATGGTACCTATGACATCCCTTCATTTGGCGACCCGCTGTCTCCTTCCCAGCAACATGTAAAACCCCGCTATATTGAACGCAGCATTAAAGAGACAGGCGTGTCCAATACCGTTACTGCCGTGCTGGCCAGCTACCGCGGGTATGACACCCTGGGTGAGTTAACCGTCATTTTCACCGCGGGCATCGGTGTCATGCTGTTGATTGGTGGACGACTCACACGGAGAAAAAAGCAGGAGGATGAGCAATGAAACATAACCTGATACTCAGGGTCATTGCCAAGTACCTTTTTCCGGTCATCGCCCTGTTTGCATTTTATGTTCAGTTTCATGGTGACTACGGTCCCGGCGGTGGTTTTCAGGCAGGCGTCATCCTGAGCGTCGCGTTTATTTTATACGCGCTGGTATTTGGCCTGGATACAGCAGAGCAAGTTTTACCCCCCGATGTATTGCGTATTCTCGCCAGCACGGGTGTTTTGTTATATGCCGGCACAGGTGTTGTTACCATGCTTTTTGGCGGTAATTTTCTCGATTATAATCTGCTCGCACTCAACCCGATCACAGGACAGCATATTGGCATTATGCTGATCGAACTGGGTGTTGGCATTACCGTCAGTGCAATCATGCTGATGATCTTCTTTGCCTTTGCCGGCAGGGAAAGATTATGATCGATATTATTGTTGGTCACTATAATTACTGGGTCGTGATTTTTTTAATGATGGCCGGTTTTTATACCGTCATCGACCGCGGCAACCTGATAAAAAAAATTGCCGGGCTCAGCATTTTCCAGACTTCAGTTTTTTTGCTGTATATCAGCATTGGTTATGTCAGCGAAGGCACTACGCCGATTATTGCTGAAGGCTTGACAAGATATTCCAACCCCTTGCCCCATGTTCTGATACTGACCGCGATTGTCGTCGGCGTTTCAACAACCGCGCTTGGCCTTGCGCTGATCGTTCGCATTAAAGAAGCCTACGGTACCATCGAAGAAGACGAAATTCACGATCAGGACGAGTCATTGTGATTGAGCAGAACCTGAGCCTGCTGCTGGTCGTGATACCCTTGCTGGCAGCACCGGTAACGGCGATGCTGCCAGCTGGCAGACTGCCCTGGCTGCTGACCCTGATAGTCACCTGGACATGCCTGGTCATCGCCGGCTGGCAATTATCTGTCGTTATAGATGGCAGCGTTATCAGTTATGAACTCGGCGGTTGGGCACCCCCCTGGGGGATCGAGTACCGTATCGACGCGATGAATGCATTCGTCGCACTGATTCTGTCCGGCATAGCGGCAATCACCCTGCCCTATGCACTGCGCACTGTCGAAAAAGATATTCCCCGACATCAAACCTCGTTTTTTTATGCACTGTTCCTGCTATGTCTTGTCGGCCTGCTGGGTATTGCGCAAACAGGCGATGTCTTCAACCTGTTTGTATTTCTTGAAATCTCTTCGCTCTCTTCCTATGTACTGATCGCGATGGGTGTGCAACGCCGTGCACTGACAGCCGCTTTTCAATACCTGATTATGGGCACCATCGGCGCAACCTTTCTGTTGATCGGCATCGGTCTTGTTTATGCAGAAACCGGCACGCTTAACATGGTAGACCTTAACTTGCGCCTGCATCCGATACTGGATCATCGAACCGTGCATACCGGCTTTGCTTTCATCGTGGTGGGCATCGCATTAAAGCTGGCCCTGTTCCCACTGCACTTGTGGCTGCCCAATGCCTATAAATATGCCCCCTCTGTTATCAGTGTATTCCTCGCGGCCACGGCTACAAAAGTGGCGGTATACATCATGCTGCGCATGGTATTCGGCGTGTTCTCGAATGACTTTGTCCGGATCACGCCGACCGACCACATGTTCCTGCTGCTGGGCGTTTTCGGCGTCATTCTGGCTTCGGTCGCCGCCATCTATCAAACCGATGTCAAACGCCTGCTTGCCTATTCCAGTGTTGCACAGGTCAGTTACATGGTGCTGGGCATGGGACTGGCATCCGTGCTGGGCATCACAGCCACCCTGGTACATGTGTTCAACCATGCATTGATGAAAGGTGCACTGTTCATGGCCTGCGGCGCCCTGGTCTACCGCGTTGGTTCCAGCCAGTTTGATAATCTCAATGGGCTGGGTCGGCAAATGCCGTGGACATTTAGCGCCATCTTCATCGCCGGCCTGAGCCTGATAGGAATACCCGGCACAGCCGGTTTCATCAGCAAATGGTATTTCATGCTTGCTGCACTTGAACAGCAGTCATGGTTGATCGCACTGGTCATTCTACTGGGCTCACTGCTGGCTGTTGTCTACATGTGGAAAATTGTTGAAGTCATGTTTCTACGTCCCGCATCGGATACCGTAGCGTCAGTTAAAGAAGCACCGGTATCCTTACTGATACCGATGTGGGTGCTGGTCATTGCCAATATCTATTTTGGTTTCAATACCGAGCTCACGGTGAACGTTGCTGATTCTGCCGCTAAATTACTCGGGGTTGCCGCCTACCATGAGTGATCAGCTACTGCTACTGTTAGCGGTATCTCTGCCGTTTGCCGGCGCCATTGGCATCATGCTGTGCGATCGCCAACCCAATCTGCGCGAGGCGGTCACACTAAGCACGGCGGCAGCCGTGTGCGCTATTGTTATAACTGTCTATTCGCGTTTTCATCATGGCGCCTCGCTCGCGCTTGATATCGCCGAGCCGTTGCCGGGACTGGCGATTCGTTTCGAAGTGGAATCACTGGGAATGCTGTTCGCGCTGGTGGCCAGCAGCTTATGGCTCATCACTTCGATTTACGCCATTGGCTACATGCGCGGGCATCACGAGCTTAACCAGACCCGCTTCTATGCCCTGTTCGCTGTTGCCATCGGCACTACGCTTGGCGTTGCATTTGCCGGAAACCTGCTGACCCTGTTTCTCTGCTATGAAATTCTGACTATATCCACCTATCCGCTGGTGGCACATGCAGGTACTGATGAAGCTCGCAGAGGCGCCCGCACCTATGTCGGAATACTACTGACGACCTCTATTGCTCTGCTGTTACTTGCGATACTTATTACCTATACCGTAGCGGGCAGCCTGGATTTTCGCGAAGGCGGCATCCTCGCCGGCAAACTTGACCCGGCATGGGCCGGGCTGCTGTATGCGCTTTTTATATTCGGTATCGGCAAGGCTGCCGTGATGCCATTCCACCGCTGGCTGCCGGCGGCCATGGTCGCACCAACACCTGTTAGTGCTTTATTGCACGCCGTTGCCGTGGTCAAAGCCGGTGTATTCACCGTTTTGAAAGTAACGATATATATATTCGGCACTGACTTCATTACGAACTCGGGCGCCAACGACTGGCTCATCTGGTTTGCTGGTGGCACCATCCTGCTGGCATCACTGGTCGCCATGACCAAGGACAACTTGAAATTACGCCTGGCCTATTCCACCATCAGCCAGTTAAGTTATGTTGTACTCGGCGCACTACTGGCCACCAATACGAGTCTGCTTGGTGGTGCCCTGCATATCTCCATGCACGCATTTGCCAAGATCACATTATTTTTCGCTGCCGGCGCCATCCTGGTAGCGGCCAATAAGACCGAAGTCAGCGACATGGGCGGACTGGGGCGCGCCATGCCGATTACCTTCGGCGCCTTTCTGATCGGCAGCCTCAGCATCATCGGCTTGCCACCATTCGGCGGCATGTGGAGCAAATGGTATTTGGGCCTGGGCACCGTCGAAGCCGGTCAATGGTTACTCCTTAGTGTGCTCCTTGCCAGTTCGCTGCTGAACATCGCATACCTGCTGCCTGTTCCCGTGAGAGGTTTTTTTGGCACAGCCAGGGATGGGACAACTTACACACGTATAAAAGAAGCACCGCTGAGCTGCCTGCTTGCAATGATAGTTACATCACTTGCCTGTCTGGCGCTGTTTTTCTATCCTGATCCTTTTTATGAACTGGCTTTGAAAGCTTCTGGAGGGAAGTAACATGAATCAGCCAGACCAGAAGCAACACCTGTTTGATAATCCGCGTAATGTATCGCTGGTGATTCGCAGCTTGTATATCGTTTGCATTCTGCTATTCCTGCTCGACTTTATTCTTGATCGGCATGTCACAAACGAATGGGACGGCACCAGAGGGTTTTATGCCCTGTTCGGATTAATTGCCTACATAATAATCGTTCTGGCAGCCATTCAGTGGCGCAAGCTTGTAGAGCGCAAGGAAGACTATTACGATGTGGATGACTGATCTTCCTCCTTTCGTTCCGTTCTTCATTGCTGCCCTGTTGGCATTAATAACACGCGGCCGGGTGCGAAATCTAATCGTGCTTGCCACACCTGTTTTGGGCGGTCTGCATCTCTGGCTGGATGTTTCTCCCAACATTGTCACGACGGTATCCATTCTTGAGTATGAACTGATCCTGATGCGAGCTGACCGTCTCAGCCTGCTATTCGGTTACATTTTCCATATCGCTGCATTCATCGCCGCCATCTTCGCATTGCATGTGCGTGATACAACACAGACCGTTTCAGGACTGCTTTATGCTGGCAGCGCCTTGGGTGCAATATTTGCCGGCGATTTGATTACTTTGTTTATTTTCTGGGAATTGATGGCAATATCATCTGTTTTCCTGGTATGGGCGCGTCATAGCGAACGCGCCATTCGTTCCGGTATGCGCTACCTGGTCATGCAGGTTTCCTCAGGCATGCTGTTACTCGCCGGTGCACTGCTGCATTATGATCAGACCGGCTCGCTGGCATTCGACTTCATCGGCCTGCAAGGTATCGGCAGCTGGCTGATATTCCTGGCTTTCGGCATCAAGTGCGCTTTCCCCCTGCTGCACAGCTGGCTTATCGATGCCTATCCAGAAGCTACGCCAACAGGAACAGTCTTCCTGTCAGTATTCACGACCAAAACAGCGGTGTATGCACTGGCACGTGGTTATCCCGGCACCGAACTGCTGGTTTACATTGGTGCGGTGATGACCTGCTTCCCGATTTTCTACGCCGTCATCGAAAACGACCTGCGACGGGTGCTTGCATACAGCCTGATTAACCAGCTTGGCTTTATGGTCTGCGGCATTGGCATTGGAACAGCGCTCGCACTCAATGGTACCGTAGCCCATGCTTTCAGTCATATTCTCTACAAGGCCCTGTTATTCATGAGCATGGGTGCCGTACTTTATCGAGCGGGTACGATTAAAGCTTCTGACCTGGGCGGTTTATACAAGTCAATGCCGAAAACCGCAGCCTTATGTATCGTTGGCGCCTGCTCAATATCAGCTTTCCCGTTATTCAGCGGCTTCGTCAGCAAATCAATGATAATGGCCGCAATGATCGAGGAAGGCTATGATTACCTGTGGCTGGTGCTGCTGTTCGCCTCCGCCGGTGTACTCCATCATGCCGGTATTAAAGTTCCATATTTTGCGTTCTTCACCCACGACTCGGGTATTCGCACCCAAGAAGCACCGCTCAACATGCTCATTGCCATGAGCATCGCCGCAGCACTATGTATCTTTATCGGTTTACAGCCACTGTATCTATATGCACTACTACCCTGGGAAGTTGAGTACTGGCCCTATGAAATGACCCATGTACTGTCTCAAATGCAGTTATTGTTCTTCGCGGCACTGGCCTTTGTCTGGCTGAACAAAATTGGACTGCATCCGCCTGAGACACATGCAGTTAATATTGATGCAGATTGGTTATATCGAAAACTTATGCCCGATACCGCGCGTTCTGTATATGGCTTTTTGAAGCAAACCGGCCACCGTATTGAAGATACATTTGACAGCACATTGAAGGACGCCGCCAAATCCATGATAAGCACACGTCTTGGTCGTTTTAATCTGGCCGCAAGCTGGCCAACAGGCAGCATGGCGTTCTGGTTAGCGGTGATACTTGGCCTTTTTCTACTTGCAGATGCGATGAATTGAGGATCAGTCACAACGCCTGAGACAATACTTGAGCAGCGGGGGTGACAGCAATGTCGTTACTATCACCATCAGTACGACGGCTGAAAACAGCGCATCATCCATCACACCGAGGCTTTTACCAATCGCAGCAAATATAAGTCCAACTTCGCCGCGCGGCATCATACCAATGCCAATCGCCCAGCGGTTACTGACTCCAAATGCACCAAAGCCAGAGACAATCTTGCCAATGATCGCCGCGACCACCAGCCCGGCCGCGAGTATCATGACATCCGGTTGCAGGAATGTTTCGAGCTTTACCTGTATACCCATCAACACAAAGAAAATTGGCACCAGTATAACCTCGAGTGGCATAATCAGGTCTTTGATACAGATTGGACATTCACGATCATCGTTCCAGCTCTCAAAATAGGCATCATGCAGAATCAGGCCCGCGGTAAAAGCCCCGATGATGGTGGCAAGCCCGGACAGGTTTGCCATCCACGCCAGCACCATAACAAACAGAAAAGACACAAACATTTTTGCCTCGATCAGATCAAGGCGACGAAACAGCCTGACAATGAATCGAATAAAGAACGGCCCGAGATAAACAGCCGCCAGCAGAAACAGGGTGGCCATAACGATGGTCATCACGATATGGATCAGGTCGACACTGCCCGTGACGACGATGCCGCTGACGATCGCAAGCATTAACAAGCCAAGCACATCATCAAACACGGCGGCGCCGAGGATAATACGCGCTGTCTCGGTCTGCTGCATTTTCATCTCCTGCAGCACCATCGCGGTAATACCAACACTGGTTGCAGTAAGTGTCGCACCCAGGAACAGGCTGGTATGGAATTCGACATTTTCGATCAGCAGTGTCGATGCCAGCAAGCCGAGCAGAAATGGCAAAAGCACACCTATGATAGCGACACGCCCGGAGTCGGGCCCGACCTGTCGCATTTCATCAATGCTGGTATCGAGGCCAACTAGAAAAAGCAGGAAAATAATGCCGTAGCGTGAAAACACATCGACGGCATGGGCCACCTGCAACAGTTCATTGCCATGCGGTCCACGCAATATATCCAGGATACGCCATGTGCCTTCCACGCCTACCGCATTGAGGGTGGCCAGCTCAAGCCCTTCTCCCTTGAGCAGGTTCTCCATGGTGTCAAATATTGCCGGCCCTTCGCGTAATACCGTGATCAGATCAAAGGAAAAATAATACGCGATATTGCCGACCAGGATACCCATCAGCAATTCACCAAGAACGGAAGGAAAACCAAGCTTGCGTGCGGAAAAACGCCCGATCAGGGCCACAAACAGGATACCGGTAACACCGAGTATCACAGGCGCAATCGGGTCCTTGTGTGATACATGAAACTGGAATGCAGCAGCCACGGAAGGCAACAGCACAATAACCATTAGCAGGAAAAGTCTTCGGTAATTATGCCTGGCGTTCATAAAGTGTACTGGTTCCAACTAATGCTGCATGTTTTCACCTGGCCGATAAACCAGCCGATGGAGGTTTAACATCCTGTTTTCTCGCAGAGGCGCAGGGAACGCAGCGGTTTCTATTATCTGTAGGAGCGACTTTAGCCGCGAATTGTCGATGTTCGCGACTAAAGTCGCTCCTACGAAGACCTGTATATCTTTCTGCGTTCCCTGCGCCTCTGCGAGAGTAAATTTTATACCCTTTTCGATATAGCCAATCCCGGCCTCATCAGCGGGCTAGCAAATGCGTGGAAGCGGATCATCTTCCAGTTCTTCAAGGATGCGCTCACCACCTATTTCCGTTTCCAATAGTACATGTTGAATGTTTGAGTCTACATGACCGATGATTGCAGCACCCTGACCTTGCTCAAGACGGCGCCAGGTTTCGAGCAACTCCTCTGCTTCGGACGCTTTCACCACAGCAACGACACGCCCTTCACAGGCAAGGTACATGGGGTCATATCCAAGCATGTCGCACACCGATTGCACCGGATCCCGAATCGGCAGACTGCCCTGTTGCAGGCGTATTCCCATACCAGTGGCACGGTGCAGTTCGGTGCACACCGTTGCAAGTCCACCCCGTGTAGGGTCTCGCATGAAGCGCAGGCCTTCATGTTGCAGCGCTGACTGCGTCAGGTTCAACACACTTGCGGCATCTGATTGAATATCACCGCGCAAGCCGAATTCCTCACGCGCCAGCATTACCGCGATACCATGGTCACCGACCGGGCCGCTGACAATAATTGCATCGCCGTGTTTGATATTCCCCATCCCCAGCGCATGCCCACTGCGTATGCCCACGCCCGTGGTCGCGAGGTACAGGCCACCGCCCTCGCCGCGGCGTAACACCTTGGTATCACCGGCAACAACTTTTACCCCGATCGCTGCCGCTGTTTGCGCCAGCGATTTGATGATGCGCTCCAGCAGTGCTATTTCGAGGCCCTCTTCGATGAACGCGTTCAGGCTCAGGTACTTTGGGATGGCGCCTGCAACCGCCAGGTCGTTGGTGGTGCCGTGAACCGCGAGCGAGCCGATGTTGCCGCCGGGAAACTCCAGCGGCTGCACCGTGAAACCGTCCGTGGTAAACAAAACCTCGCCGCCGTTGACATCAATAGGCACAGCATCCGCATGCACATCCAGCTCCGGGTTGGCCAGATGACGCGCAAAAATTTCATCGATCAATTCACGCATGTAGCGCCCGCCATTACCATGCGCCAGCGAAATGTGGGTGTCTTGCATAACTACTAACCTTTTTAAATTTTTCTTACCGCAAAGACGCAAAGGGCGCAAAGATAATTAATATATTAACTTCTGCCTTTTAAATCAAAGAGCAAGATCAAGCAAAAACTATAGCTGTATCAGGAGTTCCCTCCCGGTGATCGATATGACACGAAACGGTATACAACTTCAACATGGAACAGCATTACCTCAGATTTTCTTTGCGCCCTTTGCGTCTTTGCGGTGAATTTACATCCTCTTGCAGTATCCGTACTCAATAACCTGGCCGAAACTGATGCCGGCGTCATTGACGGGTATCAACTCGGGCAGATGAACTTTAAAGCCATCTCCGGCCAGTAACGCAAGCGCATGTTCGGTCAATACACGATTCTGGAATACACCGCCGCAGAAACTGATCACATTCACACCATGCTTTGCGCGAATTGCCCTCGCCTGTTGCAGCATGGCATGCGCCAGTGAAGCATGAAACATCGACGCGCGCTCACTGACACTTAAAGCAGAATCTAGCATTGCCGGCACCAGCGCCTCCCAGTCTGTAATCAACAAGTTACCACTTCTTTCTAATTCCAGTTCTATGTGATTGTCCGGCTTGTCGCACAGCGCTTCCAGCTCCATCGGGCCCTGGCCTTCGAAGCTGGCGGTGGTACACACACCCGTCAGTGCGGCCGCAGCATCGAACAGGCGGCCAACAGCCGTGGACTGAGGTGAATTGACGCGTCGCCGCCATGCTTCAAATATGAGAGAGCTGTCTTCAGGCGGTGCTGCGTATTCGTGCCCGGTCTCCCAGCATACTGCCGCAGCACTACGCCAGGGCTCACGTCCAGCCTTGTCACCGCCCGGTAAATGAAACGGGCGCATAGTGGCTACGCGTTGCCACTCGCCCGGCACGCCCAACAAAGTCTCTCCACCCCACAGGGTACCATCAACACCAAAGCCAACACCGTCCCAGGTAAACACCAGTAAAGGCTGTTCAGTTTCTTCAGCATGGCATTCGTAATATGAAGACGAGGCATGGGCATAATGGTGAAACACATTGAATACCGGCAGACCCTGCCGGTTGGCCCAGCGTGTCGTTGTATAGCCGGGATGCGCATCACACACCAGCTGCTCGACCTTCACGCTGTAAAGCCGCTGCAGGTCCTCGATGGTTTGTTCAAAAACCGCAAGACTGCGTGCCGAATCCATTTCACCGATATGCGGTGACATCACAGCCCGGTTGTTCCATGCCAGTGTAACGGCGTTCTTCATATGCGCGCCGACGGCAAGCACCGGTTTTTCCAGCTCGAAAGGCAGGCTTAATTCGCAGGGCGTAAATCCTCGACCCAACCGGATTGGTCGCGGTTTACCGGCAATCGTCCTGAATACGGGATCGTCTGCAGGTCGTTCGATCGGACGATCATGATGCAGGTACGCCCCGGCGACGTGCGCCAGTCGTTTCTCTACCTCGGCATTATCAATCAGCACCGGCTCGCCACTGATATTCGCTGAAGTCGCCACCAGTGGCGCGCCAAAATCGTTTAACAATAAATGGTGTAATGGACTGTACGGCAGCATCACGCCGATCTCGGCCAGACCCGGGGCGATAGCATCCGACAAAGCCGAACCCTGTTTCTTTCGCACAAGCAAAATAGGCCTGGCCGGATGCAACAGAAACGCCTTGTCAGATGGCGACAACTCAACACTGGCGTCCAGCACCCCGAACGGATCAGCCGTTGGCGCCGGAAACAAGACTGCAAGCGGCTTATCAACGCGTGGCTTGTTCTTCCTCAATGTGTCGACCGCATCATCATTACACGCATTACACATCAGGTGATAACCGCCGATGCCTTTCACAGCAATGACCCTGCCGTCAGCAAGTGCCTTTACGGCTGCAGACAAAGCTTCTTCATTGCCTGAAACCATATTGCCCTGCGCCGTGTTGAACTCAAGCCGGGGACCACACACAGGACAGGCGACGGGTTCAGCATGAAACCGGCGGTCGGCAGGATCTTCGTATTCCTTGCGGCATTGCGCGCATAGCTCAAAGCCGGCCATGCTTGTATTGACCCTGTCATAAGGCAGGCTACGAATCAGGGTATAGCGTGGACCACACTGGGTACAGTTTATAAAAGGATAACGATAACGGCGATCCGTTGGCGTGTTCAGTTCCGCCAGGCAATCATCACAGGTAAAAAGGTCCGCAGGCACGCTGATGTTTGCTTCGCCCTGGTCAAGACTCTGCAGAATAACGAATTTGTCGAATGCGCCCGCATCAACCGGGGCGTCGGACTGAAGCACAGCTTGCGCCAGTGGCGGCGCATGGCTGAATATCTCACTAACAAACTGTTCCAGGTTCTCGCCCCTGCCCTGCACATGAACCTCGACCAGGCCGACTCGATTCCTTACCCAACCGGTTAACTGATATTGCGTTGCAATACGATAGATAAAAGGCCTGAAACCAACGCCCTGCACCTTGCCTGATAACACGATATGCCGGGCACGGGTATTACCTGGAACTTGCTCGCCTTTGGACACAGGCGGCTTAAATTGTGAAATTGCAGAACATGTCGGTTGGCATATATTTATTCCTCATAGACACATGTCATTTAACGCAAAGGACGCGAAGACGCAAAGGGCGCAAAGAAAAACTTATGGTGGCATGCTCCACTTCGGCCCATGTGCAGGGCGGATTAGACATGAGTCGTAATCCGCCTGGTGTTAACTGGTGCAATACGCTGCGCTATTGCACCCTACATATAATGGAAACCTGCTCGTTCTCTGCGCCTCCGAGAGATAAAAGGGTATTGATCCGCCCGTTTAGGCAAGCCTCGCGAAAACATGCAGTGTGTCAGATCAAGCCGGAATGAGTGCACCTAAAATTATTCCTTTGCGCCCTTTGCGTCTTCGCGTCCTTTGCGTTCCAACGAATATGTTTAGCGTGCGACTTAGTGCAACATGCTAACTAGCTCACAGCAGCCTTCTGCTCCTTTGCAGTCACAGGTTCACGCATGCCACCGGACCACCAGATACGGCAGGCGCCTTCATCAGATACCATGCAGGGGCCGATCGGGTTTCTGGGTTTACAGGCAACGCCGAACAGCCTGCACTCGTTGGGATAGATCTTGCCGAGAACGACTTGCGCGCAATCGCAACCGGGCGGCATCTCGCCGGCGCGTTTACGCGCATCTTCGGCATAGGATGGGAACAGTTTTCTGGCATCATGCTGACTGTATGCATCGTCGAGTACGTAGCCTGATGACGGTATCACACCGACACCGCGCCAGTTGGCGTCGATCACGTTCATCGCTTTATTCAAATGTGCCTGTGCAGATTTATTGCCACCGGCACGGACCAGCTGCGGGTAGCAGTTATCCAGAAAATAACGGCCTTCATTCAGCTGCCGCAGGGTCGAATACATCGCCGCCAGCAGGCTGTCTGTACCAAAGCCGGCAACTGCGGCAGGAATGTTGTGTTTATCAACGACAAACTCCCATTCTTCCGGCCCCATTACCGTGGCAACATGGCCTGGTGCAATCAGCGCATCGAACCCGGGTGTTCCCGACTCCAGCAGCATGGCAACAGCCGGCCAGGTCAGCCTTCCGGATAACAGGACCGACAGGTTATCCGGCACGCCTTCGACCATCATCGCGGCGACGGGTGCGGTCGTGGTTTCAAAGCCCGCTGCAAAGAACACAACCGGCTTATCGGGATTCGCCGTGGCGATACTGACGGCTTCGGTAGGCGATGCAATCGGGCGAATGTCCGCACCCTGCGCTTTTGCCTGCTCCAGGGTGCGCGCACGCGCTTTGTTTACATTGACCGGAACACGCAGCATGTCGCCAAAGGCAACCAGAATAATGTCTTCATTGAGCGCCAGTTGTATGGCTTCAAATACGTCTTCTTCAGGACAGATGCACACCGGGCAACCGGGCCCCGGCACCAGTTCGATATAAGCAGGCAATGCCTTGCGCAGCCCGGCCATGGTGATCGAGCGCTCATGACCGCCACACACATTCATGATCTTGACGCGGCCGCTGTGAGGTAAGGCGTGTATACGATCAAGCCATTGTGCGGCTGTCACGGTCATTACGGAGTTTTGCCTTCTGCATGAGGATGTTGATGTTCATGCTCATGATGGTGGTGGTGTTGATGGCGGCCACTTGCGACAGGATGTTCTGCAAGATACGTCTTCTGTTTTTCGATTTGATCAAACAGCCAGTCAAACCACTGCTGCATGCCCGACTGGTCTTTGGATGACAGTTCAAATACCGGCGCATCGCTGGCGATATCATGCAAATACTGTTTTGCATTCTCCGGTTTGAAATCATCCAGCACGGGCAGCAAGTCGCTTTTACTGATCAGCACAAGGTCGGCTGCACGGAACATCACCGGGTATTTTGCCGGCTTGTCATCGCCTTCCGGGACCGATAGCAGAATGACATTTAGATGTTGACCCAGGTCAAAGCTTGCCGGACACACCAGGTTGCCGACATTCTCGATAAAGACGATATCGAGACCGTCAAGCTTCAGGTTATGCAAGGCCTGGTGGATCATATGTGCATCCAGGTGACAGGCGCTGCCCGTTGCAATCTGTATGGCTTCAACGCCCTGCTTGCGTATGCGCTCGGCATCGTTCTCGGTTTCCAGGTCGCCTTCAATCACTGCAATGGACAGGTCCCTGGACGCATCCGCTTTCAATGCCTTGATGGTTGCTTCGAGCAACGCCGTTTTTCCCGCACCGGGTGATGACATCAGGTTGATGGCGAGAACATTGTGGCCGTTGAAATGCTCACGATTATGTTTCGCCGTATGGTCGTTTTCATCCAGCAGGCTGTGAAGCACCGTTACCGCTTCCTTGCCGCTTTCCGTTCTGGCGAGTTTGCCGCCCGGACGGATTAAACTTTCGTTGCCATGCGTTATGTTGCAGCCACAGGTATCACACATCATTCATTCTCCAAAATCATCTTCAGTGAATTATTGCACCATGCTCGGTGGCTTCACCGAGCTTGCCTGCCTGCTCAGCTGCGGTTTCAAGTTCGACGCGCATCAGCATCAATTCATCACCACTGATCAATGTTGTGCGCCAGTCACCGCAGGCTTTACACACCAGCTTGTTTGGCAAGACATCAGATTCATTACCGCACTGGGTACATTTGACACGTACAGGCAGATTTTCAATAACAAGCTCGGCGCCCTCGGCAACCGTTCCGGCACTGGCAACCGGGTAGGCATGCTTCAGTAACTGGGCTTCCACACCGGATAACGGACCCATGCCAACAACGATCGAAACTACGCTACGAGCGTTACGCTCGGCGGCGATGTTTTCAACCTGGTTCATCAACGCCTGGCATATAGCGAGTTCGTGCATATCAGACTCCGGCTGCCAGCATCTGGTCATAAATCTCCCAGGCTGATTGTGCTTCCTCCGCTGATATTTTCTGGATAGCGTAACCCACGTGTACAACAACGAAGTCGTCAATTTTCAACTGCTCTTCCTGCATCATAAACAGGCTTACGTCACGCTCGACACCTTTAGCCTCACAGCGCGCTGTGTAGCCTTCGATTAATTTGATCTGCATGGGTATACCCAAACACATAGGCAGTTCTTCTCTTCAAGTATTTAAGACAACGTTAATACAATTCATTTAACTTGAAAAATAAGTGCATGAATTGACCTGTATCAATATTAAGAATATGCTCAGCTGGTAAAAAGTTTCATTAACATACAGGACTCTAATGATAACCCAAAACGAAACTTTAATCCTTGGCATAGGTAATACCCTGCTATCAGACGAAGGCGCGGGTATACATGCGCTCAATCTAATGCAATCAGAATATACTGATATACCAAACTTAACCTTTGTTGACGGCGGCACGCTCAGCTTTACTCTGGCCACCTGGATTGAAGATTGCGACAGCCTGATCGTATTCGATGCCGCTGAACTGCAAATGCATGCAGGCTCTGTGCAAACATTCGCCGGAGCAGATATGGATGCATTTCTTGGTGCCGCAAAACGCAGCGCACATGAAGTCGGACTCATGGACCTGATGGATATAGCGCGCTTAACGGATCATCTGCCCGCCAACCGCGCCGTGATAGGTATACAGCCGGACTATATGGACTGGGGCATGCAGCCAACCCAGGCAGTACACCGGGCATTACCCATAGCCGTCAACGAAGCCGTGAAGTTGATAGAAACATGGAATAATGAACAACTGGTCAATCACGCTACTGAATCGAAACAATTTCGTAATACCACAAGTGCAGAATAACCTGAAACGGGGGCATAAAAACAATGGAGCAAACAATACTTATCCCAATAGACGGTACTGAATCCGTTGAAAAAACCCTGCTCTATGTGCGATCGATATCACCCAAAGATGCAACACGTGTCGTACTCTTGCATGTATCACCGAGTATAAGTTCGGTTAATGCAGCCGTTGAAATTCACCCTAACGTAAACGCGATACATGATGCCCTTCTTGCCGATGACTGGAAAGTTGAGCGTGAAACGCGCATCGGCGACCCAGTTCGGGAAATCATCAAGATGGCAATATTGCTACCGGCCACGATGATACTGATGTCCACACACGGCCGCTCGGGAATTGAACGCATTCGTGAAGGCAGCGTGACCGAACAGGTATTGAAACAATCGCCCTGCCCTGTTTTCATTCTGCACAGTGCCAGGCAGCAACCGGCAGACAACCGTACCGAAGACCTGTTCAAGCGCATACTTGTACCGCTCGATGGCACGGAGGCGTCCGCTGCAATACTTGCCTGTGTCGAACGCTTCGCAAAAATGCATGACTCTGAAGTGGTGTTATTCCATGATGAACTGGAACATGCCGAGTACGTCGAAGAGAAAGCGGCCATCAAGGCAAAACTGCAGGAGCACAGCGTTGCACTGGCCAATGCCGGCATTAGAGTCTCGCTCGATATGACCACCTATAAAAGACCGATCAGGGAAATCCTGGACAAAATCGACAGCCTGAATATCGATCTGGTATCCATGGCAACCCACGGAAGTGGTGGCGATAAAATTGCAATGGATGAATCCGTGACAGCCGAAGTTGTACGGCATTCGAACTGCCCGCTGCTGGTATGGTCAGCCGAACCTCAATGCCCGACAGTCACGGACTGAGCCGCTAATGTCAGAAGCATCATTGCCTCAATTCAATATCCAGATCGGTAATGATCTGACCTGGAACGTTCAACCGATATTGCACGAAATTCGTCATGCGCTGAGGAAACTGCTCGAAACCGGTGAAAGCAGTATAATTGATTTGCGCAGCATTCCATTGGCGCCCGGTGAAGAAGAAACAATCATAGATACGCTTGGCTGTGGCGAAGTCCACGCCAAACTGAATGCACTTGGTCCAAGTGAAATTTATGAAACAAGGTTCGCCGGTGTCTGGTTGACCACGCACTTCAATGAAGAAAGCAGCGTGATTGGCCGCTTCATCGAAATCACCCGGTTTCCCGAAATCCTCAAGTCACAGCACGAGGATATGACGATTTCACTCGACCAACTGGAACAAGAGCTCGAACATGGGTCTTTATCAGACCAGACCGAAACCGATGCGGAGACCAACACATGACGAATGATTTATCCCGAAAAGATAAAACACTGGGTGAAGCACTACGAAGTCAGGGTATATCACGACGTAGTTTCCTGAAGTTCTGTGCCGCTACGGCATCGATGATGGCATTACCACCCTCGATGATACCCACGATTGCGAATGCGCTTGAAAAAGCCAGAAGGCCCTCGGTCATCTGGTTATCGTTTCAGGAGTGTACCGGCTGCACTGAATCCCTGACTCGCGCGCATACTGCAACGATAGAAAGCCTGATATTCGATTCTATATCGCTGGATTATCACCATACCCTGCAGGCCGCTTCAGGACATGCCGCCGAAGCCGCGCGTGAAGCCGCGATGGAAGAAAATGATGGCAAATACCTGCTGGTGGTTGATGGTTCAATACCGCTGGGCAATCCCGGTTACTCGACCATTGCCGGCATCAGCAACTACGACATGTTAATCGATACCGCCAAAGGCGCTGCCGCCATCATCACCGTCGGCACCTGTGCTGCCTTCGGTGGAATTCCTCATGCCAGGCCGAATCCTACCGGGGCCGTGTCAGTCAGTGACATCATCAAGGACAAGCCCATTATTAATGTACCCGGCTGCCCGCCGATACCGGTTGTTATCACCGGCGTACTGACCCACTTCCTGACTTTTGGCGCCATACCGGAACTGGACCACCTCGGACGTCCGAAAACATTTTATGGCCAGAGCATTCATGACCGCTGCTACCGTCGCCCGTTTTATGACAAGGGCCTGTTTGCGGAAACCTTTGACGATGAAGGTGCGAAAGCAGGCTGGTGTCTGTACAAGCTCGGCTGTAAAGGCCCGACCACGTACAACGCGTGTGCGACGACAAAATGGAACGGCGGTGTCAGTTTCCCGATCGAAGCGGGCCACCCCTGCCTCGGCTGCTCCGAGCCCGATTTCTGGGATGGTGGCGGCTTCTACAAAGCCATCTCCATTCCGACTGAAAACATCACTAAAACCACTATCTACGCAGCTGCTGCAGGTGTCGCTGCCGGCGTCGCTATCGGTGCGACAGGCCGCATGAAAAAAGCGTCTGCTAACAAGTCACACCAGAAAGTCACAATCGATGATCTTAAAAAATGAGGATGAATCATGAGTGAGATCGAATTACTAAACTGGGCACGCGGTCCTGGATTCCAGATTGCATCAGTCATATTTGTAGCCGGCATTTTGATTCGCCTGGTTGAGATCCTGATGCTTGGCCGCAAGGCAAACCTTGCCGAGGCCAAGGGGTCGGCGATGAGCAGTGGCCTGCGCACCATAATCACGCGCACCGTGCCCGACGCATCGACCTACAAACGCTCGGTGTTCACAGTCACTAGCGGATACGTTTTCCATATCGGCCTGTTCATCACCATATTTCTCTATGCGCCTCATATCCTGCTGTTCAAGGACGTACTGGGTTTTGGCTGGCCTGCCCTGCCTACAAGCGTTATCGATGCGACCGCGGTCGTTACCATCATTTCCCTGGTGGCAGTGCTTGTGCATCGGCTGAAAGACCCGGTAAAACGTTTCCTCAGCACCTTTGATGACTACCTCGGCTGGTTCGTCACCATCCTGCCGCTGGTCACGGGTTACATCGCCTTTCACCGTATCGGCATGCCGGCACCGTCTCTGATCGCAATCCATATCCTGAGCGTTGAACTGCTGATGATCGTCTTTCCGTTCACCAAGCTGATGCACGCATTTACATTATTCCTGGCACGTTACTACAACGGCGCCATCTCCGGTTACAGGGGGGTACAGTCATGAGCGCATCCTTTGAAAAAGGCTACAACGCCTTGAAGGAACAGGTCGATTCCACAGTGGCATCGTTCTTTAGCAGTTGCGTACACTGCGGTATGTGCGCAGAGGCCTGCCTGTTCTATACCGAGACCGGCGCACCGGAACGTACGCCCATCAACAAGACCGAACCACTGCGCCGTGTCTGGGAACAGGAATACACCCTGTTTGGCCGCATCGGCAAGCTGTTCGGCCTCGGTAAAAAAGTCACCGACGAGATGATGGCGGAGTGGGAAACGCTGGTGTATGACAGTTGCACCCTTTGTGGACGCTGCTCGATGGTATGCCCGGTCGGCAACGACATCGCCGGCATGATCCGCAAAACCCGCGAAGGCATGGCCGCAGCCGGACACGCACCCGATGGCCTGATCGGCGCAACCAAACGCGCAGTAACTATAGGCAGCCCGATGGGCGTAAAGCTGCCCGCACTGCAGGCACAGATCGCGCACGTCGAAAAAGACACAGGCATGACTATTCCGGTGGATGTCGAAGGCGCGGACTACATGCTGCTGCTGTCATCCATGGAAATCATGAACTTCCCCGAGTTCATCGAAGCCGTGGCCAAGATTTTCAAACATGCCGGTGTCAGCTGGACGATTTCGTCAGAGGCCTTTGAAGCCACCAACAGCGGTATCCAGATTGGCGTGTCGGATATCGCTGCAGAACTGGTACAACGCATCGTCGATGCCGCGGCCAAACTCAAGGTCAAAAACGTGATCAGTCCTGAATGCGGCCATGCCTATATGGCCATCCGCTGGGAAGGACCTAACCTGATAGGCAAAGCCTTCGACTTCAAGGTGGTGCATATCCTGGAGCTGCTTGACGACCTGCGTCAACAGGGCCGTCTTAAAGTTTCGGGACGGCTGTCGCAGCGCCTGACTTACCACGACCCCTGCCAGATCTCCCGCCGCGGCGGCGTGATCGACGAACCGAGAAACCTGATCAACATGTTCGCAGACAACTTCACTGAAATGCCGGACACCGGCAAGATGAACTGGTGCTGCGGCGCCGGCGGCGGCGTCAGTTCCAATGAACGCGCCGACGAAATCCGGCTGCAGGTGTTCCAGCGCAAGAAAGACCAGCTCGATGCAATCCATGTCGACGGCATGATTTCGGCCTGCTCCAACTGCCGCATCCATCTCGAGGACGGTCTCGAGGAATATCACATGGATATGCCGGTGTTGAGCCTGACAGAAACACTTGCTGAAAACCTCGAAGATAATTAAATAATTAGAGTTACGAATATGAGCCAAATAACAAATGACACTGAGTTCAAACAAGCATTAAAAGATCTTGATGAGTCGAGTCAGCGTTTGATTGCGGCCAGGTTTGTCGAACAGGTATTACCATTAAGTACTGATGAACGCATTGCACGCGTTGTCAAAGTTGCAGCTGACAGTGAAGCCTCAGCTGATGAACTTTCGAATGCTCTGAGAACAGCAAAAGCTGCAACCTTCGACAGCCACACGCGCTGTGGATCTGAAGGTAACTGGAAAGAACAGGCCGGCTATTTTGTTTCAAGGGCAGCTGTGGCCACACTGACTCCGTGCGAACAATGTTCATCAGGTAGCCCGGCCTGGCAGGCAGCCATGAGCAGCCGAATGGCAAGGACCAGCATGGAAATTGACGCCGATGAATTGTCAACAACTGACGAAAGCGAACAGCAATATAAAATTCTGTCTGATTATCTGAATTCATAAAGCGAGATCACAAACATGTCCAATGAAAGAGTTGTAGTTGACCCGATTACCCGCATCGAGGGTCACCTTCGCATCGAAGCACAAATGAATGGTGACAAGATCGAAAGCGCCTATTCATCTGGCACCATGGTGCGTGGTATAGAAATCATTCTGCAGGGCCGTGATCCTCGAGACGCTTGGGCATTTGCACAGCGTATCTGCGGTGTATGCACACTGGTACATGGTATGGCTTCGATCCGCTCGGTCGAGAATGCACTGGATTACAAGGTACCGGCAAATGCAGAACTGATTCGCAACCTGATGAACGGTGCACAGTATATACATGACCATGTTATGCATTTCTATCACCTGCATGCACTGGACTGGGTGGATGTGGTATCCGCTTTGAGTGCCGACCCCAAAGCCACATCGGAGCTGGCACAATCATTAAGCAGTTATCCCAAGTCTTCGCCTGGCTATTTCTCGGACATGAAGAAGAAGCTGAAAGACTTTGTCGAAGCCGGACAGCTCGGCATTTTTGCCAAGGCCTACTGGGGCCACCCCGCATACAAACTGCCGCCCGAAGCCAACCTGATGGCCGTAGCGCACTATCTTGAAGCCCTCAGCTGGCAGCGTGACGTGGCAAAATTACACACCATTTTTGGCGGCAAGAATCCGCACCCGAACTTCATCGTCGGCGGTGTCGCAAGTCCAATCGATCTCAATTCCGATTCCGCGATCAACTCCAAGCGATTGTCCCAGGTACAGGAGATCATCAACCAGATGAGGGTATTCGTTGACCAGGTATATGTCCCCGACCTGCTGGCAATCGCTGGTTTTTACAAGGACTGGGGTTCACGTGGCGAAGGCCTGGGCAACTTCCTCACCTATGGCGACTTCCCTACCGCCGGCAAGGGTATGAGTGACCCCTCATCCTATCTTGTTCCAGGCGGCGCTATTTTGAATCGTGATCTCACCACCATTCATGAAGTCGATATGAACGATCCCAGCCAGATTCAGGAGTTCGTTTCCCATTCCTGGTACGACTATAACGGCGGTAAGGATCAGGGGCTGCACCCTTACGATGGCGAAACCCAGCTGAATTACACCGGGCCGAAACCACCCTATCAGCACCTGGACGTCGACCAGTCCTATTCATGGCTCAAGTCTCCGCGCTGGAAAGGTCATGCGATGGAGGTTGGTCCGTTAGCACGCGTATTGATGCTGTATGCTACCGGCAACGAACAGGCGAAGGAACTGGTGAACCTGACACTGAATACGCTGGATGTGCCGGTCACCGCGCTGTTCTCTACACTGGGACGCACGGCTGCACGCGGCCTTGAGACCAAAATCTTTGCTGACAACATGCAAGGCTGGTATGACGATCTGATTACCAACATCAAGGCCGGCGATACACGAACCTTTAATGAAGTGCTATGGGAACCCTCTTCATGGCCAAAACAGGCTCGCGGTGTTGGCTACATGGAAGCGCCTCGCGGCGCCCTGGCCCACTGGATCGTGATCGAGGATGAAAAAATCAATAACTACCAGGCCGTGGTGCCAAGTACCTGGAATGCAGGCCCAAGAGACCCGAACGGTCAGGCAGGCGCCTATGAAGCCGCGCTGGAGGATAACCATACCTTGCACGATCCCGAGCAGCCTGTCGAAATATTACGTACCATCCACAGTTTCGATCCGTGTATAGCCTGTGCTGTACACCTGACCGATCCTGATGGTGAAGAAATAACAACTGTTAAAGTGCGCTAACAGATAAGGAGCCCTTTAAATGAACCTTGCTAAACCATTCAAACTACTATTTGCACTACCACTTCTTACTGGTCTGCTTTCCCCGACCGCATATGCACACCCGGGCCATGACGCTGCTAACATGCTACATGGCGTCCTGCACACCGAACACCTGCTGATACTGCTAGCCATTGGTGTGGCGATAGCCATAGGTGTTGTTATCAAGGATTAGGTTTGGTTTTTAGCCGCAAATAACGCTAACAACGCAAATTGTTTTTATTATTTAAAACGCTTCGCGTCTTTTGCGTTTTTCGCGGCTAACATTATTTACAATTCATTCGCGATAGTGAGCAGCGCCTGCCGCTATTGTATGTAATTTGTGAAATGTAATCTGGGGATGTTTCCGACAACTAAAAACCCGGATTTCACTTCGTTACATCCAGGCTACAATTGCTGGCCGCAAATAACGCCAATAGCGCAAAAAGCTTTTTTTATATAAAACACCATTTGCGTCTATTGCGTTTTTATTCCGGGCTTCCTGCCCTTCACCCTCTGGGCCGCACTTCGTGCGTTCAAAAATTTTCCAGAAATTTTTGTCGCGGCTAAAATTATTTATTACCCTTTCGCAGTGATGTGCCGTACTTGTCACAATAGTTTTGGTGGGCAGAGCCCACCCTACGCATGCAGCTTGCGGCTTGATTTACCTCGCCACTCGCCACTTGTCCCTCGCCCCTGCTCCCCCTCACCCGTCTCTACCATCGACACGTGTTGACCACAACATTGGCGCATAGACCACGAGAAAAATCATAAAGGCTGCAATCCACAACAACTGAGATATCCCTATCCAGTAAAGATACAAGTCCATACTGAACAACGGGAATACAATCCTCACCAGGGCCCCACATATCAGTAAAGTAAAACACCAGAACAGGATTGCTGGTGGTTCGAACACATTTCTTCCGGTGTGACCGAGTATCACACGTGACATCATGCCTATTGTCATAACACCAATACCGCCGTATGCAAATGCATGCACAGAAATACTGGGTGGCAAGCCGAACCAGTATTCAGCCGCTTTAAAAGCAAATCCCGCAGCGAGTGAGCCATAGGCGATATAAAGCACCCATAATAACGGCTTGCTCCAGATTTGGCGTGTATACCATCCGGCCATGCGCACTATATGCAGGGCAGCCAGGATACCGGCGACTATTGAGACAGCAGTTTCCATGTTTGTAAACACATCCATGATCCACAGGACAATCAGCAGTACAAGACTTGATAAATCAAGCCAGAGCCAGTTTTTAATTTCGATCTGACCGTCTACACCTTTTTCAATGAAGAAAGGTATTACACGTCTTGCCATTACAAATACCAACGCAATAATCATATAGATACCTGAATACAGGCCCCAGCGTTCACCATCCTCGATAATTCCGCCAGCACCCAGATAAAACAGCATATTACTCAGCATCAATAGAACCAGCTTCGAGACAACACCGAGCTGTTTATATTGCTTCGCCTTCAACACAGGCATGGTCGCTGCAAATACAAGTAAAAGCATAAACGCTAAATCAATAATGGCTAACACCACCATTGGTACATTCATCCCGGTCAGCGGTATCGCACGGGCCAGTAGCCATAGCGCAAACAGAACTGCCAGCCCTGGGCCTCGCAGGGTCTGTTGCCCTGTCCAGTTCTTGATTGCCGTCAACAGGAAACCCGCGATAACAGCCATTGCATAACCAAAGATCATTTCATGCGCGTGCCATGTCGTTGGCGTCATGCCGGAAAAGTTGAAATTTACACCGTGGACATAAACAAGCATCCAGATAAAAACCGACACCACAGCAAACACACCCGCACCCAAAAAAAACGCTCGGAATGCCAGTCGAAACAGGGGGATGCCATAGGCAACTTCTTTTTCAAGATTGATCATGGGCTACAGAAAATCTGTTTGAAATGGAACTGCACTTTACATGAACCGCCAGGATACGCTTTGACCTTCATCAAAACGCTTACCCCGAGATGTAATAGTCAGATTTGATATGATTTTTTCAGTACAACCGGGATTGGCCATACAGAAGGCTGAAATATTTGCTCTCGCAGAGGCGCAGAGAACGCAGAGGTTTCTATTATCTGTAGGAGCGACTTTAGTCGCGAATTGTCGATGTTCGCGACTAAAGTCGCTCCTACGAATACCTGTAAATCTCTCTGCGTTCTCTGCGCCTCTGCGAGATAACAGGTTTTCAACTTGAAGCAACTGCATTTAATATTGCTATGCGCTTTTCGCGTTGTTCGCGGCTAAAGCCGCTCCTACGAAATACAATAAACAACTTTGCGTGCTTTGCGCCTTGGTGAGAAAACATATTTTTAAGGCAAATAAAAAAAGCCCGGACAAGCCGGGCTTCAGTTATTATTTTATTGTTAAGTGCTTATTATGAATAAGACTATAGCCTAAATTACGGATTTTACTTTCCGGCGATCTCTTCCAGCTTTTTCGCAGAAATAATCTGGCCATCGAGACCCGCTTCTTTACCGCTCTTGCCATAAGCTACTGACATCAATGTACTGTAGTAAGTCACCGGAATATTGAACTTGGTACCGTACTTGGCATTGATCTTGTCCTGGTAAACTTCAACGTTCATCTGGCAGACAGGGCACGGCGTAACGATCATGTCGGCACCGCCATCATAGGCCGCTTCAATGATGTCCTTGATCAGGGCCTGCGATTTCTCGGGCTCTGAGAATGCCAGCGCACCACCACAGCATGATACTTTCTTGTCGTAGTTCTCAACAGGCTCGGCACCCATGGTTTCGATGAACTTGTCGAGATACTTGGGATTCTCGAAAGACTCGCCTTCGATACCAAACGGGCGGTTGGTCTGGCATCCTACATAACCGGCTATCTTTATGCCTTCGAGCGGTTTGGTCACGTGCTTGCCGAGTTCATCGTAACCGAAGTCTTCGATCAGAACTTCGACCATGTGGCGAATCTTGCTATCGTTTTTCAGTGTCAATCCGGCTTCTGACAATGCCTGGTTGGTTTCTTCCATCAAGCCTGCATCCTGGTCTAAACGCTCCTGGGTTTCCTTGGTAGCGAGCCAGCACGCTGCACAGGTAGCAACAATGTCCTGTCCGGCATTGTGCTGTTCTGACAGTGCGATGTTGCGTGCAGACAGCGCCAAGCGAGGCAGCTCGCCACCGCCACAGTAGCCGATTGAAGCCGAGCAGCAGTTCCAGTCAGGAATGGTGTTGAGCTTGATATCAAGCACATCACACATGGTGTTAACTGACTTCAGGTAGTTCGAGGATGATGCACCCTCCTGTGAAGAACAACCCGGATAAAATGAATATTCTTTAGTAGCCATTGTATTTATACCTGCCTCTAGTTATCGACGCGAGCCGCTTCGAGTTCCTGGGCTTTCTTGATCATTGCCTGGAAACCTTTCTTGTCCTTGACGGTGTGACCACCAAGTATTTCCATCGGATTCATGCGCTTGGTCTTGACCATGCCCATACCGATGCCGGCCATGCCGAGTGCAGTCTTGACACCCTCAACTAAACCGTTCATGAAGTAAAGGCTGATACCCAGCTTGAGTTCATTAACGCGGCCGTTCTTGGCCAGGTTGTCCCAGAACAGCTGGGAGAATTTGCGGGTCGGCTGGTTCTTCGGTTCAATGCCAAGACGGGTCGCATAATGCGCCAGGCCGTGCATGATGTGGGTAATCGGCAATTCACGCGGGCAGCGCACGATGCAGTTGTAGCATGAAGTACACATCCACATGGATGTTGACTGCAGCACTTCATCACGCTTGCCGGCACGAATCATCATGAACAGTTCCTGCGGAGGATGATCCCAGTGAGGTCCCAGCGGACATGAGCCTGAGCACACACCACACTGCATGCACATTTTCACCCAATCGCCTTCTTCGACATTAGCTTCAACTTCCTTGAGGAAGTTGTTGCGGTATTTTTCAACCATGCCTGTATTTAAATCACTCATGGCAGCACTCCTAGAATTTAAATGGGCTCATACCGATCTGCTCGATCGTGTCAGCCATTTCATTAATTATTTGTGGAACCTTATGAATGTCGGTAATCGAGATTTCATAAGTTTGAACGCGTTCTTTTTCCAGGCTCAGCGATTCCAGTGTATCGCCTACTTTTGACATACGTTCCTGCGCCATCAATGAGCCTTTCACAAAGTGACACTGGTAATCATCACCACTTGGGCAACCCATCAGGATGATGCCATCAAAACCACTGTTCAATGAGTCGGTAATCCAGCTCAAGCTCACCGAACCCAGACAGCGAACCGGAATAATACGGGTGAACGCGCTGTATTCGAGTTTGTTCTGAGCTGCCATATCCAGTGCAGGATAAGCATCATTTTCACAGGCAAGTATCAGGATACGTGGTTTTTCTTCGAACTCGTCTGGTATATCTACCGCTTTCAGCTGTTGGCCAACCGTGTCGATTGAGTAGTTCTCAAACGAAATAACGCGTACCGGGCAGGCACCCATGCAGGTACCGCAACGACGGCAACGCGATTCATTAAACATGGGATAACCATCATCAGTTTCGTTAATCGCTCCAAATGGACACTCCACTGTACAACGCTTACATTGTGTACAGCCTTCCGCACGGAAGCTTGGGAAACTCAGGTCTGCAACGCGTGGATGCGCCGCTTTACCCAAACCGGAATTCTCAGCTGCAGCAATCGCTTTCATCGCCGCACCCATGGCATCATCCATCGCCTGTTGTGTGTCCATTGGACGACGCGTCGGGCCGGCAGTATATATACCGGTACGTTGCGTTTCATACGGGAAACAGATGAAGTGCGAGTCAGCGAAACCGTTGGCCATATGCGGTACGTCTTTACCCTGACGGTAGTCAAGATTAAGTATAGACTCAACATCGACCCTGATTTCCACCTCTTCGCTAGCCTTCTCTGCAGCTTTATCTTCATCATCCATTACGGTTAATTCAGCACGCGTTGGCTGACCTGCATTAGCCACCATACCTGTGGCCAGTACCACCATATCGACTTCGAGGTCTATATCTTCATCAAGGATTAAATCCTTGAACTTAACGGTTGGGCTGGCGCCATCAACAACTTCTGAGGCGACACCTTTAGTAAAGATCACACCCTTCTTTTGACCACTGCGGTAGAAGTTTTCACCGCCCGCACCCGGAGTACGCAAATCGGTGTACAGTACTGTGGTATCAACATCAGGATTTTGATCCTTGAAGTACATTGCCTGTTTAATCGATGCGCTACAGCAGTAGCCTGAACAATGTTGCAGATGGCCTTCTTTCTTGCTGCGTTGACCCGCACACTGAATGAACAGCACACTTGAAACTTCCTTGCCATCGGACGGACGCTTTATTGCAGCGCCGTTAGCCTCGACAGCCAGGGCTTCCAGTTCCATCTGGGTAACAACATCCTTGTTTTTGCCATAGGCAAATTCAGGCAGGTTGTTTGCATCGTATGGTGTAAAACCAGACGCCTGCACGATTGCACCAAACTCCTTGGTCTCCGTACTACCGCTCTCGGTGCTGATATCAGCAGCAAATCGACCGGGCGCACCCGCTGTATTAGTCAGCGTTGAATTGAGATGAACCGAAATGTTGTTGTCAGCCTCAACTGCAGCAATCATTTCAGCTACACCGGTATCTTCCGGATCAGCATAAGGCGCTTTGGTTGGAATCTTCTTATACAGCTGTGCGGTGGCACCACCAAGCTGGCCCGTTTTCTCAACGATAGTACATGGGTAACCGGCTTTAGATGCTTCCAGCGCTGCTGTCATGCCGGCAATACCACCACCGGCAATCAATATATTTTTATTGACGCTCTGCTCGCCACTGGCTGCTGGAATCTTCATGTACTTGGCTTCAGCACAGGCCATACGCACGTAATCGTCCGCCATTTCCTGCGTGGTCTCCTGCTGGTCGTCTGTATCAGGACGAACCCAGATGACCCCTTCGCGCAGGTTGGCACGTGACAAGGCCACATTATCGAAATTGAAAGCTTCGGTTTTTGCACGCCGCGAGCAGGCCGCTATGACAAGGTGATTAACGCCTTCGTTATCGATGTCATCCTGAATCATTTTTACGCCGGCTTCAGAACACAGGAAATCGTGTTGTTTACACAGCGCTGCTTTGCCATCACGAGTGGCTGTCGTTTCCAGTTGACCGGAATCGAGCCGATCACCTATGCCACAACCGTTACAAATGTACGCGCCAATTTTCATTTCGTCAGACATGTATTAACCCTCCGCCTGAGCTACGCGATTAACAACCTGAATGGCTCTTAATGCAGATGCTGTTGCACTTTGTACTGCACGGTTTACGTCCAGCGCATCGGATGAACAACCGGCGGCAAATACACCACCGTTAGCTTCGTCCTGTTCGATGAAGCCTTCGTCATTCACTTTAATTTCAATCGGGAATGTGTCTTTATCGACACTTGGCTCCATACCAATAGCGAGTACAACCAGGTCATGCTCATTGGCATAGCGGTTGGTACCTTCGGTATCGACACCATTCAGAGTCGGATTGCTGTTTTCTTTGTTTTCAACAATGTTAGCGACTTTGGACTTGATAAACTTGACGTTTGGATCGTCCTGTACACGCTGATAAAAATCATCAAAGCGGTCGATTGCACGGATATCAATGTAGTAGATTGAAACGTCAGCCTCGTCACCGTATTTTTCCGAGACATAGGTACTCTGCTTCAATGAAGCCATACAGCAGATACGCGAGCAGTGCTTCAGATAGTTGCGGTCGCGTGATCCGGCACACTGGATGAATGCAACATTCCTGGCCTCTTTACCATCAGAAGGACGCACCAGCTTGCCGCCTGTAGGACCAAACGGATCCATTAAACGCTCGAACTCTACGCTGGTGATTACGTTGTCGATACGGTCGTAGCCGTAAGGCTGAATCTTCGCTGCATCGTATGGACGCCAGCCAGTTGCCCAGATAACGGCGCCCGCTTTGAGTTCAATGGTTTCTTCCTGCATGTCCAGGTCAATAGCATCATACTTACACGCATCTTTAGCTTTTTGCGCATCGTCTGTACCTATAATACCTGGATCGAGCACATAACGCTTTGGCATTGCCATGTTATGTGCAAGGTAAGCACCTTTGTGTTTATTCATCTTGTAGTTATGTTCGTCATCGAACTCGGCTTCAACCACATCTGCACAAGCGCCACAGGCAGTACAATTTGCATTGACATAGCGAGGGCTGATTTTGACCGTTGCAGTATAGTTACCTGCTTCGCCCTGCAGATCAGCGACTTCCGCCATAGTGAGAACGGTGATGTTTTTGTTTGCAGCCATGCGGCGCTGATTGATTTCGAGTCCGCACGTCGGGAAACACAGTTTCGGGAAGTACTTGTAAAGTTTGGTGACACGCCCGCCGACAGACGGGGTTTTTTCAATGACGATTACCTGCTTGCCGACTTCAGCAGCTTCCAGAGCAGCAGTCATGCCGCTGATGCCACCGCCAACAACCAGAATTGTCTGATTGGTTGCAACTATATCCGACATCTTTTTCCTCCAAAGGGACGTGCCAGTTTTGAAAATGCCCGCCTAATCAAAGAGATAGGCCAGCATAGAGATTCGTTTTTCATGCGCCTGAAGTGTAGCCCGTGCACAGGGAGGCATACTATACCCGTTTCAGGGTATTTTCTCTATATTCCAGGTGGTTGGTTATAAAGAGAATCTCTATGCGTGAATAGAATTTTGTTATACGCAACCAACCGCAATCCCCAGCTAATATCAGGATACTAGAATTCACCCCAGCTGTGACGTTTACGCTTCCAGTTGATGCGGGTAATCAGCAGACCAAACAGCAGGCTTCCCAATGAAACTGAGGCACCGAGAATAAACCAGTCCTTTGTACTCCCATCTTTAAGTTGTTCATTTTCTTCAGTTAACAACTTGTTCGATGCCGTTAACCTGCTCAGCTGATCTTCCAGCGTCTTGTTTTTATTCGCCAGCGCAACAGGATTTGCCGATATCCGCTTGAGTTTTTCCATGCTGCTTTCCTGCGATTTGATTTCCCTCTGATTCTGCTTGAGTTGCGCAGTTAGCTCCCTGTTCTCAGCATTAAGTTCCTTCACCTGCTGCTTGAGCTCTTTTTCCAGTGCCCTGGATTTTTCCAGCCTTTTACTGACCGATACGATTCGATCGCGCGCACTGGCCTGATTCATCAAATACTGTGATTCGACCCAGCCTTCTTTGCCGCCAGGGCTGGTCACATGTACAAACACACCATCTTCGCTCGTTTCCTTGACAGTCAATGGCGTACCGCTTTTTGGAAAATAGACAATGCGATGCTTGTTGGATGCACCGGTGCGCATCGGTATTGAGAGTTCATCACTGACATAACGTGTTTCTGACCATGCCTGCATGGCCGGAAACATGAAGAACGAAGTAAGCAATAACAGCCTGATGATATAAATGAGTTTATTTGAATTTTTCATGGTATGAATTTCAGAATTTTGCTTTATTTGTTACAGGTAAGACTGTTTTTGAACATTTGAAGGTTGATTTATCCACCCGCTCGACAATATCAGTTTTTATAGGCGAATACACCTTCTGCCTCATCTGCGTGATGTTCTTTGACCCATTTGAGCTTGCCATGAAGTTTAACAACATCGCCAACAATAATCAGCGTTGGCGGTTTAATATCTTCATTGGCAATCACTTCCAGCAGCGTATCCAGGGTGGCAGTAAAAACACGTTGCTGCGGTGTTGTTCCCTGCTCGACCAGCGCAACCGGCGTAGCGGCAGACAAACCGTGCGCCACCAGCTCTTTGCACAGTGTTGGTGCACCATGCAGCCCCATATAGAACACCACTGTCTGGTTGGGATGTGCCAGTGCTTTCCAGTTGAGGTCCACTGAACCATCCTTGAGGTGCCCGGTGACAAACACGCATGACTGGGCGTAATCGCGGTGTGTTAGTGGAATTCCCGCATAACTGGAGCAGCCGCTGGCAGCGGTGATGCCCGGCACAATCTGAAACGGCACGTTCTCCTGCGCCAGTGTTTCTATTTCTTCGCCGCCACGACCGAAAATAAACGGGTCACCGCCTTTCAAACGCAGCACGCGCTTGCCCTCTTTAGCCAGGCGCACCAGCAGCTGATTGATATTTTCCTGCTTCATGGTGTGCTTGTCACGTTCTTTACCGACATAGACAATCTCGGCGTCACGCCTGACAAGGTCCATAATCGCCGGCGAAACCAGCCTGTCATAAACAACCACATCCGCTTTTTGCATAAGACGCAAGGCACGAAAGGTCAGCAGATCAGGGTCGCCGGGACCTGCACCAACGAGAAAAACTTCCCCGACCAGGCTGGGCGATTCAACGCCCTGCTCAATGGCTGCCTGCAGCATTTTCCGTGCTTCAGCATCATGGCCGGTAAACACGTGTTCAGCGACAGTACCTTCCAGAATCGACTCCCAGAAATGACGGCGCTGCTCGACATTGGGGAATGCGGCTTTTACCTCGTTGCGAAAACTCTCAACCAGTGCACCCAGTTTGCCGTAAGCTGCAGGAATCAAACCCTCCAGCCTTGTACGTACCAGCCTTGCCAGCACCGGCGATGAGCCGCCGGTCGAAACCGCGATTTGCACCGGAGAACGATCAATAATGGATGGCATAATGAAACTGCACAGGTGCGGATTATCAACCACGTTTACTGGAATATTGCGTGACATCGCTTGCGCAGATATCTGTTCATTGACATCAGCATGGTCTGTTGCCGCAATGACAAGCGCACAGCCATCCAGGTCCTGCTTTTCATACCGACGCATCAAGTACCGGATCGTGTTCGATGACGCCAGCTTCTCCAGCTCATCACATAGTTGTGGTGATACCACGGTGACATCAGCACCTGCCTTGCGTAACAGGTCGACCTTACGTGATGCTATAGAACCTCCACCCACAACCAGACAGGCGCGTTGTTTGATCCGGTAAAAAATTGGCAGGTAGTCCACTTGATCTCCGCTGATGAGAAACGCCAGCCCTTTCGGAGTCAGCGTTAAATATTATCGACTGGCAAGTCTGTACAGTTAGGTATCGGCCAGTAACTTATCCAACTCGCCACTCTGGTTAATTGCTGAAAGATCATCAAACCCCCCGACATGGTGATCACCGATGAAAATCTGCGGCACGGTGTGTCGACCCGAGATTTCCTTCATGTGCTCGTACAATGCCGGGTCTTCATCAACCTTGATGACATCATAGCTCACACCTTTGCTGTTCAACAGTCGCTCTGCTGCCCTGCAATAACCGCACATACGCGTCGAGTAAACCTTAATCATTTTTAACGTCATATACTTGTACCAAACACTTTTCTAAAAACTATAACCATACGATCAGCCGGATAACTGTTCGAGTGCATCTTTCACTGTTTTAGCGATGGCGTAAGCTGATGGCAACTGGTGAAGCATGCGCTGCATAGTATACTCAATCGAAGTTATTTTGAGAACGAGAACTATTGGGTCAGGGGTGGTGGCGCAACCCGCATCACTTCTTCGATGGTGGTGATGCCCCTGGCGACTTTACTGGCGCCGCTGAGACGTAATGGTGTCAGACCATCTTTCAGGGTTTGCTGGCGCAAATCCGAAATATCACAGGATGAGTTCACCAGCTTTCTTATCTTGCTGGTAAAGGTAAACATTTCATATATGCCCATGCGTCCCATGTAGCCGGTATTTCTGCATTCGAGACAACCGACGGGGTTCATTACATGGTCAGGCTTCTTCGACCGCCAGGGCTTGACCAAGGCATTCCATTCCTCATCACTGATATCAACAGGCTGTTTACAATGCGGGCACAGTGTCCTCACCAGGCGTTGCGCCATTACACCCAGAATCGACGATTGCAGCAAGTATGGCGGCAGGCCGATATCCAGCATTCGAGTTATCGCAGAAGGTGCATCATTGGTATGCAATGTTGATAACACCAGGTGACCGGTGAGTGCGGCCTGAATCGCCATCTCTGCTGTTTCCATATCACGAATCTCACCAATCATGATGATGTCCGGATCCTGACGCATGAGTGTTCTGACACCGGTAGAAAAATCGAGATCGATGTTTCTTTGCACCTGCATCTGATTAAAACTTGGCTCAACCAGCTCAATCGGGTCTTCCACGGTACATACGTTGACTTCCGGTTTTGCCAGCTGCTTCAGGGTTGAATACAGCGTTGTGGTTTTCCCTGAACCGGTAGGCCCTGTTACCAGGATGATGCCGTTCGGCTGGCTGATCATTGCATTCCAGACTTCATCATCACGCTCACTGAAACCCAGTTCCCTGAAATTTCTTACCAGCACTTCCGGATCGAATATGCGCATCACCAGCTTTTCGCCAAATGCAGTCGGCATGGTAGACAAACGTAATTCGACTTCCTGGCCTTCATGGTTTCGGGTTTTCAGGCGGCCATCCTGCGGTCTGCGCTTTTCCGCTACGTCCATGCGTCCGATAATTTTGATACGGCTGGAAACAGCCGCCATAACACTGGTCGGAATCTGATAAACATCATGCATGACGCCATCGATACGAAACCGCACGTTGCTCATATCACGGCGCGGCTCCAGATGTATATCACTGGCGCGTTGGTCAAAGGCATATTGCAATAACCAGTCAACGATATTAACCACGTGCTGGTCATTGGCATCCAGGTCACCCGCACGCCCCAAATCCATCAGCTGTTCGAGATTCTGTATATTACCTGCTGCCGGATGGCCGGAAGTCTGTGCCCCGACGACGGATTTGGATACCGTGTAAAACTCCAGCAAATAGTGGCTGATATCAACCGGATTCGAAATAACTATGTCAAATTCTTTTCTGTGAATCCGGCTGAGCTCGTCCATCCACTCCCTGTCATAGGGCTGTGCAGTTGCAACGGTAATGGTGGTGTCATCAACATTGACCGGCAGCACATTAAATCGTGCTGCATAGGCATAAGACATAACTTCAGTCACAGCTGCAACATCGATTTTTAATGGATCAATACGTGCATAAGGAAAGTCCAGGCGCAGGGCAAACCATTCTGTAAGCACTTCCAGCGACAGCAGGTGTGCGTGTTGCGGATGTTTCCAGTTTCGCTCCGCAATGATCTGCAGCGGATGTTTTTTGTGATATTCGGAACCAAGCGCAATGGTGCGCAGCATGTGTGCACTTTCTTTATCAACAAGACCATCCTGCTCCATCCAGCTCAGGATCTCATGCAAATCCAGCTTGCGGTGTTCCCGCTTGTCCATGACTGCATTCATATTAATTGACTCGATGATTAACCGGGTTTAATTAAACCGTCGGCAGCACATTAAATGCGGCCGGGATATTTGACAGATTTTCAGTTATTACCTCTATATTAGTCACTTTTGCGTATTCCGGGCCTATTTCAAGCCATTTTTCCAGTTCCGCCAGCACAGAATCTTCGCCGCATGCAAGCAGTTCCACCCTGCCATCGCGCAGGTTTCGTACCCAGCCGGACAGTTCGAGAGATTGCGCATAACGCTGAGCGCCGGACCTGTAGAAAACACCTTGCACTCGACCGCTGATGAAATAACGACGGCAGCTCATATCGCTTTATCTTGACAGGAAACTATTAAATAAAAAAAGGCCCGCGAACGGGCCTTTTTCAGATCAGTATTTTAGCTGAATTACTTGGCAAGATAATCCAGGTCTGACTGTTCGACATCACCGACAGACCACGCACCGCGTGTCCTGGCATGGTTGATGGCAGCATCGATTTCAGACGACGATGCATTACGATCGATATCAAAGTTCTGACCAGGGAAGATCATGTCAGGGTCTTTGATCTGGCTGCGGTTAGCCTTGTAGATCAGAGGCCACTGGTACGGGTCGCCATAGATAGAGCCCTTGCCTGAGATGTTCCACAGGTTATCGCCGCCTACAACTGTGTAGCTATCACTACCAGCACCTGCACCCGCCGCCATCGAATCATCGAGATCGCCAGCGGTCCTGTCGAGGAACTTCTGGTTTTCAGCTTCGGCCTGTGCTATTGCATCATTAGCCTGCAACAGGGCCTGGTTGGCAAGTGCTAAAGCTTTTTCATTATCGCCGTCAGCCAGTGCTTTCTCGGCATCCTTGATGATACTGGCTGTATCACGCCACTCAAAGCCAAGTGCAGAAACTTCAGCATTGGCAGCCTTGGCATCTGCAATTGCCTGTTCGGCGGCGCTTGCAGCATCGTCACCTGTGGTAGCACAACCTGCCAGCAGTCCAAGGCTCAGGACAGCGGCAACAAATAAACGCGCAGTAGTTCGCATGATCATAAATCTCTCTCCAGATTCGGGAATTTTAGTTAGTAAAGGATTTGTTATTTTTGTTCGGCCTATTATAGATGCAAACGCTATCAATGTGTGCAAATACTGTCAAGAACTATCGGGTGATTTAGATAATACTTTTACACAACCGGCACATCCAGTATGCTTGCCAACGCGCCATAAAAGGATGACATTGATGACTTCAGCCGTAAAAATATTTCACAATCCACGCTGCAGCAAGTCCCGACAGACCATGCAACTGCTTGAATCCAGTGGTGTTAAACCGGAAATCATTGAATATCTGAAGCAGCCGCCAGACTACGATGAACTCGCAGAGACACTGGCTTTGCTCGGCCTGGAGCCGCGTGAGCTGATACGCACCCATGAGAAGCCCTACAAGGAAAATAACCTGGACGACCCCGGTTTGAGTCAACAGGACCTGATCAGGGCAATGATCGAGAATCCGATACTCATCGAGCGCCCGATTGTGGTCCATGACGGCAAGGCCGTCATCGGACGCCCCCCTGAAAAAGTGCTGGATATCCTGTAATGGCTGAAATTCTCGTGCTCTATTACAGCCCTGGCGGCACCACAGCCGAAATGGCAAACGTGATTGCCCGGGGTATTGAACAGGTAGAAGGCATGCAGGCGCGTATTCGAACGGTTCCGCCGGTTTCCCCGGTGTCAGAACAGGTTGAGGATGCTATCCCCGGCAGCGGTCCGCTGTATGCCACTAACGATGACCTCGAGCAATGTGACGGGCTGGTCATGGGCGCACCGACCCACTTTGGGAATATGCCCGCCGCATTGAAGCACTTTATCGACCACACCAGTCCTTTGTGGATGTCTGGCGCGCTCGCCGGCAAACCCGCAGGCGTGTTTACCGCAAGTACGAGCCTGCACGGCGGCCAGGAAACCACCTTGTTAACGATGATGCTGCCCCTGCTGCATCACGGCATGCTGATCGTCGGGCTACCCTACACCCAGGTCGAACTGTTTCGCACCAGCACCGGGGGTACACCCTATGGCGCCAGCCGTTTAACGGATGATCTGGAAACGCATCCACTGAGCGAAGAAGAACGAACGCTTTGCATTACACTTGGCCAGCGTGTAGCACAGACCGCGAAAAAACTATCCAGGCCTTAGAGACCAAACAGGTGCAACTCGACAACGTAAAAATATCCCACTGGATGACGCTCGCTGGTTATTTCGGCCTGATCATCGGCATTTATGTCTGGCATATGTGGATCAATCAAACAGCCGATCATGCCATCTCTATCATGCTGATCGTGCAGCTTGGCCCACTGATGTTTCCACTTAGAGGCCTGCTGGCCGGAAAAATATATACGCATGCATGGTCGATGTACCTGGCCATCTTCTATTTTGTAGCTGGCGTATGGTATGCGGGCGCAGAGGAAGACCTGTGGTTTGGTATGTATATCATCGCCAACAGCATGCTGTTTTTTGCCGGCACGCTGTTGTACACACGCTATGCCAGCAGACAGGCCGCCGACTAGCCCGGTGATCTCATAAAGCCACCGCCCGGATTGAAGCTTTAGGTCTAACGCAAAGGCGCGAAGACGCTAAGGGCGCAAAGGAAGACTTTTTACTGGTGTGTTCCGGTAAGAACCAGAGTGGCAGGGTGCGCGTGTGCCCACGATTGCGAATGAATTGTAAATATTTTTATCCGCGAACAACGCAAAAAACGCGAATGTTACTTAAATATATAAAAAGTTTTTTTGTGTTCCTTGCGTTGCTGGAGGCTAATTTTAAAATGGTGGGCGTAGCCCACCCTACATGGTTAAAACAAACATCTATTATGTTTGCTCTGCGCCCTTAGCGTCTTCGCGCCTTTGCGTTGAAAGCCCTTGCGTTGAAACAAGTCAATGCAGCGGACTAGTCAGTATCAGCTTCGAGCACGGATTTTATGAAGGGAATGGTAAGCCTGCGCTGCATTGCCATGGAGGCTTTATCGAGATGGTCCAGGCGCTCGAACAAATCAAATAAATCTCGCGGATAATGCGTAAGCAGGTAATTGGCAACATGATCTGTCATTTCCAGTCCAGACTGCTGTGCACGTTTTTGCATGGCCAGAATCTTGTCCTTGTCTTCGAGATCATGCAAATGAAAAACCGGGCCCCAGCCCAGACGTGAACGCAGATCCGCCAGGCTAATGTCACTGGACTCCGGTGACTTGTCAGCCGCAAGTAAAATGCATTTGCCGGCATCCCTGATACGATTAATCAAATCAAACAGCGCCTCTTCCCATTCCGCAGATTGCATGATGGCATCGATATCATCAATGCAGACCATGTCGACCTGCTCCAGGCCATCGAAAATGTGCGCTGAACCGCCAATGATCTCCCTCGCGGGTAAATAGCATGCCGTCATTCGGGATTGTGATGCGAGATTGCACGCGGCCTGCAGCAGATGGCTTTTGCCGTTTCCCTTGTCAGCCCAAATCAGAATCTGCGTTTCACCCTCGCCACTGGCCATTTGCCTGACAAGGTCAACCACCAGTTGATTTTGTCCAGCGATGAACGCATTGAATGTATAGCGCTCACGAGGCTCGAATGTGAGTGGCAGCTGCTGGTAAGGTTGCTGCATCATCGCTTACCCTGCTTACTTGCGATAGTTGTAACGCAGTAGAGTCTGCTGATTTGCATCGCCGCCTGGCTGTATTGAATCGACAATGGGTTCAAGTCTTTTATCCGTAGAGACCAGTCTTATAAAATCATCAATATCGCCTCGAAGATCAATGCGGAAGACAACCTGCCCCTTATCTACACTGTCGATAAGCGTTTGCCTGACTGCAGTCAGGTCTTCGAGGAAAATTTGTATGTTTCGATACGTTTGCACCGAATCAACATTATTAATTTGTACCAGTAAATCGGGTTCGGTGATGTTGGTACGTTCGAGTACAACATAGTGCTGGCCGATCTTGTCTGCAGACAGGTCAATACCCTCGGCGATTACCGCGTTATAATCATTCCCGCTCAACGACCAGCTGTAGACGGAATTTTCCACAAACACAGACCAGCCCCCTTTCCATTCACTGCCGGTCCAGGACAAACGGCCGACAATCGCCGGTCCTTTCGTGTAACGTTTTGACGCAACTTTCACCGGCTCGCCAAAAGCCGCCCAGACATCTGCAAAAGGAAGCTGTTTCTGGTCTTTGCGGTCATAGCTTGGCCAGACCACCGGTAAACCGCGTCTGCTTGTAGATAACTCAACCGAGTTTTTCAACAGCGAAGTATCGCCGTCTTTCAGCACGTATCGGCTGCTACCGTCACGCACAGCCAGCCAGACAACAGCCTCGCTACGATGCTCACCCCAAACAGGCTGGCCGTTTTCACGCAGCAAGTTGATTATTCTTCCCGCGTTGAATTGAATCTTTAATGTATACCAGACACTCGCTGACGGTGAAACACCGGCAGTTTTTTCATCTTCCGTGTCTTCAACATAGCTGAACTGCTGTACATACGATGATGCCTTGCCTGGCTCGATATTCTGCAAGATCGAGCGGCTTCCAGACACGCGGATTAACACTTCCTCCAGTCCCTTGCTAAAAACAGCGGTTCGGACCTGACTGCTCTGATCCGGCACTGGAAATTCAACGTCATACAAATTTTTAACAACGACAGCGCCGGCGTCTGGCACAATCGAGACCAGCATGAGCAGCAGGCTTGCTAAAGATGTAAATCGCAGGGTGTTGGTGACTGATAAAATGGTTTTCATTTCTGAACGACAATAATCCGGAAAATACTAATTTGGACCTTCAGGAGCGTGTACAATACCACACATGAAGATCCTCTGAAGCAGTTATGTCTGAACAAAAACAACAAAAACCACTAAGTTATCGCGACGCCGGTGTTGATATCGATGCTGGCAATGAACTGGTCGAAAAAATAAAGCGCAGCGTCGCCAGCACAAAGCGTCCCGGAGTGATGGGAAGCCTTGGCGGTTTTGGCGGCCTGTTTGAGCTGCCACTTGAGCGCTACAGGCATCCGGTACTGGTTTCAGGCACTGACGGTGTGGGTACAAAATTGAAACTGGCGATACAGCTGGGCAAACATGACACGATCGGCATCGACCTTGTCGCCATGTGCGTCAATGACATACTGGTGCTGGGCGCAGAACCATTGTTTTTTCTCGACTATTACGCCACCGGTGCGCTTGATACCGATATCGCAGCCGATGTGATCGAAGGTATTGCAGAAGGTTGCAGACAATCCGGTGCTGCGCTGATCGGTGGCGAAACCGCTGAAATGCCCGGAATGTACCAGGCCGGCGATTATGACCTTGCCGGATTCTGCGTTGGTATCGTAGAAAAAGACCATGCGATAGACGGCAGCAAGGTCGAACCCGGCGATGTATTGATTGCCCTGGCATCCAGCGGACCTCATTCCAACGGGTATTCATTAATACGTAAAATTATCGAGGTCAGCGGCAGCGACCTTGACGAAGATTGCAATGGCATACTACTCGCTGATGCCCTGCTAGCTCCCACAAAAATTTACGTATCCGCGCTCAACGATATTATTAACAACAACGCTGTACACGCGCTGGCACATATCACCGGCGGCGGCCTGCTGGAGAACCTGCCGCGTGTGCTTCCCGAGAATACCTGCGCGGTTATCGACACCGATAGCTGGAGCATGCCGAGCGTGTTTCAATGGCTGCAGCAACACGGCAATGTCGAGCAAATGGAGATGTACCGCACCTTCAACTGCGGCATCGGCATGGTTGCCGTGGTGCCTGAAGATGAAGCCGATACCATCGTGCAAACACTGAATGACAGCGGCACCGCTGCATGGCGGCTTGGCCAGGTTGAAGCCTCCAGCGGTGCTGCTGCTGTCAGGTTTAAATAATTTCACTAATCATCGTACGTGACACAAAAATCAATCGTCATATTGATCTCCGGCAGCGGCACCAACCTGCAGGCCATTATAGACGCGGTAAAACAGGACCGAATCAATGCCAGCATCGCCGCAGTAATCAGCAACCGCGCCGACGCCACGGGACTGCAACGCGCCCTGCGTGAAAACATCAATACTGCAGTGATCGACCAGAACGAATACCCCGACCGTATTGCCTACGACGAAGCACTCATTGCCGAAATTGACAAATACAATCCGGACCTTGTCGTGCTCGCCGGATTCATGCGCATTCTCAGTGACAGGTTCATCAGCCATTATGCCGATTCCATACTGAATATTCACCCCTCCTTATTGCCCGAATTCAAGGGCCTGCATACACATCGTCGCGTTCTGGAATCGTCGAACCAGGTACATGGCGCAAGTGTGCATTTCGTCAACAATGAACTCGACAGCGGCCCGGTGGTCATACAGGCACAAGTTCCCGTGCTGCCTGGCGACACCGAGGAAACCCTCGGCGGACGCGTTTTACAGCAGGAGCATATAATCTACCCGATAGCTATTGCATGGTACCTCGAGGGCAGACTCGAAGTTAATGATAACGAAGTCCTACTGGACAACAATGTTTTACACAGGCCTGTATTATGGAAGGAAAACCAGCTCGTCTTTTCACAACAACATTAGCCATACTTATCCCCCTGCAGGCATTTCTTTTTACACCAGCAGCCGTGCTGGCAAATGATTTGCCACATAAGTTTGTAGCCAATTACACACTGGAAATGTTCGGCATTACCCTGGCGAAAGCAACTCATAAACTGGAGCAGACTGAAAAAGGCCTATCCATGGAGGTTAATACGTACCCGGTAGGTCTGTTGGCGTTTCTCTATGATGGCCATGTTGACATACACAGTGATATCGCAATAGACAACGGGCAATTGCTGCTTGTCAATCATGACTATACCCATAGCGAGGACGAGGAGAAGACCACTGTCCGCTACGAAATCGACTGGCTCAACAACCAGAAGAAAGTACCCGCCGGAAATGTAAAAGGCGTATACAAGGGTGAAGCATTAAATATAAGCAGTGATGAGCCTGTATGGGACCCTCTATCCATTCAGGCCCTCATTATCATAAACGCCGATAAGGAATCGGCATCATATGAACACGGACTGCTTATGAAGGGCGAGCTAAAACACTATTTATTCGAAAACCTGGGAAAGGAAACACTCAAGCTCAATGGGACTGACATGACAGCTCTGAAAACGCTCGTCAAGGAAGCCGACAGCGAGAGGCTTATTTATGTGTGGATGCTTCCCGAGTATCATAATATCCCCGTAAAATACGAACACTGGAAAGATGGCGACCTCAAAACAACATTACTGCTTCAAAGCGTTACCTTCGAAAACGACGGTAAAACCAATACGCTGACCCTGATCGATAGTACCGAAGAAGATCTATTTGATGATGAAGACTGGTGACAACACAGAAGAAGAATGGATTAGCAAATCACAACGTAAGCGCGAATGTGATTCTTTGCAGAACATCAGCAATCGACTGCTGAAACTCAAACCCGAGGAACTGGCTCTTATCGACCTGCCCGACGAGCTCAAAGATGCACTGCATGAAGCACACCGCATCCACTCAAACAGCGCGCTGAAAAGACAGCGGCAATATCTTGGCAAGATCATGCGCACGTGCGACAGTGACAACATTGAAAATCAGCTCAATAGCATCATCCATAGAAACGACACCAACACTGCACAATTCAAAAAGATTGAAAGATGGCGTGACCGGCTTATCGAAAATGACAATGAGGTACTGGGAGAAATAATCCGGGAACATCCAGACCTGGATCGACAGCATGTTCACAATCTTGTTCGCCAGGCTGTAAAAGAAGCATCTGCCGACAAACCGCCGGCTGCTTCGAGAAAACTGTTCAAATACCTGAGGGAAATTTCAGTGGAGAGTGGCGAGTAACGAGTGGCTGGAATATAAAAAAAATATTATTTCACCGCAGAGGCGCTGAGGCGCAGAGATTTATAAAGGTTTACGTAGGAGCGACTTTAGTCGCGAATGTCGAGAATTCGCGACTAAAGTCGCTCCCGCAAACAATCAACACCCTCTGCGTCTCCGCGCCTCTGCGGTAAATTAAACATACGGAATAACAGCGACAACAGATCCCTGGCAGGGATGAAACGCACTATAGTGCCAGGCAGGATGATCAAGCATAGGGGATTTTGCAATCCAGGCGCTTGTGCTGCAATGCGGGAAAATTCTTTCTGGTTTTTCGCAGTTTCTCTAAATCGATATCCGAAACCACGACACCGGTACCATGTGGCAGTCGATTCAGCACAACACCCCATGGATCGATGATCATGCTGTCGCCATAGGTCTCACGACCGTTTTTATGATACCCGCCCTGGTCGGGTGCGACCATGTAACACAGGTTTTCTATCGCACGTGCACGCAATAACGACTCCCAGTGCGCCCGTCCAGTCAGGCTGGTGAATGCCGATGGCAACACGCATATCTCCATGCCTACATCAGCCATCGCCCTGAAAAGCTCGGGAAAACGAAGATCATAACAAACTGCCATACCAAGTTTGCCGAATGGCGTATCTACCACAACGATATCATCACCCGATTCGATCGTTTCTGATTCATTGTAACTTTCATTACTGTCTTCGAGTAAGACGTCAAAAAGATGTATCTTGTCGTACCTCGCAACCATATCGCCGCTATCGTTGTACAACAGCGAGGCGCTGTAGACTTTACCTGTAACACCCGACTCGACAGGTATAGTTCCCCCTACAATCCAGACTCCGTGCTTACTCGCCTGCTGCGACAGAAACTGTTGAATTGGCCCTTCACCTGCTGTCTCTGCAATTGCCACCTTGTCCATTTCCGACAGGCCCATAATGGCGAAATTCTCCGGTAAAACAACCAGCTCAGCATCCTGCTGAACAGCCGTCTTGATCAGCTTTTCCGCCTCTTCAAGATTAGCTTTTACATTCGGGCCCGAGGCCATTTGAACTGCAGCAACTACACTCACCTGAAATTTTCTCCTGATCTAATGACTCGTAAACGTATTATATCTCCCTGACCACTGCCTGGCACGGTAACCAGGCTTGTGGACGGAATGCCCAGCGCCACCAGCCAGTCCATTAGCTGATGCACCCAGAGCTCACCTTCCTCGCCACCCGGGTACTGCAGCTCAATCTTTTGCCGATTATCTGAAGACCACTCCTTAACAACCTCGGCGATCCCATCAATCCCGAGCAAGCGCTCACCGTTTCTCGACAATTCCCACTGCTCGGCATGCAACTCGGTTTCAACAGGCGTGGCAACGGCAGTGTTGACAGCCAATAAGGCAATCATAACAAATTGCGCTACAAGCTTCGTAGCAGTTTTCCCGGTATTACTCAAAATCATCAAATAAATCCTCTGGCCCTTCATCGGAATCACTGGATATATTCTTCACCACCGGGTCACTCCATGAACCTGTTACGGTGTGTATATCCTTACCTAAAAGATCAATGCCGAAAATCTCCTGCAATACCATCAGACCAACACCGATGGTAGGCCCCGCAATCAATGTGCCGCCTGCTAATGTGGCAACTGATGAATGCGGCCTGACAATAGCGATTAGATCATAATCCTGATCCTCCACGCCAATCCGCCCCATCATCGTCAGATCAGCGGCCGGTGCCTTTATCTCGGTGTCCTGTGTTACTGCGTCTCCGCCACCAAAGACATAAGTCCCTTTAATCGAGTCAAACACAAAACCTTTCTTGTATACATCCGCAAAATCCAGACTCAGCCTCTTTGGCAAATGAATCAGGTTGAACAGCCCTAAAAACCGCCCGCCGGCGCCCGGCTCAATGTTAGAAACAAGCCCATTTTCAAACTCAACGCTGGTGTTTCCTGTTAACGATCCCCAGCTAAACCTGTAGGGCGCACCTGACCACTGCCAGTTCAGCTCAGCCTGTGCCTTGCTTTTATCTACATATCTAGAATAGCCCAAATGCTGCAGCGCATCTCCAATATTTTGACTTGAGAGCTTGAAGCTTAAAGTTGTTTCTTCATCCAGGCGCCACGATCTTCTCAGCCAGCTGCCCTTGCCGGTTACCTGTAAATACGGGTCGTTAATGGTTATGCTATTTATCACCATTCCCCGCGGATGATGGTCAGTTTCGAATCCCACATTACTTAACTTCCAGTCCCGCCATACGAGTGTTTTTGTTTTTAAACGCAAGGAAGGTATGTTCGAGGCTTTTAGTTTCCATTTTCTCGCCGTTGTACCTTCACCAGTCATAAATGCTGACAAATTGAGGAATTCAAGATCGAACTTGTCTGTGATATCTACATCAAGATTCGCATTAATCTCGCCCTTACCGGTGATAACGGGTGAAGACACGTCGAACTGCCAGTTATTATCATCATCAAATGTTGCTGTTAAATCCAGCCTGTCGGTAGATGTAACATTCAACCGGCGTGCGTCTCCAAGCATCTTGAGATTGATTGAAATGGGTACGCGCTGCTCAGCAGGTTTATGAATAATATCCGAAACACCGATGTCGACACCTTCGAGCATGGATGTTGCTTCAAACATAATGTTGTAGTCAGTTGACTTGTGCGGGACATGCATGACCACATCCCAATACGAGCTTCCGTCGAGTATCGAAGGATAACTCCAGTTAAACCGCCTGAGTAGTGACGCGACTTCCCAGTTTCCGCTGATATGAAACAGGGTTTCAGGCCTCGTTTCATCTTCGCTTTGCCGCACATCAATGTTGACAGGCTGACCATAAAAATTACCGCTAATGTTTTCACCTTGTAAGCTCGTCGTGGTAAATGACATCTTTCCATTGATGCCGGTCACAAGATAATCAGTGATGGGGAAGAACAGCTCGTTGTCACTAAAAGTGATATCACCCCTGGCCTGCAACTGCTCCATGGCTCTGCTGTCTTTACCCAGTGGCACATCGAGGTCGAGCTTGATTTCAGCCAGACCGCTTGCCTGAAATTGCTCAACAGCTCTGCCAAGAGTCCGGTCCAGTCCGCTGTTCCAGATATATTGCTGCAACTCATCGGCCGGCGCCTTGACATTACCCGAGACCAGTAGCATTGCATCCCTGAGATCGGGAATGCTTGCATTAATCAACGCTACAGCGCCGCTTTCTTCACGACTGCGGCCATTCTCTATAAACAATGATGCATTGTGGAAGCGTACCGTTGCAGCAGCATTCTGCACATCAGGCCAATCATCGAGAAAATGCAGCCTTCCATCTTCGACATCGAACAGGGCCTGCATCACACCCTGGTTATCGTCAAAAGGGTATTCGTTGGCAAACCCACGAAATATGAAACTGCCGGAAGGAATATAACCACCAACAATTGCATTATCGATCCAATGCACAAGCCCCTCGGACATTATGGACGTCGGCAGATAGCGGTAAGCCTCTTGACCAATGCCATTCACAGCATTGCCTTGTATATCGAGAAAGACCTTGTTATCAACTGAAATTTCGGCAAACGCGCGCGTGACTGTTTCGATGTGCTGATTTTTCACATGCAGCTCCGGCGTCTCCAGCTTGAACCCGCCTTCCTCAAGCTCTACCGCTACCTTGCCACTGATGCTGTCCAGCTGAAGCGGCCACCTGAATAAATTACCGGCCTTCACAATCACATCGCTGGAATCGAGCAGTATTTCTGACGTGCTACTATCTATCATCAGCTCCCCGTCAAGCCCTTTGATAGCAATACCCCGATCTTCGATATTCAAACCCAGGTCGGTAAATCCGGTACTCAATTGAAGGTCAGGGATTTCACCTTCACTGAATATCGCCTCGAAATTAACAAATTCACCTGTAGGCACATAGCTAAGATAATTGCTGAACGCAGACACATCAACAACCTCGGGAAGAACATGTATTAAGGGCACGATATCGGCCGGCTTGAGGTAACTGGCAAGAATCCGCCAGTCCGTCTCGTCATTTGCAATGACAATATCTGCCACTTCATTCCATGAAGAGCCATCCTTCTGCAACGTCAAATCACGCACATCAATGCGCCAGCCCTGATTCAGCGCACGCCAGAATATTTTTGTTTGCAGTCGATCTGCAGACCATGCCTTGTTGCTATTGTTGATATTCGCAAGCACCAGATTCGTTGCATTGATATCCGCAGAAAAACGCGTAATGTTCGCTTTATTGATATGGACCCAGAAATTCGTATCCAGCTTGCCGCTTCCAAGTACAAACTCCTTGATTCGGGTTGTATCGACCCAGTTTTCTAATACCAGTCCGGTGCCACTGAAATGGAATTTTGCTTCCACATTTTCAAACTTCCTGAGATCACCATCCAGCTCTGCCACAACACGCAATCTTTCGCCGAGATCAGCCGGAAGCCCTACGTCAATCTCGAAATATTGCGTGCCCAGATCATTCTCAAGCAGAACACTGGCGCCTTCAAAATCCATGTTCCGGCTCCTGCCGGTAAAATCAAGCCAGTGTACGCGGCTGTTGATAAGCGCAATATCTGCATTCCACAGCAGCTCGATCAGCGCTTCCGAGTCTTTTGATGACTGCTTCTCGTATACTTCAAAGCCCTGAATGACCCACTTGCCGTTGGGATGGCGCTCGATGAAAAGTTCAGCACCATGCAGACTGATATCGCCTACCATTGGCATCATGATCCTGATCGATTCCAGGTATGCGAGAGAGAAATTAGCTTCAGTTAGAGTGAATAGCTTTTCCTTGCCGTCTTCTTTATAGATGACCAGGTCCAGCACCTTGAGTCTCGGTGTAAACCAGCGCATGTCCGCATCGAGCGAACCAATACTTACCGGCAGGCCGATCTGGTCACTGATGCCCTGTTCTATTTCTGCAATATATCCTGTTGCATATGGCAGCAAGTTACGCAGCAAAGTAAAAGCGACAGCCAATACGATCAGCGCCACTGCCACGGAAGAAATCAGGCAGATACGGATTTTTCTTATCCAGCCCATTAGCTGATTTTATTTCAATTAATAATGATGCGTGGTGATGTGTATCACATAATCACGACATCATACTGTTCTTGGTTAAACATCGCCTCAACCTGGAACTTGATAGGTATAGCGATAAAATCTTCGAGTTCAGCGAGGCTACCGGATTCTTCATCAACCAGAAGGTCAACTACATCCTGTGAAGCCAGCACCAGCAACTCCCTGGCATCAAACTGTCTTGCTTCACGCAATATCTCCCTGAATATTTCATAGCAAATGGTTTCTGCCGATTTCACCGTGCCTCGCCCCTCGCAAGTAGGACAAACAGTGCACAGCACATGTTCCAGACTTTCACGGGTTCTTTTGCGTGTCATTTCGACAAGCCCAAGCGTTGACACCTCACACACCTGCGTGCGCGCATGATCTTTCTCCAGGGCTTTCTCGAGTGCACGCATCACCTGTCGTTTGTGCTCCTCTTCGATCATGTCGATAAAATCAAGAATCACGATACCACCGAGGTTTCTAAGGCGTAACTGGCGGGCAATCGCCTGTGCAGCCTCCAGGTTGGTTTTAAAAATGGTCTCTTCAAGGTTCCTGCTGCCTACAAACCCACCGGTATTTACATCGATGGTCGTCATCGCCTCGGTCTGGTCAAGCACAAGGTGCCCGCCTGATTTCAGATGGACCTTTCGTTCCAGTCCCTTATGAATCTCATCCTCGACGCCATGCAGATCGAAAATCGGTCGCTCACCCGGGTAATGCTCGATAACATCTACAACTTCGGGTACATAGGTTTGCGCAAACTCCTTCATAATTGAGTAAGTTTCCCTTGAATCAACGCGGATCTTCTCAAGATCCTCATCGACCATGTCGCGCAATACACGTAGATAGAGCGGAAGATCCTTATGCACAACGGTACCCGCTGAAGCATCTTTCGCCTTGTTGTTAACGGCATCCCACACACGGTTCAGGTAGGTAATGTCACTGGAGATCGACTCCGTGGTTGCAATCTCCGCCGCGGTGCGAATGATATAACCGGTATCCGTGGCGCGTTCGTCCTGTGACAACAGCATGTTACGCAAACGCTCTCTCTCTTCATCACTTTCGATACGGGATGAAACACCCACGTTGGTAGAATTCGGCATAAACACCAGGTAGCGTGAAGGAATGGTTATATTCGTTGTCAGGCGTGCGCCCTTGGTACCCAGGGGGTCCTTGATGACCTGCACCAGCAACTCCTGTCCTTCACGCAGCACATGGCTAACATGCGGCAAGCCGCCACCATTTCCAATCTGCCGGGCCTGTGCGACATCAGACACATGCAAAAAAGCCGCGCGCTCGAGCCCCAGCTCGATAAAAGCGGCTTCCATTCCAGGCAAGACACGAGCCACCCTTCCCTTGTATATATTACCGACCAGGCCTTTGCTTCGCCGGCGTTCGATATAAATCTCGTGAACCATGCCGTTTTCGAGAATCGCAACTCGCGTTTCCTGCGGCGTTATATTGACCAGAATTTCCTTACTGATAGACATTGTTAGTATTCTTTCTATATAAAAATTAAATTCCGCTAGCCCACATATTGCATGAAGGATTTGGATTTTAGGGGCAAGCTGGTTAAGCAGGTTGAGCGATCGCCCGCGGATTCATAGCAATAGCTATGGATCAAGGGTGATCGTTCAAGATGCGACGCCAGGTTGTTCGTCTCATCCATGAGACTCACCCCTTCGGGGCTTGCGCGATATTTTTTTCCTGAAAAAATATTGTTCATAAAACCAAATAGGACAGCCTGTGATATGTTAAAAGCCATTAAATTGTGTAACTTCATGTAATATCATTCACTATTGATCATCTTGCGTCCGCCTTCTTGCAATATGCGGGCCGGAAACGCCACAAGCCGAGAACAGCTTTGCAGTTTCATACAACGGCAACCCCATTACACCTGAATAGCTGCCGTTCAAATTAACGATGAACTGTGCTGCGATGCCCTGAATAGCATAGGCGCCTGCCTTGTCCAGCGGTTCGCCGGTTGCCACATAGGCAGTAATCTGCTGTTCAGAGAGTGCTGTAAACTCGACTTCGCTGCTGCTGATTTCCGTCAGTTCATTGGTGGCTGTAACCAGAGCTACAGCCGTGTGCACCTTGTGCTTCTTACCTGAAAGTCTAGTTAAAAAAACGGCCGCTTGCTGCCTGTTTGCCGGTTTACCAAGTACTTCGCCATCGATTTCGACCACGGTGTCGGCTGCCAGCACGGCCAGATCATTTTCCTGCTGTAATACCTGAGCGTATCCAAGACGCGCTTTCTCTATCGCCAGCCGCTTTACATGTTGCAACACAGTTTCACCGGGCAGCATGGATTCATCCATATCAAGCGCATGGACATGAAACTCAACACCAATTTGCTCCAGTAATTCTCTGCGTCGTGGTGAGGCGGAAGCCAGGATTAATCGCAGACTCACGTACTCAAGCTCTATGGTACGGGTGGTTGTTTAATATACTCCAGGCACGGTACAGCTGTTCGACGATAATGATGCGCACCAGCGGATGAGGGAAAGTCATGTCAGATAGTGACACTGTCTGGTCTGCCTGTTGCAGCAATTCATTCGAGAACCCATCCGGGCCGCCGATGACTATCGCGATGTCCTGACCCTGCTGCATCCAGCTGTCCAGCGTGGTTGCAAGTTTTTCAGTCGACATCCTGCTACCTTTTACATCCAGCGCAACCAGGCTGCATCCCGCCGGGATAGCGTCCAGCACCTTTCTGCTTTCATCTCGAACGATACGCTGAATATCAGGATTCTTACCGCGTTTGAGCAACGGCACTTCAATCGTATTGAGCTGTAGTTCACGCGGCAGTCGTTTTAGAAAATCAGCACAAGCCTGATCAACCCATGCAGGCATTTTCTGGCCGACTGCAATCAGGTGTATATGCACAGATTAGAAGGATTCCTGCTGCCTGGAAAGATTAACTCGCCACAGGTTCTCAAGATCGTAGAATTCACGAATCTGGGGTTGCATGACATGCACAACCACGTCTGCAAGATCAACCAGCACCCATTCGCCATCAGTTTCACCTTCGACACCGATGGGCGGATGCCCCGCTTTTTTAGCTTCCATCGCCACATTATTGGCGATGGATTTAACATGCCGGCTGGAGTTGCCGCTGGCTACGATGAGGTAGTCGGTGACATCCGTCTTGTCGCGCACGTCCAGTTCAACAATATTCTCCGCTTTGAGATCTTCAAGCGCATTCATCACCAGCGCTCTGATTTCATCAACACCCATATTCAGTTTTTCACCATTTTCATTAATTTATTGCTCACCTCGTCAGGCAGCAGATAACGTACGCTCTGCCCTTTCGCCAACGTCGCCCTGATCTGGCTCGCGGATATATCAAGCTGTGTTACCGATTGTAACAGGATTCTGCCTGCGGCTACTTCGAATAAGCCGGACGCTTTTGTTACAAGCGTGGCAGGCAGTTGCTGGATAAAGTCGCCGCTCATTTCGAACCCGGGCCGGGTGGTGACGACCAGGTGGCATAATTCAGGGATTCGCTGCCATTGATGCCATTGTTTTATACCCAGGAATGCATCCATACCAAGAATCAGGCAAATCGGATGCGAAGGAAAGTCCGTACGCAGCGATTCAAGCGTATCCACCATATAGGAACGGCCCTCTCGCTGCAGTTCACGCTCATCCAGCTCGAATCCTGGCTGATCACCGATCGCCGTCTTCAACAGCTCGAGCCGGTTCTCCACATTCAGCCAGGGTGTCTCACGGTGAGGTGGGATACGGTTAGGCAAAAAGCGCACCTGCTCCAGACCAATGGTCTGCATGACCTCGAGTGCCGGGCGCAAATGGCCGAAATGAACCGGATCGAAGGTACCTCCCAAAACGCCGATCATGAAGACAGTGGCGAGGGACGAGGGACGAGGGGCGAGGAAGTAGAATTCAATGCTGAAATGTATTTGTTACTCATCATTCTTATGTGTTTTTGCCACTTCCCACTCTTCCCTTGCCACTGTTTTTTCGCCACTTGCCACTTTTCCCTTGCCACTTGTTTTTAAACGCCACTTGCCACTCTTCCCTTGCCACTTGTTATGTCCTGATGTGGCCATCACCCAGAACAACATACTTCTGTGACGTCAATCCTTCTAATCCCACCGGCCCTCTTGCGTGCAGTTTGTCGGTACTGATACCGATTTCCGCACCCAGGCCATATTCAAAGCCATCGGCAAAACGGGTGGAGGCATTCACCATCACCGAGCTGGAATCCACTTCACGCAAAAACTGTCTTGCCCGAGTGTAGTTCTCGGTAATGATCGACTCGGTGTGTTGCGAGCCGTGGGTATTGATATGGTCGATTGCCGCCTCGATACCATCGACCACGCGAATCGACAGGATCGGCGCCAGGTACTCGGTATCCCAGTCTTCGTCTGTCGCAGCTTTTACTTCTTCCATAATCGCACGTGTTTTTTCACAACCGCGCAACTCGACGCCCTCGTTCTCAAGGTGCGCACAAAGATCCGGCAACACATCAGCGGCAACCGACTCGGCCACCAGCAGGGTCTCCATGGTATTGCAGGTGCCATAACGCTGGGTCTTGGCATTGAACGCCACCTTGACCGCTTTTTTGTAGTCAGCATCATCATCGATATAGACATGGCAAATGCCGTCCAGGTGCTTGATCACCGGCACTTCGGATTCGCTGGAAATGCGTTCGATCAGGCCCTTGCCACCACGGGGAATGATCACGTCGATACTGTGCTTCATTTTCAGCATTTCGCCGACAGCGGCGCGGTCCGTTGTTTCAATCACCTGCACAACATCCTGTGACAGCCCGGCCTCGGCCAGCCCGGAACGAATGCATGCAGCAATCGCCTGGTTGGAATGGATGGCCTCGGAACCACCGCGCAGCACAGCAGCATTTCCTGCCTTCAGGCACAAAGCTGCGGCGTCTGCGGTTACATTGGGGCGTGACTCATAGATGATGCCGATGACGCCCAGCGGTACGCGCATGCGCCCAACCTGTATGCCTGAAGGGCGGTAGGCCAGGTCGGTGATCTCGCCGATCGGGTCCTGCAGCGCGGCAATCTGGCGCAAGCCTTCGGACATCGCCGCGATGCGTTCATCGGTAAGCTCGAGCCGGTCCAGCAAGGCTGCATCGAGCCCGTTGGCCCTGCCCGCCTCCAGGTCCCTGCTGTTTTCCTGTTTCAGCTTTTCAGCATCAGCATCGATAAGGTCGGCGATTGCATTCAAAGCCGCATTCTTGGCGCCGGTCTCCGCCTTGCCGATATCACGCGCAGCCGCGCGGGCACGCAGGCCGACATCTCTCATGTAAGCTTTAATATCCATCGGCACCAGCTCAGCCTTGGCACTCATAATTCACACTCATACAAAGTCTTGATAAACAGATCGTTAGATGCCGCCATTATATCGGATCACGAGTAATTATTACGAGGCAAAAAAAACGGCCCTGAAAGGGCCGTTTTTTGAACAACTTGTTTAGCAAATCAGCTTATGCCCGACGCCTTCTTGCTACGCCAACCAGTCCAAGCAGGCCTGAGCCAAACAGCCAGACTGCCGCTGGAACAGGAACAGGTGATGAGCCCGCAAATTGCGCACTGGTCTCACCCGTAGCTGCATCATAAAATCCAGCAATATGGGCTGCAAAAAATTCACCTGAACTCGGATTCAGAGTCGATCCGATAGCATAGTCATTGACGGTGTCACCATCTATACCCGTGATCGAGAACGTGAGTATCTCAGTTCTGGTTGAACCTGTACCAGCTAGCCGGAATTCAAATTTACCAAATCCGCCTCCAGCATTTTTATCCTCGGTAACTGCCCATGATGGATCGACGCCAGTAATATTTGTAGAATCAACCATCAAAGCCGAATCGTAGTTGAAATAGAAAGCCTGCATACCAAAATTGTCCCCTTGAACTGGGAAAGCAGCAGAAATGACCTCAACGGTGAAATCAATATCACCCGCTACTGTCATGCTATCACTGATAGTGACTTGAGCGTAATTTACGCCATCAGGCAAAGCGTTTGATTGATCCAGGTAATAGCTAATACTCGCAGCACCTGCCTGAAGTGAGAACATAGCAAACACAATTGCTGTACTTGTTTTTATGAAAAGACCTTTCACTCCCATTATTAACTCCTGTTTAAGTTTATATTCATATAATCATTTATTAGTTTGATTTAAGCAAAATAGATGCCAGTTTTTACATGCCTTCTTGTGTATCAACGAGTTAATAATGTTTCTCATTAACGCTTGTGCCACACGGCTCAACCGACCAATCGCTTATCGGACCTTTTCGAACCATATGTAAAGTCTATCGACAAAATTTATATGTTCTGCAACAGATTAATAGATATTTTTCTATATATTTCAGATACATACCATACTTTACTTTAAATCGAGTCAGTATTTTTAATCTTAATAATTACGATAGTCATATCAAACATACAGGCCATATTCATTTAATTCGTTTTTGAATCAGTAAGTTAACAACACGACCGGTGTAATAAAATTCGACATTGCAAGGCACCAGCAGCTTGATAGATTTACATATTAGCTTTATCTAACATACTCGCACTGCTTAACAGCTGGAGTCTGGATCCGGCGTTGCCACATCCTGCCGGATTTCGGGGTTTCCAGCCGGAAACTCTTTTTAAAAGGGAATCATGTTGTGGCGGCGTTTTTTATAGCTATGAGGCGCCGCCGCAATATTATTTTCAGTAGGCAGTTATCAGTTGGCAGTAGTCAGTTAACTGATAACTGATAACTGATAACTGCCTACTATCTATTTTCCCGCAAGCAAATAACCCAGGGTCTGTAACTCATCCCACACATTCCCCGGCTGCTGACCCTTGGTTATGCCATCGATCTTTGCGCAGCGCTGCAGCAAGCGATTGAATCGGTCGGTGGAATGCCGGGCAAGACATGATTTGTATAATGACAACCTGTTCTGCCATACACCGGCCTGCTTCAATGCATAATCTGCTGCATCACGATTCGCAGATACAGCTGCGAGCAGGCGGATATCCTTCGCCAGCGACCACGTTACCAGGATGGGTTCTATGCCTTCCGCGTGCAGGCCATGCAGTATTCGAATAACGCGTGCCTGGTCGCCGGCGAGTGCACTATCAGCCAGCTCGAACACACTGAACCTGGAACTGTCCGCAACGGCTTCACGCACACTGTCGATATCAACAACGCCTGGCCCGACCAGTAAATTCAGTTTATCGATTTCCTGTGCTGCTGCGAGCAGGTTGCCTTCGATGCGCTGGCATACATAATCGATCACTTCCTTGCTGGCCTGCATGCCCCGGCTTTGAAAACGCTGCTTGATCCAGGCAGGCAACCGGTCCGGCCCTACAGGCCAGCATTGCATCAAGACACCAGCCTGGTCCAGCGCCTTGAACCATGCGCTTTTTTTCTGCGCCGCTTCCAGCTTGCCGGATGTAATCAGCAGCACCGTATCTTCAGGCAGATTGGCCGCATACTCTTTCAATGCCTGTCCACCTTCCCTGCCCGGCTTTCCCGATGGTATGCGCACATCCAGAATGCGGCGACTGGAGAACAGCGACATGCTGTTGGCCTCATCCTTGAGTAACTGCCAGTCGAAACTGACATCGACATCGAATACTTCACGCTCTGTATAGTCCTGCTGGCGGCAAGCGGCGCGCACCCTGTCGGATGATTCCATCACCTGCAGCGGCTCATCACCACTGATCAGGTACACCGGGTGAAGCTGTCGGTTGAGAATGTCAGCTAACTGGTCAGGACGAACATTCATGAATATGCCCGCTATTCCAGGGCTTGCAGCCTTAGCAGAATCTGGCCGGTGCTGTCGCGAACCATGTCCCTGTAGATTTTTTCCATTTCCTCGGCAACACCCAGTACCGCTTCAGGGTTAAA
>Ga0316193_10000035_pt1 | contig 59787 bp, 50 predicted proteins | sample MerIslsedime2_MG_FD_207735 | JGI IMG/M metagenome (GOLD analysis project Ga0316193, IMG submission 207735) | Coastal sediment microbial communities from Maine, United States - Merrow Island sediment 2 | ecosystem: Environmental > Aquatic > Marine > Coastal > Sediment | place: USA: Maine... | reverse complement strand
AGCTTCATTCTCGAATACAAAGGCAAGAAGATCGCTTATTCCGGCGATACACTGGCTAATGTGTGGTGGACAGAGGCTGCCAAGGGTGCTGATCTGGCAATCCACGAATGCTTTCTACCCAACCGCGAGTTCGTCGAGCGTTACAAATTTCAGCCGGCCGAAGCCATGTATGTCAGCACCATGGTGCACACCACCGCCCCGGTATTTGGCAAGATCATGGCGCTGACCCAGCCCAAGCATGCTGTGGCTTATCATTTCCAAAACGATCCGGACACGCTCCCCGACGTGGTGACCGAAGTACGCAAAGTGTACGACGGGCCGGTCGATTTCGCAGTAGACGGCATGGTCTGGAACGTTACCGACGAAGGAGTGCGCACCCGCGTGGCCATGATGAATTCACAGCCTTTCCCGCCGCCGTCCGTCACCCCCCGGCAACAGGCTGCACCAGGTGGCGAGAGATACGTCACACCCGAATGGATCTTGCAGGGATACGAATGGCAAACACTGGAATTGATGGATGAACTCCATGAAGAGTTCAATGAGGAATACGGCACCGAATTCAAATTCCAGCTGAGGCCTAAGAAGTAACAAGCTGGCAAACCTTTACGGGCATTGCACTATGATCAGGGTATGACGGAGAACAAGAGAACCCTTTGGGACCGGATTTCGCCGGCCGCCAGGAAACCACTGATCTGGACCCTGTGGTTCATCACCTGGGCGGGACTGGTTGGTGGCCTGTTCGATCGAGTTTACTTCGAATACGTGGTTTATTTCTCCGCTGCGCATGCCTTACTGTTTCTGGCACTGTTTGGATTCGACATTAAGCCGTTTCCCGTGCAGATACGCATCGCCTATTTTATCTGGGTGGCAGTCGGAACCTTTGTGCCCTACCTCGTCTTTCTCATGTATATCACGCTGGTCGGGCTTGCCACCAATCTCTTCCTGGGATACTGCCCGCTGGCCAGAATGATGTACCTGATGCCCTGGAACAGGGACGAGAAATTCTCACTGGATCTCGTTAAGCGTGTATTTCTCAGCCCACCGGTAGCGGGAAAGTTCGAACCGGCTCTGCCGGATTGAAACGCCCTGATCTTGCGGAGTTGACAGTCATAGACTAGTGTTAGAACACAGCTAATAAGTAGAGGATTGCCCCCATCTCAACTCATGACAGCACGCGTCGACGGTTTATCCTGGCCGCAGTTCTTGGAACAGGCGCCGCTGCTGGCGGCCTGAGCCTGTCAATACTTGCGACAAGCAAAGTTTGGGCGCAGACGCCAGATTCAGCCCGCGAAATACTTGCCGGCATGGCCATGCAACTGTATCCGCACAAGGTAGACCAAAGCGTCTACGCCGATGTCATGGACTCGATCCTGTCCGCAGCGGCCAGTGACCCCCAATTGCAAGCATCGCTGGACCAGGCCGTCTCGGAGCTTGATGCCGCTACCGGTGGCGACTTTCTCGCGGCTGGTGAAAACCTTCAACTTATGGCGATGAACGGCATGGCGAAACAACCGTGGTTCGCCGCGATCCAGGGCCAGGTTATGCCCCGCCTCTATAACAACCCGGTCATCTGGAAACACATTGGCTATCCAGGCTCTTCCGTTGAGTATGGTGGTTACAAGGACCGGGGTTTCAACGACATCGACTGGCTACCGGCAGATAACTGATGAGCAAACAATACGCACTGGATGATCCATCCGTCGTTGTGGTCGTCGGATCCGGCGCCGGTGGTGGGACTGTGGCGAATGAACTCGCCCAAAAGGGCATTGACGTGGTTTGCCTGGAAGCCGGCAAGCACCTGGGAATCAAGGACTTCGTCAATGATCCCGGCGTGATGGATGCGAAAATAGGCTGGCATGACCCGCGCAAGGGCGCAGGGGTGTGGCTCTGCAAGACCGTCGGCGGAACAACGGTTCGGTGGGCGGGTATCACCCCGCGATTCCAGGCACACGAATTCCGGTCGTTGAGCACCTATGGCCAGATGGACGACACCACGCTGCTGGATTGGCCGCTGACGCTCGACGAACTGTCGCCTTATTACGATAAGGCCGAGGACAAGATGGGTGTGTCCGGAACCCATGACATCCCGCCATCAGCGGAGACCAACGCCTACAAATTGCTCAGGGCCGGGGCAAAGAAAATGGGCTACCGGGAATTTACCAGCGAAAGAACGGCCATTAACCCGGAGGCCAGAGATGGCCGGCCCGGTTGCAGGCAGATTGGGTTCTGTTTTTCAGGCTGTGCCATCGGTGCAAAGTGGTCAACGCTCTACACTGAAATAAAGAAAGCACAGTCAACCGGGCACTTTGAAATCAGACCCGAATCCATGGTTATTAAAGTCGAGCATGGCAGTGACGGAAAAGTGTCCGGCGTCATCTACGCCGATCGGGACGGAAATATCCATGAACAGAAGGCCCGGGCCGTTTGCGTCGCAGGCAATGTCGTAGAAACCACTCGCCTGCTGCATAATTCGGCCTCCACCCAGTTTCCACAGGGCCTGGCGAACTCTTCCGGGCACCTGGGCCGCAATTACATGCGTCACATGTCTTTTTCGACCTTTGCCATCATGCCCGGTGAGGTCAATTTCCATCGCGGAACCCGGATGTCGGGTCTGCTGTTTGACGAGCAGCAGCACAAACCGGAACGTGGTTTTGCCGGCGGCTACCTGATCGAAACCGTAGGTGGCGACCCCTACCTGATTGCACAATCCGTTGGGGGCTGGGGAGAATCAGCAACCGAATACCTGGACAACTACACGCGCCTCGGAGGCGCGTGGGTGACGGGTGAAGACCCGCCGCAATCCAGTAATCGCATCACTTTCGACGACAGCGAAAAAGACCAGTATGGGCTTCCGATACCTGTTCTCGAGTATGAATATCATCCAAATTCGATGGCCATGTACGAGCACGGCAAAAAGCAGTGCGAAGGCCTGCTCACCAGCCTCGGCGGGCGGCGTCCTGTTTCCACTCTTGGCGTGGGCGGAGGTTGCCACAACATGGGTGTTGCGCGCATGAGCGACAAGCCGGCGGATGGCGTGACCAATCGCTGGGGACAGACCCATGACGTCAGTAACCTTTTTGTCAGCGATGGCAGTCTGTTCACCACGAGCGCAGCGGCCAACCCCACGCTGACCATTGTTGCGCTGGCCATACGCCAGGCAGACCACATTGCTGACCGGATGGTTCGGCACGAACTGTAGATGCGCTTCGAGCACCGGTTAATTCTGGCTGGACTTTGTGTGCTCGTCACCGCATCAGTGCTGGCCGCCTCCGAGCAAGCCAACAGGTATTATGAAAGCGCCATCGAACTGCAGGGCTCCGCTGACCTCCATAAGACTTTCGAGCTCTACGCGCGGTCGGCAGAATTGGGACACCCAATTGCGCAGTACAACCTGGCCATGATGTATTCCAACGGTGAGTCGGTGAATGTGGACTATCAGCAGTCCGTATACTGGTTCAGGAAGTCGGCAGGCCAAGGGTTCGCGCCTGCGCAGCACCGGCTGGGTGAGATGTACTATTTTGGCCGGGGAGGTGTGTCCCGTGACCTGGAAAATGCAGTGTCCCTGTTTCACCTGGCCGCAGAGCAAAACGATCCCGATGCACAGATGAACCTCGCCATGCTCTATGGCTCAGGTGAAGGGATGCCCAGGGACATCGATAAGGCGTCCGATTGGTGCAGGCAGGCGCAAAGTTCCGGCAATGAAAGGGCCCGGCTATATGCCGAGATGCTGAATGCGTCCGGCGACGAGGGGTTTTCTCCAGCTCAGCAGGCAGCGTACTGGGCAGAAAAGGCGAGAGAGCTCGGACTGCCCAGCGAGACGAGCCGCTGAGTGCTGTTTTCAAATACCGTGGAGCTAGAAAACTTTACAACAGTCGAATTTCGGGTTCGGTATAAACCCTGACCTCAACCTGATCACCGGGTTTGATTTCTCCCGGCACTTCGATCACACCCACCACTCCACGGCGGCCCGATGCTGGACGCAGCCAGGATTGATCTGTCAGCGGCTGACCTGAGCGCGTCATGTATTTCGCTGCAATCTGCTCCCCCATGTCAGAGCAAGGCGGGTTGTACTCCTCTACCAGCAATTCTGCGCCGGAAGGAAACACCAGCAGGGTTCCCTTGGGTAGCAGGGAGAATTCCGGAATGCCTTCAAAACAAAGGTTGGCTCCGAGCGTAGCGGGAGACAAGACCTCAGTCAGGTCGAGCCGTTCGCTGACATACGCCAATTCTTCAGCCGAAACCCCCGACCACTGGCGTTCATTACGACGAATGGTGCCGGCTGGCTGATTTTCCCCTTCCCAGGTTTTCCGAGCGGGGCCATTGTGCTTGTCACCAGTGAAACCGCCCAACTCAGCCTGCAACGAGGAACACGGCGGCTTGCTCAGGTCTTCATTGTCACCCAGGTGTATCGACACCACCTGCCCCTTCAGGGCCTTACCGTTGAATTTTTTCATTCTCTTCTCATGCTGCAACTTTCTCGATTTTCCAATGCAGTATAAATGCTCATAAACTGTGCCTCATTGATGCGTTATGATTTCTTGAAGAAAGAACAGGGGTAATTATTTGTCGGAAGTTTCTCCCACCGGCTTCGCCGGCCGATGGCAACGGCTGGACAAGGCACAACTGATCAAGTGGACAGTCTATTCACTATTGCTCCTCAACTGGGGCTACTACGCGGTTGAGGAGTATTACATTGCTTCGCATGTATTACGCCAGGGCGGTACTTTTTTGCAGTGGACCGAAGAATTCGCAACCACCATTGACGAGTTTGCCTGGTTCGGCCTCCTGTTCATGTTCGAACTGGAAACTTATACGCTCGACGAATCGCTGGAAAAAAAACCGGTCCGCTGGAGCATTCATGGCATGCGCCTGGTCTGCTACGTATTCCTCGCGCATACCGTGTACGCCAGGGTCAATTCTATGGTCGACGTGTTCGAAGTCCAACCATTACAGAACATCTCGTCGCTTTGTGAAGTCGCTGATCAGGACATTTCCTTCGGCAAGAACTACCGCTATGAAATCATCACGCAGGACAACTGTAACTCGCTCTCCAGCGATAGCAGGTTTTACCAGGTCGAACCATCCGTTGTCACCGATACCGGGGGTTGGCAACTGGAAAAGAAACACACGTATATAGATTTTCAGGATGCCATCATCTGGTTACTCGTAATCTGGGCCATCGAACTGACCGTCTGGTTACAAAACCGAAACATCACCGGAGGCACCCTGATGGTCGTGAGCCATGCGGCCAGGTTAGGCTACGTTATTCTGTTGGCCCATGCGGTTTTCTGGGCCTGGACGGGGCACTGGGTCTGGGGCTGGGACCAGTTCCTGTGGGTCGCCGGGTTCTGGGCCATTGAGCGAAATGTCTCCGAGTGGCGTGAAGAGATTATCGAGGAAAAATTTGACAAATAACCCCGACTTGCGACTGGGGTCGCGGTTTATTGTAATATCTAGCTGACAGGGAAATCTTTAGGATGGTGCCGTTCATGAAAACTCATAAAACAATAGCTGGATTTTTTTTGCTGCCAATGCTCTTGACCGCTTTTCACCTGCAGGCAGAATCATCCGTAACCGAACAGCAAATGACTTTCTGGATTTCCGATCCCTATACGGGTAAATCGATCGAAACCAGCATTACTGTGCCCGACAAATCTTTGTGGAACGCCAAACGGATCAAGGATTACCAGGATAGTCTCATGGTGAACGCAGACCCACCTGTCGGCATCATGCGAATCGAAGATGTGAATATCGAAATCCCTATCTATAACGGAACGGAGGAGCTGAACCTGAACCGTGGCGTCGGCCGTATCAGGGGGATGGCTCACTTGCACGACGATTCAGGCAACCTTGGAATCGCAGGGCACCGGGATGGTATTTTCCGGGGTCTCAAAGATATCCAGGTGGGTGACGACATCGAAGTGTTGACACCCGCGGGTACCGAAACGTATGCCGTTTCTTCGATCACCATCGTTCCAAAAGACGACATATCTGTACTTGAGCCCACCACGGAAAAAACGATGACGATCGTAACCTGCTATCCGTTTTATCACGTAGGAAATGCACCCAAGCGATACATCGTAAAAGCCACGGCCATGAACTGAGGCGCAATATCTGAATTGACTTAAATCATAATTTCTTAATTTTAAGAAAACTAATTTATAAAATTCATATCCACGCAAAATCTTGCCTTTATTCCACGAGAGTCGGGCGCCACCCGGGCATGGGTTCCTGGTCACGAGAAATCCATCTGGCTTCTTTTCAGCAATTGCTGCCAGCCAGAATAACAATTATTTAACGAATTTTCAGATGGTTAGCCACCCAAACTTACCGGCCAGATGTATCAAAAAGACGCCGCACACAAGGTGCGGCGCCTGATCGTCTACAGTAATCGAACGGAGGCCAATTGCTGTACACGAGGAGACTGGTTAGCCTCTGAGTCAGCGACAACACTTTGCAGGCATGAACCTGAACCCTGGCTGAAACATTTTTTAAGCTTAGGTTAAGGTTTCTCCACCTATCCTCGGTTTCGACCATTCGGTTGAGGCCGCAACGGTTACGACAATAAAGAATCACGCCTCTGCCTGGTGGCCTATAGACAAACTTGTTTTTGTTTAATGTCGTAACACGAGGAGAAACACAATGAAAGCCAGTCTCCTGGCCGCTTTTCGGGCGGTTACGTTCCATGTCGCAGTCGTTACCAGTATTTTTCTGCTTTTCCCGCTGATGGCTTATTCAGCAGAACTCGATGAGCCAGGCCAATTGCAGAAGGCAACGCTGTCTACACCTAAGGATTTCATGGAGTACGCATCGATCAACGATGAGAATATTCATGAACTCTATTTCAGCACGATTCTTTATGAAGGCACCCAATCCTGCCTGATGTGTCACCAGAAAGAGGGCCTTGCTGCTCTCGAGATGGGTCACTTCAAGTGGTCCGACAGGTCCAACCGAGTTGCCGGTCTTGAAGGTGAGGTCATCGGAAAGAATAATCTGCTGAACAACTTCTGCATCGCCATACCCAGCAACGAAGGCCGTTGCACCCAGTGCCATACGGGCATCGGCTATGCTGACGACACTTTCGATTTCAGCAACCCTGCTAACGTCGACTGCCTGATCTGCCATGATCAGTCAAATACGTACTCGAAAGCGCCCACCACTGCCGGTGCACCACCACCAACAGTTGACCTGAACGCGGTTGCCCGCAGTATCGCCCTGGGCGCGGACCCAAAGCGTAAAAACTGCATCAACTGCCATGCGAAAGCGGGTGGCGGTGACAACGTCAAACACGGTGACATCTCCACTGACCTCGTTGCCACTACACGTGAATACGATGTCCACATGGGCGTCGACGGCGCCAACCTGCAATGCACGGCTTGCCATGGCGCCAACCATGATCCGGAAAATGGTAACTACAATCATGGCAATGCAGGCATGTCGTTGCACTCCGTTCACGAAGGCGAAATGAAACAATGCGCGGATTGCCATGGCTCACAGGACAGTATCCACGCTGATACGCCTGCTTACGGAATGTTTGAAGAAGGCTGGCACGAACGCCTGGCCTGCCAGGTCTGTCATATCCCGGCCATTGCACGGAAAATTTCCACCAAGGTCGAATGGTACTGGGCTGACGCTGGCCAGAACATCGATCCTGTTCCAGTCGATCCCGATACCGGTCGCCCGACTTACGACAAGAAGAAAGGTACTTTTGTCTGGAAGAACAATGTGCGGCCCGTTCTGCGCTACTCCAACGGCGTTTGGGATCGCATGGTCATTAACAAGTCCGATCGCTACACCGAAGAGCCCATTCAACTGGCTACACCACATGGCGATTACAACGACCCGAATGCAATGATCTATCCGTTCAAGAAGATGGTTGGCAACCAGGTCGTTGATACCGTGAACAAGACGGTCATGGTCCCCCACCTGTTCGGTGGAAAAGGCGGCCCGAATCCGTACTGGGCGAAATACGACTGGAACTTGGCTCTGCAGGACGGCTCAGCTTACACCGGACAGCCCTACAGCGGCACCTACGGTTTCGCTGATACGGAAATGCTGCTTTCGGTCAACCATGAAGTCGCACCGGCAGAAAACGCGCTCGGTAATGGCTCGTTTCCGGATGCCTGCATGGACTGCCACTCCACTGAATACATTGAGTGGGACAAGCTGGGCTGGACCGACGATCCGCTGAATGGCGGCGATCGTGTCAGCGCTCCTGCAGCCAGCATTGCTGCGCCGGCCGGACGCCTCGACTGATAAGCAACCTTGCATTGTGGGAATGAGATGAATACTCGACAGAAAACCCTGGTTCTGACCCTCCTGGTACTGACATGCATGTCCGTTGTACCCGGGATCGTCATGGCGCAGGAATACTCGTCCAAGGGCGCAGACAGCTGCCTGGGATGCCACCGGTCAGCAAAGTGGTCGGTGATGTCCATATTCAACACCAAGCACGGGTCGCGCGTCGATCCTGACGCGCCGTTCTCAAACCTGCAATGTGAGGCTTGTCACGGCCCATCTGACGAACATCGGAAAGCAAAAGACAAGGCCGAAGTAAAACCCGCCATCACTTTTGGCAAAGACGGCAGCGCCCCGGTCTCTGAGCAGAACGGGGCTTGCCTGAGCTGTCACGAAGACCATACCGGCGCCGGTTGGTTTGGCAGTCGCCACGAAAGTGTCGATGTCGGCTGTGCTTCATGCCACAACGTCCACGCTGACCGTGATCCTATGTATGACCCCATCGAGCAGCAGGAGACCTGCTTCAGTTGTCATCCGCGGACCCGCTCGGACACCTATAAGGCGTCCGGGCATCCGCTGCGCTTTGGCAGCATGTCCTGTAGTGATTGTCACAATGTACACGATGGGAATAACGACTTTCTGCTGACCGCGGACAACGTCAATGACACCTGCTACACCTGTCATGCGGAAAAACGCGGCCCCTACCTCTGGGAACATGCACCCGTCACTGAATCGTGCACGCTTTGCCATGATCCCCACGGTAGTAACCACCCCGCCATGCTGACCAAGCGGCCGCCGTTGCTCTGCCAGCAATGCCACTCTGCCAGCGGTCACCCTGGTGAGGCATATACCAGCGATGACATGGATAGCAGCTCCAATGCCCGGTTCCTGATGGCACGCGGCTGCCAGAACTGTCATTCGCAGGTTCATGGATCGAATCACCCGTCCGGCTCATCGGAACTCAGGTAGGAGGCAGGCAACAATGAAACATCGTTCTACGCATTCCTTACTGGCCACACTGGCCGCCTGCTTACTTCCTGTGCTCGGCGGTTCACTCCTGGCTGAAGAAGCCGCGACCCCGCCGGATACGTCCAAGTGGGTTTGCAAACTATGTCCCATTTCAGGCGGCTGGATGGGCGAATGGGATCTGGGGCTGATCTATGTGAATGACCCCACGCCCAGGTTCGCCGATTACCGTGGTCTGATTGACGATGGTTTTTACCTGGAAGCCAGTGGCGACAGCAGCTACCGCGACGACAGCGGTTATTACTTCGACTTCATTGGCCGTAACCTGGGCATTCGAAGCCGGGATCTCGACATGCGCGGCGGCATGCAGGGCACCTGGGAAGTGCGAGCCAAATACCAGGAGATACCCCGTTACCTGGGATATGGCACGGTCACACCTTATACAGGTGTCGGTACGGATACCCTGACCCTTCCCGACGACTGGAAAACCCAGCCGATGGAATCCGCCTCGCTCAAGAGCAGGCGTAAGACCTACGGCGGCGGTTTTACCTTGAAGTTCGGAGGCGCCTGGAACTGGCAGGCTGACTACGAACGGCAGGACAAAAGCGGCACCAAGGCTTTTGGCGGGGGCGTGTTCGCCATCAACGGCGCCTGGTTCCCCGCGCCACTCGACTACAAGACCGACGTGTTCAATACAGCGCTTGAGTTCAACAGCAAGCGTGGCCAGGCACGTCTCGAATACATCGTTTCTGATTTCAACAACGACAACCTATCCGTGACCTGGGACAACCCCTTCGCAACAGGTTGGGGCGATGAAGTCTCCCGAAGCGCACTGGAACCTGACAACAAGTTCCAGCAGCTGAGCCTGGCGGGCGCATTCAGGTTTTCAAAACGGTTTCGTTTTTCCGGCAAGGCGTACATTGGCAAGATCAAGCAGGATGTTCCCTTCCTGCCGTATTCGATCAGCCCCGAGTACGAGAACCGGGAGTTGCCAAGGGACAGCCTGGACGGCAAGCTGGAAACCTCCATGTACAACCTGTCGGGACGCTTCTACATTGTCCTGGCTGACCGGCTTGACCTGACGGCTGCCTACAAGGCCGATAAGCGTGATAACAAGACGCCGGTGGATATGTACAGTCCGGTCATGTTGGAAGTCTGGCCCGCAGGACCTCGCAGCAATCGTCCCTATGAGTACGACCGGTCTCAGGGAAAAGCTGAACTGCGCTGGCGTCCGACGTACACCACTCGCCTCAACGCCGGCTTCAAACGTGAAACGCTGAAGCGCACGTACCAGGAAATCCGTAAATCGGATGAAGACAGCTATTGGGGTGAATTCCAGTTCGCGCCCTGGGCCTGGCTGGATGCACGGCTGAAATATGAGCGACTGGATCGCGACACCAGTGTTCATGAACAGCAAGGCAATTATGATCGTGCTGAAAATCCGCTGATGCGTAAGTTCAACATGGCCGATCGGGAACGCGATCGCGGTACGGCACAGATCGACCTGTTTCCCATCGAGAATCTCGGTATCAACATCAGCTACTACATCACCGACGATGACTATGACGATTCCGTGATCGGACTGACCAAGGCCAAGGAGACCAGCATCAACTTTGATGTGAACTACGCGTTTTCCAAGGCGGCCGTTGTTTACGGTTTCTACACGCAGGACAAGATCAAGTCTCAACTGTCCGGAACGCCCTCACTAAACGTGACGCCCTGGGACGGTTTCACTGATGACAAGATCAAGACGTGGGGCCTGGGCATCAATGGACAGATCAGCAAGAAATGGACTTACGGTGTCGATTACATCTCCTCCAGGTCGGATGGTGACATCCTGGTCGACAACGGTGCCGATGATGCGCCCTTCCCGGTATTGAAGACGAAACTGACAAACCTGCGTGGTTACCTGAAGTACAAGATGAATGACCGCTGGGGCCTCGGATTCGACGCCTTTCGTGAAGAGTACGATACGGCAGACTGGTTTGTGGACGGGTATGGTCCCCTGGATATCAACGGATTGCTGACCCTGGGTGACGAAAGCCCGGACTACGATGTGTGGGTTTTGCGACTCATGGCAACTTTGACTTTCTGAAACGTTTCTTAACGTCCTCCGTCAAGCCCGGGCCCTGGCCCGGGCTTTTTTTATCCAGCTTTGCTTTGGCGGGTTAGAATAACGGCCTTGTCTGATTCCATGAGAATTTCCTGATGCATTTCGTTTCAATGGTTTTGCTGATACTCACTTTCATCACCACGGGTTCGGCCTATGCCGCGCAGGACGGGGATGCCAAGTCCTACAGAATTGGCTTATGGCCCGCCGTGGTCTTTGCAGGGGATAAGCCCTGGTCCCTGGACGAACGCATGGAACATTACGGCGTGCCTGGAGTGAGTATTGCACTGGTCAAGGGGTTCAAAGTGGCATGGGTCAGGCACTATGGGCTGGCTGATCGCGAGACGGGCGAACAGGTCACCGCTAACACGCTGTTTCAGGCCGGCTCGATCAGTAAACCGGTAGCGGCCTTCGGTGCACTGCAAATGGTTGAAGCAGGTCAATTGAATCTGGATGAAGACGTTAATGTCACGCTGAAAAACTGGAAGCTGCCCGATAACGAATTCACGGCAGAACAGAAGGTGACGCTCCGGCAATTACTGAGCCACACCGGCGGGCTGACAGTTCATGGCTTCTGGGGCTATCCGCCGGACCAGCCCGTGCCAGACCTGGAACAAGTATTGGACGGATCCGGACCGGCGAATTCGGACCCGGTTCGCGTTGACAAATTACCGGGTGAAGGTTTCCGGTATTCGGGCGGCGGATACTCTATCACCCAGCAGATGATGATTGATGCGTCAGGCAAACCCTTTCCGGAGTTGATGCAGGATCTGCTGCTCAGGCCGGTCAAGATGAGCCAGAGCACCTTCACGCAGCCCTTGCCAAATGACTGGCTGAAAAATGCAGCGGCGGGCGTGTTGCCGGACGGGTCTGATGTACCCGGAAAGCGTCACACCTATCCTGAAATGGCCGCGGCCGGCCTGTGGACCACCGCCGGGGACCTCGCGCTGTTTGTCGTGCAACTGCAGAGCGCTCTGGGGGGGTTCAGCGAGTTGATGTCACAGGACATGGCCCGAACCATGGTCTACCCGGTTGATTCCGGCTATGCGTTGGGACTGGGGGTCAAAGAACGCGGAGGGACCGGGTACTTCGGCCATGGCGGCTGGGATGAAGGTTTTTCGGCCGAAATGGTGGGTAGCATCGACCATGGATCTGGAGTGGTCGTGATGACCAATTCGAACCACCCTCAATTCATCAAGGAAGTGATCCGCGGCGTAGCATTTGCTTACGGTTGGGGGGGCTATGATGTTCTGCAGAAACTGGACATCCCCGAAGAGACCCTCGATCACGCCCCCGGGCGTTACCGCTATGACGGGACCACGGCCATCAACGTCTACAGCGAAGGAGACCGTCTTTTCATGCGCTATACGGGTGAACAGCCCGAAGAACTGTTTTATGTGGGTAAGAGCCAGTTCTTGCGCCGGTCCCGCGAGACACCCGTCAGGTTTACCGGTAGTGGCGACGGGCGCACGTTTAGTTTTGTCGTCAGTAGCGACGACCAGCCTCCCCGGAATGTATTGGCTGCAGATGAAAAACTGCCGGGAGAAGTGCTGGAAAAAGGCAGTTTCGAAGAAGCTGTCGCAGCTTACCAGGCAGCACTTAAGTCCAATCCCGAAGAACCCGCCTTGTCTGAAAACAGCATTAACAGGAACGGCCGGGAGAAGCTTGCCAGCAACATCGAGTTTGGCACTGCACTGCTCAGGATCAATACCCTTCTTTATCCGGATTCGGCCAGTACCTGGGACAGCCTGGGTTACGCCTACAAGCGGGCGGGTAAGCGGGAAAGGGCGATCGAAAGTTACCGTGCCGCGCTGAAACGCAATGCAGACTTCACCAGTGCGAAAGCTGCGCTGAAAGAGCTGTCCAGAGAATAGAGAGCATGGTCCTCAAGTGAACTCAACCTTCTGGAAATCCAAAACCCTGGATGAGATGACCACCGAAGAATGGGAGTCGCTGTGTGACGGCTGCGCCCTGTGCTGCATGCATAAAATCGAGGATGAGGACACCGACGAGATTTTCTACTCCAACCTGGCCTGCAAATTGCTGGATTTATCAAGCTGCCGTTGTTCGGATTATGCCAACAGGGTCAGCAAAGTCCCGGAATGCCTGCGCCTGACACCCGGTGACCGAGCAGCTTTCGAGTGGCTCCCTTCGACCTGCGCCTATAAACGAATTGCCAGGGGGCAGGATCTCCTGCCCTGGCATCCGCTGGTAAGCGGAAGGCCTGAAACCGTGCACGAGGCCGGTATTTCTGTCATGGGGTTGGCGGTATCGGAAAACGATACAGACGAAGCAAGTGTGCTCTGGGTAAATGACAGCCCGGTCAAACCGTCACCGTAAAAAGTGACCGGCCGACGGATACCCATCGGCCGGATTTTGTTACATGTTGGCCAGAATTTCTTTCTTCTTGGCGTTGTACTCAGACTGGGTGATATACCCTTTCTTCAGCATGCCATCCAGTTGCGCGAGCTTATCCTCGGCTGACGACCCCTGGTTGGCCTGTTGTTGCGCAGCCTGAGCCTGTTGCTGTGCATAGTAAGCCTGGTCTTCTTCGTAATCATTCCGGTCACGCACACTTTGCCCGATCTTGGCCACGGCAATGCCGCCAAGAAAGGCGCCGGCGCCATCAGCCTGTGCCGGAGCACTGAAAGTGAAGGCCAGCGCGCATGTGATAACCAGTGGCAGCGCCGTCCTGATAATGTTCTTTCTGATATTTGACATGTTCATATTCCTCTACAGTACCTTGCAGGCGCCAAAGATGGTGAAACTCACTTCGTGGCCCGCTACTCCCACGCTCATTCGGCCACTTTCACGATGCACGGCCATGCTCCAGCCATGGTCATTCTCGACGCCCTGGAGTATCAGTTGACTGCCGGATGCTTCCATATTCTTGATCGAAGAAGTGGCTTCCTTGTCAGCATCATAAAAAGCGCGGATTACCTTGTCTTTGAAATCGACCATCATGAAATCGGGCATTTCGAAATCCCTGGCCTGCCCTCTGCTGCAGACAGCACCATCAACGCAGGCCGAGACCCCCTGGGCTGCGCAGATAAAGTTCGATTTACCGTCGAAAGGCTCCGCGGCACTGGCTGAGCCAGCGGCAAAAAGCATCATACCGGCCAGCACGGCCTGGTGAAGTCCATATTTCCTGTTTTTCATCATTTATTGCCACTCTTCTGGTGAATTAGCGTACTGATTTGCGGCTGTGAGTATAGTGGGATCATCACAGCTTTCCAAGAGAGCACCGCCTTGCTATCAGTCGGCTGTCAGGCGTCCTCTTCTTCAGCTCTTTCTTTTTTGCCAACGCCCAGGTATACCCTGAGCTTGTGCCAATAAAGCTTGATGGCTACACCGATGGCGGCGATCCCCCCAAGGATAACCTGCAACATCATGCTGCCGGTGCCCGGGTCCAGGTAAGCCTCGGCATTCATGGAAAGGACCATCAGCGCGCAAAGCACCAAAAATTTCGTTCGGTGGGACCTGCTCATTTTCAAAAAACTTTCTCCCTGCTCTTTACCATGTGCTCAAGCGCATCAATCCACGCCGGGTGATCATTCAGGCTTTCCACCAGTTGTATCTTTTCGCCGCCGTGCTCTTCGAACAACAGCTGATATTCATCGGCGATTTCAATCGTGGTTTCGAGGCAATCCGCGACGAATGAAGGTGAAAATACCAGGAGCTTTTTTGCTCCTTTTTTGGCCTGTTCAATGACCATTTGATCCGCAAAAGGCTCCAGCCACCGTTTATCCAGCCTGGACTGGAAGCAGACCGTGTAGTTTTCTTCCGGAATGCCAAGACCTGCCGCCAGCAAACGCGTGGTCGCGAAACAGGTCGCCTTGTAACAGTACTTGTTCTCGCCCGTTATTTTGTGCTCACAATCCTTGTCACGGCACACACCCTCGTCGTAAACCTTGTCGACCTGGCGTTCAGGCAGCCCGTGATAGGAAAAAAGTACGTGATCGTATTCGCGCCAGTCGTACTGTTTCCCACGCTCAACCAGCGCTGTGACAAAACCGGGATGATCCCAGTATTGACTGATAAAGTCCACGTTCGGAATCACCCACCAGTTGCGGACGATATCCATGACCTCCTGCAAGGCGGAGCCGGTGCTGGCAGACGCATACTGTGGAAACAGCGGTAAAACAATGATCTGGTCGGGATTGGATTGGCGAACACGCTCGAGAACATCCGGAACAGACGGATTCTTATACCTCATGGCGAGTTCAACCGAATAATTTGCGCCCAGCCTGTCCTGCAACCGTTGCTGAACGTTTTCACCGTGCAGGATGATTGGTGATCCCTGTTCGGTCCAGAGTTTCTGGTAAATCTTTGCACTTTTCGGTGCGCGGAAAGGAACGATAATCAGGTTGACCAGGATTTTTCTCACCAGCCAGGGCAAATCCACCACCCTGGGATCATTCAGAAACTGGCGCAGGTAACTGCGGACATCGGCCACTGAAGGGCTGTCCGGGGTTCCGAGGTTTACGAGTAAGACGGTGGTTTTCATGTCCCGTCATACTTTTTGAAAATAAGCACGCAATTCTGTCCTCCGAAAGCAAACGAGTTCGACATCACGACATCCAGCCTGGCCGGCCTTGCCTCGTGAGGAACGTAATCCAGATCGCATTCCGGATCCGGGTTATCGAGATTGATGGTTGGCGGAACTACACCTTCCTCCATGGCCTTGACGCAAATCATGGCTTCCAGGGCGCCGGCGGCCCCGATCGCGTGACCCGTCATGGACTTGGTCGAAGAAACCGGTGTTTTATAAGCATGCTGGCCCAGGGCAGCCTTGATCGCATTTGATTCAATCGGATCATTGACCGGAGTGGATGTCCCGTGTGCATTGACATAATCCACGTCCCCGGGATCCAGACTGGCAGATTTCAAAGCAGCGGTCATGGCCTGCGCAGCCCCGGTTCCATCGGGATGGGCAGACGTGATATGAAAGGCATCACAGGTCATGCCGGCGCCAACCAGTTCAGCGAGAATGGGTGCACCACGTTCCCGGGCTTTTTCCAGGGTCTCCAGAACCAGCACGCCACAACCTTCAGCGATCACAAAGCCGTCGCGATCCCGGTCAAAGGGGCGGCTCGCACGTTCCGGCTCATCGTTACGGGTCGATAAAGCCCGCATGGCAATATAGGACTGCAGGAATGTCTCGCAGACGGCAGATTCAGCGCCACCGGCCAGCACCACATCGGCAAGACCCAGTTTGAGGATCATCATGGCAGTAGCCAGCGAATGACTGCCGGTCGCACAGGCCGAGGAAACACCGTAGGAAACACCCGTCAAACCATACTCGAGAGCGATATTACCGGCTGCCATGCTGGTGCTGACGCGCGGGACGGTGAACGGACTGATGGCTCGCCGGCTTCCCATGAAGAATGAATTCATTTGTTCTTCGACCATCGGAAAGTCGCCGATAGCCGACGAGACCATGCAGGAAATCCGGCTTGGGTCTTCCTTTTCGAGGTCCAGACCGGATTGAGCAAGCGCTTCCTGGGTGGCTGCAATGGACAACTGCGCGTACCGGCCGATTCGCCGGGCCATTTTCCGGTCCATGTATTCGCCGGGATCAAATCCTTTCACTTCACCTGCAACCTGGCAGGCCAGTTGGGAAGGATCAAACAGGCTGATCCTGGAAATACCGCTGCGGCCATCCACCAGGGCATCGAAGGTCTCCTGGCAAGTGAGGCCGAGCGGCGAAAGGGCGCCCATTCCGGTAATGACAATGCGTTGGTCTGAGTTCATGGGCTGTGTCTGGATCGTGCTTGATTCTTCGAATTATCGTATGCCCAAGCTTATCATTTTCAATCACTGCTTTTCAGTAATTCACAGGCTGCAGGGTTTTTGCGACTACCTGTTGGAGTCCTTGAATGGATTCATTACCCAATTGATCAGGATAATTGGTTAGAGTTCGTTGAATTGGAAGCCGCCGCCACGATATCATTGCAAGGTTATACTCATTAACTATAAAGGTAGTAATTATGACAACGACTTTTGAGGCTGTAGCAGAGATTATCTCGGAGACCAGTGACATCCCGCTGGAAGAAATAACTCCCGAAAAAAACGCCTTCACTGATCTTGGCATCGACAGCCTTGATTTCCTCGATATTGCTTTTGCAATCGACAAGCATTTCGGCATCAAGATTCCGCTGGAACAGTGGACCGAAGAATTGAACGAAAACAATGCGCTGGTCGATGAATATTTCGTATTGAGCAAGCTTTGCGCTCGAATCGACGAAGTTATCGCGGCGAAAGACGCATAAAAAGGGCAAATCATGCTCCTTGAATATTTCCAGATGATCGACAATGTCGAGGAACTGGACCCGGAAACAGGGAGCATTCTCGCAAGGGCGGATGTTCCCATGGAAAGCCCCGTTTTCGAGGGGCATTTCCCCGGCTCACCCCTGGTCCCCGGTGTCCTGTTGATCGAAACCATGGCCCAGGCATCGGGCTTCATGCTGTTATCCCGGCTGAAGTTTGAAAAAATGCCTTTCCTGGCAAATGTCACCGGCGCAAAAATGCGAACCTTCGTTGAACCGGGCGCTGTTCTGATGGTCAAAGCGGAGCTGGAGCATGACGGCTCCGGGTTCGCGAAAACGCGGGCCGAAATCTCCAGTGACGGCAAGAAGATTTGCGACAGCAGACTCATGTTCCGGATCATGCCTTTTCCCAACGAAACGCTGAAAGGCAACATGCTTGACCGATTCAGCCAGATAAGCCGTTCTTCGGCAGAGTGACATTTTGAGTACTGATAGATCAGAAGTTTGGGTCACCGGAATCGGGCTGGTCAGTTCGCTTGGGGAAGGGCTCGATACTCACTGGGAGCAGTTGGCCGGAGGTAAAACCCCGGTGCCTTCCGTTGACAACCAGGGACAGGCCCCCTTCCCTGTCCACCCGATTGTCGATTTTGATATCTCGACCCAGATTCCAAAACGCAGTGACCAGCGGCAGATGGGGCCATGGCAGCACCTGGGAACCTATGCAGCTGGCCTGGCGCTGGATGATGCCGGAGTTGCCCACGATCCCGACCTGCTGGCGAAGACCAACATGATCGTGGCAGCCGGCGGCGGCGAGCGAGACCTGGAAGTCGACTCAGCCATCATGGAGGCGCTTGGCCAGGTTGAAGATCCCGGTGCGTATCTGAATGCTACTTTAATGGGTGAATTGCGCCCCACCCTGTTTTTGGCGCAACTCTCCAATCTGATGGCAGGGAATATTTCCATCGTGCACGGCGTAACCGATTCGTCGCGCACATTCATGGGCGAGGAAATGGCGGGTGTCTCAGCCATTGACACCGCAGTCGCTCAAATTCAGCACAACCAGGGCGAACTGTTCCTGGTGGGCGGCGCCTACATAGCCGAGCGCGCTGACATGATGATGCTGATGGAGTTCGGACATACACTCTGGACCGGCGAACAGGGTTCGGTATGGGAGCGCGAGAACACCGATGGCGGAATGATCATGGGCAGCGCCGGTGCTTTCCTGGTGCTCGAATCGAAGGAACATGCCCAAGCCCGTGGCGCCAGGCCCTATGCGCGCATCGATTCAATCGTTGGCGGACGCTGTAACCGGCAACCTGGGGCGGCGAAGAAAGTTGCGGAAGGTCTGCTCGGGCAAATCGCGGACCGCATTCCTGAAGGACCCCTGCCGGTGTTGTCAGGTTGCTGCGGTGTGCAGCCACAGCTCAATGAAGAACACGAGTTTCTCAACGAATTATCCAATCGCGGCATCAGCCCGGCCATCCGGGGCGTGACCACCGTGATGGGCAACACGCTGGAAGCACAGTTTCCTGTCAATGTCATCCTGGCCTCGATGGCTATCTCCAGGGGAGCATTTTTTGACCCATTCGATGACTCAGGCGTCGAACAGGACTTTTCCGGTGATCCGGAACGGGTCCTGATCAGCAACTGGGGCCACTGGCGCGGCGAAAGCCTGGCGCTGATAGATAAACCCGATACCCCTCTGCGAGGCCAGGAATAAGCCATGAGTCAGTCTGCGAAAGATCATATGGGACGTCCTGTCGTCGTGGTCACCGGAATCGGGATGGTTACGTCACTCGGCGAAGGCAAGGATGACAACTGGAAGGCTCTGATTGCAGGAAAATCAGGCATCTCGAAGATCACCCGCTTCCCGACCGACAACTTGCGGACACAAATTGCCGGCACGATTCCCTGGAAAGGCGATGGAATGTTCTTTCCGGCTGCCCATTCGATTTCTCTTGCCCGGAAATCCGCCATTGAAGCCATTGAACAGGCGGGAATAGGATCCCGCGGTTCCTTCCCCGGACCCATGTTCGTTGCCGTTTTTCCGGCGGAAACCAATTGGGGCCAGCGGATGGATGTCTATAACCACAAAGAGGGTGGTGACAGCAAAGGATACGAACGCCTGATCAGGAACGTCAGGGCGGGTAACTTCTCTGAATACTATTCCATGTATCAGTTCGGCAGTATCGCCGAACACCTGGCCGACGAATTCGGACCCCGCGGTTTGCCGGTTTCACTGACCACCGCCTGCGCATCTGGAGCTACTTCGGTCCAGTTGGGCGTGGAAGCCATACGGCGCGGAGACACCGACGCAGCGCTGTGTATCGGCACTGATGCTGAGATCTGTGAGGAAATGGTGGTCCGTTTCACCCTGCTTTCAGCGCTTTCCACCCAGAATGACGACCCGCAAGGCGCCTCCAAGCCCTTTTCGCGGACCCGGGATGGTTTCGTGATGGCCGAGGGTTCGGCCACGCTGGTGCTGGAGTCGTATGATTCAGCCAAAGCGCGAGGCGCCAGAATCCTGGGCGTAGTGCGCGGCACAGGGGAGCGGGCCGACACCTTCCATCGAACGCGCTCCAAACCTGACGGCTCCGCCATCATCGATACCATCACCCGATCCATGGCCGATGCGGGCATGGCGCCGGAAGAAATCGACTGCATCAATGCGCATGGCACCAGCACCCCCGAAAACGACAAGATGGAATTTCTGGCACTGTCGTCGGCGCTGGGAAGCGCAGTTGACGGAATACCCATCAGTTCGAACAAATCAATGATTGGCCATACGCTGAGTGCGGCCGGCACCATAGAGGCCGCAATCTCGTTGCTGACCATCGAAGCGGGCGTCATACCGCCTACGATCAACTGCAACGAGCAGGATCCAAACATCCTGATGGATGTTGTTCCCAATGTGAAAAGAGAACATGCTGTCAACAGCGTGATGTCCAACTCTTTTGGGTTTGGCGGCCAGAACGTTTGCCTGATTTTCTCGGGCGAACCTGAATAGGAACACCGAAGTGACCGATTCAGCCAGTGGTAAAACCGTTTTCGTGGCAGGAGGCTCGAAGGGAATCGGCCGGGCAGTGGTCAATGCCCTGGCCGCGGATGGCTATGATGTCTCATTCTCCTATCGTTCCTCTCCCGAAGAAGCTGAACAGCTGCAGGAGACGCTGCAATCCCAGTACCCTGCGCAACGCATCAGCAGTTACCAGGCTGACCTCAGCGATCGTGAACAGGTCGAGGCTTTTGCCGAAACCCTGGCAAAAACCGAGGGTCTCTACGGACTGGTTTATAATGCGGGAGGGTCTTACGACACACTGGCGGCACTGGCGGACCAGGATCGCGGAGAAGACTTGTTCCAGCTGAACTTCTGGGCACTCACCCGGCTCGCCGGCACTGCATCGCGGCCGTTGATGCGGGCCCGGTCGGGCCGAATCATCACCATCGGGTCCATCACAGCCAACCTGGGCGTTTCCGGAAACTCGATTTATGCCGCCACCAAGGGCGCCATGCAGAGTTACATCCGGACACTGGCCATCGAATTGGCACGTAAGGGTGTGACAGCAAACTACGTATCACCCGGTTACGTCGATACCGATCTGATGGCCCCCTATGCGGACTATCGCGAAAAAGTCGAACAGCAGATTCCCCTGCGCAGATTTGGCCAGCCTGAAGAGGTCGGCGCGCTGGTGAGCTTTCTTTGCTCACCCCTGGCAGGCTACATGACCGGCACCTGTATTCCGATCGACGGAGGCGTTTCTGCTGGTCTTTCGATCCAACGCTGAAAACGTTTACGAACACCACATAACAGGCAGAAACATGCGAGCACTTAGAAATTTTGCTGAACGCGACCTCAGGGTTGTGGAAATCGATGACCCGGCGCCGCCGGGAGATGACGAAGTCCAGGTCAGGATCTGCGCGGTAGCGCTGAATCACATTGATGTGTGGGGCTGGCGCGGCATGGCATTCGCCAAGCGTGAATTGCCTATCACGGTCGGCGCGGAAGCATCAGGAGAGATCATTGCGGTCGGTAAAAATGTCACGGACCTGGAGGTCGGCCAGCTAGGCGCATTATACGGCGCCAACACCTGCGGGACCTGCAAACCCTGCCTGGAAGGCCGTGACAATTTCTGTGAAAACGTGAATGGCATCTTCGGTTTTCATATCGATGGCTTCGCCCAGGAAAAAATGAATTTTCCGGCCCGCCTCTTTGTTCCTGCACCGGCGGGACTGGACCCGATTGCTGCAGCATGCACACCCATCACATTTGGTACGGTTGAACACATGCTGTTTGACAATGCCAGGCTGCAGCCGGGAGAAAGCATCCTGGTTCATGCCGGAGGTAGCGGAATTGGCACTGCTGCTATCCAGCTGGCAAAGAGCATTGGCTGCACCGTCTACACCACGGTTGGTAACGACGAGAAAGCTCAGCAGGCCCTGGATCTCGGCGCTGACCATGCCATCAACTACCGTACGGACCGCTTTGAAGGCCGGCTTCGCAAGTTGACCAAAAAGCAGGGGGTTGATGTCGTTTTCGAACATGTGGGCGTGGACACCTGGGAAGGCAGCATGTTTTCGATGAAAGTCGGTGGGCGACTGGTTACCTGTGGGTCAACCACGGGTATCAAAGCCCAGATCAACCTGTTCCAGCTGTTTCAGCGGCAGTTACGACTGATCGGCAGTTTCGGTTGTAATATGCGGAATATCGCCTCGTCTCTCGACAAGCTGGCCAGCGGCCAGGTTCACCCGGTGATTGATCTTGAGATACCCATGGAAGAGATCGAAACCGGCCTGGAAAGACTGGAAAACCGACAGGTGTTTGGGAAGATCATCGTTACTTTATGAGCGATCCGTCAACTAATGACATCAAAATAAGGGCCGTCACTGACAAGAAGACCCTCAAAACCTTTATCAAGGTGCCCTGGAGCATCTACCAGGATGATCCAAGCTGGATCCCCCCGTTGTTGTCCGAGCGAAAAGAAGCCCTCTCCAGCAAACATCCCTTTTTCAAACATGCGAAATGGAAAGCCTGGATTGCCTACCGGAACGAAAAACCGGTGGGCCGGATTTCTGCCCAGATCGACCAATTGCACCAGGAGCGATACCAGAACGGGACCGGGTTCTTCGGCCTGATCGAAGCGCCGGATGATCCCGCCGTTTTCTCGGCACTGTTTGGAACCGCCGAGAACTGGTTACGCGAGAACGGCATGCAGAACGCGATTGGTCCCTTCAATCTCGGCATTAACCAGGAACTCGGAATTCTGGTTGAAGGATTCGAAACACCGCCACGTATCATGACTACCCATTCACCCCGCTATTACGGCGCGGCCATCGAGGCCTGCGGATATCGGCCCGCCCAGGATATGCTGGCTTACGAGCTGGACATCAATACTTATAAAAGCCCGGCATCCAAGGACGAGGTCATCAACCGCTACCAGGGCCGGATAAAAGTCCGGGAACTTGACCGCAAAAACAAGGAAGTGGATTTCGAAACCATGCGGGACATATTCAATGACGCCTGGCAGGAGAACTGGAATTTCGTGCCCTTCACCCGGGAGGAATTCACCGCTATCGGCAAAGAGTTGCTGATGGTGGTGCCGCATGATTTCCTGCAAATCGCAGAAATCGATGGTGAGCCGGCCGGTTTCATAGCCCTGCTCCCGGACATCAATGAAGCCGTGGCGGATCTGAACGGGCGACTTCTGCCTTTTGGCTGGGCAAAACTGCTTTGGCGGCTGAAAGTGAAATTCCCGAAAGCAGCCAGAATCCCGTTAATGGGCGTCCGGAAAAAACATCAGAATACGATTTTCGGCCCAGCCATGGCCTATATGCTGATCGAGTCTGTGATGTGGCCGGGACTGGCCAGGGGCGGACAACGTGTGGAAATGTCCTGGATTCTTGAGAGTAACAAACCTACACGAAATATCATTGAGAAATTTGGCGGTAAGCTCACTAAACGCTACCGCATGTACGAAAAAGTCTTATCCTGATCTGCGATCCCGCTCAGGGACTTTTGGGAGCCGGCTTTTCCGCTTGGCCCCAGGCTTTTGGCCTGACGGCGTTTTTCACGATGCCCAGCGCTTCCATCGACCTGATGACCCACCACGACATGTCGAATTCCCACCAGCGATGCCCATGTGAGGCCGCCCGGGGATCAGCGTGATGATTATTGTGCCAGCCCTCGCCATGAGCCAGCAGAGCAACCAGCCAGTTGTTCGTGCTGACATCGGGGGTATCGTAATTGCGATAACCGAACATGTGCGCCAGTGAATTAACCGCCCAGGTGCCATTCAATACGAAAACAGTCCGCACAGCGATGCCCCAGACCGCCCAGCTGGCGGCATATCGAAGCGCCTCGTCAGCTCCCCCGACGTAGTAACCAAAAGCCGCCCCGGCGCCAACAATCACCAGCGCATGGATGACGTAAACCACCAGGAAGGCACCCATACGCTCAAACCGCATGTAAAACGGATCACGCAAAAGGTCCGGCACATATTTCGCATAACGAATGGTCCGGTTCAGATCTTTATGCCGGCAGACCACCCAACCGACATGCCCCCAGAAAAAGTTAACCAGCGGTGAATGAGGATCCCTCTGCTCGTCACAATGCCTGTGGTGCGCGCGATGAATAGCCACCCAGCGTGCCGGACTGTCCTGCAAATTGAACATCCCCATCGTCGCCAGCGTATGTTCCAGCCATTTGGGGCAAGTGAATCCCTTGTGCGTAAGCAACCGGTGGTAACCGATGGTGATACCGAACATACCAAACAGCAAATGGCCCATGACAGCGACGATGAGGCCCGACCACGTAAACAACCAGGGGATAAAAGCAAGCAGGCAAGCCAAGTGCAGACCAGCCAGCACTATGGCATAAGGCCATAGAATTTTAAGCGGTTGGGTTTCTTCGGGACGTTGCAGCGGTGCGCTGACAGTAAGTGATGCAGGCATCGGTAAATACTTAACGCTTTCACCCAAATAGTCCAGCATAAAAGAAAAAATGTTGGGAAATAAACCGAACTTATTGACCTGAGACAGACAAAATCGTCGATAATAAGAAGTTGTTTAGCCAGATTCAGAGCAAGAGTGTATTGATGAAAACAACCCGCGCAGACAGAATTCCTGAGCACATGGCGCCCCAAAAAGGGCACGTGCGGTTATTCGACAATCCTGTTTTGGAACAACTGAGCAAGATTTCCCCGATCACGGTGCTGGCCGTGTATACGCCATTTATCGTGTTCGCTGCCTGGAAAAGCTTTTCCATCGGCATCCCGGCAGGCACTTACATCGGGTTATTCCTGCTGGGCCTGTTCGTCTGGACCTTCTTCGAATACTGCTTTCACCGCTGGGTGTTTCACTTTACACCGAAAAGTGACTTCCAGAAGCGGGTGAGCTTCCTGTTTCACGGCGTTCACCACCAGTATCCAAACGACAAGAAGCGGCTGGTCATGCCGATTGCATTGAGCCTTTCGGTGGGTGCCCTGCTGTTTCTGCTTTCCTGGCCGGTTTTCGGCGACTGGGTCTGGGCTTATGCAGCCGGCTTTGCGGTTGGATACCTCGCTTACGACATGACCCATTACAGCATCCATCATTTCCGGAACCCGAAGATGAAATGGGCGAAAAACCTGTGGAAGTCACACCTGGACCACCACTTTCGTGATTCCAACAAAGGTTACGGGGTTTCGAACTATTTCTGGGATGTGGTTTTCCGGACACGCTGATTTACGCGCCGCTTTTCCCCGCCATCAACCCAAGGCAACAGCACTCGACCGTCTTATTGGATGCTACGTGCCATCCGGGCGCATGCAGAACTGTATGACGTCAATGAGCCCTTTGCGAAACTGTTCGGCACAACCCGTCAGATATTTCTGGTAACGGTCGTAGACGACTTGTGATGTGAGTGCGATGGCCTCTTCACGGGCGGCCGCGAGATGTTCCGCCCATATATCCAGTGTCCTCGCGTAATGGAGCCGCAGAGATTGCGCATGGTAAACCTCGAAACCGCTTCGCTGTGCGAACGACCTGATTCGATCCGGCGCGCATAACTGCCCGCCTGGGAAAATCTCGTCGCGAATGAACCGGGCGAAGCGGACATCTTCCTGTGTGTACTCGATGCCCTGGTCGCGCAGGTCCGCGAGTGAAGTAGTGACAATGGAATGCAGCATCATGATGCCATCTGCCGGGAGTATTTCCCTGCAGCGCTGAAAAAAAGCTTCGTGCCGGCTGTTTCTGAAGTGCTCGAATGCGCCGATACTGACAATCCTGTCCACCGGCTCATTGAATTCTTCCCATCCCTGCAGCCGGAATTGAACGGCTTCGGGACGTGCCAATTCGCGAGCCCGGCGGGTGCAATACTCATATTGGTTTTCACTGAGCGTCAGGCCGGTGACGCTTGCCTGGTATTTTTCTGCCGCCCGCAACGCTGTCGCACCCCAGCCGCAGCCGATGTCCAGCAGTTTCATTCCGGGTGAAAGCTTGCACTTGCCCAGCGAGAGATCGATCTTGGCTAACTGGGCTTCTTCGAGACTTGCTTCGGGGTCTTCGAAGTAGGCGCAGCTGTACGTGCGGGTCGGGTCGAGAAAAAACTCGAAAAACTCATCGGACAGATCGTAATGGGACTGGACCTGTTTGAAGAATGGCTGCATTTCTGTCATGGCGTGCTCTCTCCGAGTTGCTCAAGTCCGGGCGATGCATGCCTGGCAGGGCAATGATAAGATATTTGGAACCCTCCGAAAACCGTCAGGTGCCCGGCCTTTTGCCGTCACGTTGAAGAGAACACAAAGGACTCCGAATGCCTGTACCCTGGCGATACCGTTTTCTGCGATCCATTGACAACGTCATCAAGTGGGTCTCGGCCCAGTTCATTTTTCTTTTTTTAACGCTGTTAAGGCTGATTCCATTTGAGTCCGCAGTCCGTTTCTTCGAAGGATTTGCTCGCTGGCTGGGGCCAAAACTGAAGCGTAACCAGGTCGCAATGGACAACCTGGCCATCGCGTTTCCTGAAAAAAGCCTCGAGGAACGGAAAAAAATTGCCAGCGACAGCTGGGCGCAGATGGCCCGATCCCTTTTGGAATACGGCTATCTTGACCAGATTTTCGACCTGAGTGTAGAACACCAGAAATCGGATCGCATCGAAATCAGGAATAGCGACCAGTTCCTGAAGCTGCGCGATGACGGAATGCCGGCCATACTGTTTACCGGCCACCTTGCAAACTTCGAATTACTGCCGATGGTGGCGGCGGAATTCGGCCTGCAAATCCTTTCGCTGTTCAGACAGCCAAACAACAAGTATGCAGCCAAGCGGGCAGCCCAGGCCCGCAAAGGATTCAGCGAAAACCTGGTTGCCTCACGCGAAGGCGCCTCGTTCCAGCTGATGAGCGCGCTCGAGCGCGGCGACCACGTGGGCTTGCTGGTAGACCAGAAATTCAAGCGGGGTATCATGGTGCCGTTTTTCGGCAAAGATGCTCCGGCTAACCCGTTACTGGCCAAGCTGGCCCGGCGCTACGATTGCCCGGTCCATGGTGCACGCACGGTCCGATTACCGAATGGCCGCTTCCGCCTGGAAATCACCGATGAACTGGATCTGCCTCGCGATGAAAACGGCGATGTCGACATCAGGGGAACGACTGAACTGGTCAACCGGATTGTCGAAGACTGGGTGCGTGAGTATCCCGAACAATGGTTATGGATCCATCGCCGCTGGGGGTAACAGGCTAACGTAGGGCTCTTGTTTTTCTGCCGCCTCGAGTAATTTGAAAAAATTGCGGGTATCGATGATCTGGCGCCGTCAGTGCTCCCGGCTCATGATACCGCCGTAGTGTTCTTCCAGCCCGCCCTCATCCTTAATCCAGGACAATCCCACAACAACAATGGATATTTTGCCCTACCGAATCAAACCAAAGAAGTAAAAATCCAGCGCCTCCGCAGCCCTGCAGCTTAAACCGCGGGCTGAATATTCCGATTCAGACGGAACAGGTTGCCCGGATCGTATTGTCCTTTGATCATTGACAGGCGTTCGTAAGCCGGACCGTAATTTTTACCTTTGGAATTGGCGCCATCGAAATCGATGTTGTCGTAGTAACCTCCCACAAAGGGCTGCAACTGTTTGAACCAGGCACGGGCAATGGCAATAGCCTCTTCGTCCTGGGCCGGATCCATCCAGCCGCCGCCGACGGCTATCATGGTCTCGGCGTTCCGATGCGGAAACGCTGTGGCTGATTCATCCACCCGGCTGACGGCGCCGCCGGCGGTATGGGTGAAGAAAGCAAGGCGGGGATCGGGTACGAAAGACTCAATCATGGTATCGATCAACCCAGGTGTTATCTCACTGACCATCCCGTTCTTGGCGTATGACCTCACTCCATGTCCCCATGTGCCGTCTTCCTGGGTCTGCATGACCATGTAGTCCTGAACCTTTACGCTATCGTCCATTGGCTTGCCGACTCTTCTCAACGGTTCCAGTTCCTTCTCGCCAGCAACCGGATCGCCTGCATACACCACTTCCATCACTACGGCTGACGCACCTTCAGGCAAGGTGATCATCGCAGGCCCGATATAGAGGTTATCGGACAAGCCCGAGTACCATTCGCCATAAAAATCGAGAACCTCGCGGGCCTGTTCAATCGGCCATAGAATCATTCCGGACAGAACATTCCGGTCAAACGGATGTAACTGGTATTCGAACTGTGTGGCCACCCCGAAATTGCCACCGCCACCCCGGATGGCCCAGAACAGGTCTTCGTTCTGCTCTGCGCTGACGGTCCTCAGCTGGCCATCGGCGGTCACGAGTTCGGCCGAGACAAGGTTATCGATGGTCAGTCCGTATTTCCGATTCAGGCGCCCGAATCCACCCCCCAGTGTGAAACCCCCGACTCCCGTATGTGAGACTACGCCCGCGGTTGTCACCAGCCCATGTTGCAGAGCTGCAGAATCCAGCCCGTTGAGCAAGGCTCCGCCCTGGGCGTAAGCGCGTTGCGTGGACGGATCGGCGGTCACTGTGTTCATGGTCGCCAGGTCGAGCATCAGCCCCCCGTCGCACACGGACTTACCCGGCCAGCTGTGACCTCCCCCGCGCACCGACAGCAGCAGGTTGCGATCTGCAGCGAATGTCACTGCGTGACGGACATCGTCCGTGTCGGCACACCGGGCAATCAGCGCGGGGCGCCGATCGTGCATGCCGTTCCAGACCCGGCGTGCGTAATTGTATTGATCGTCCCCGGGCATCAGCAGGGGACCGTTCAGTTGCCCGGAGAATTCCCTGATGGCTGACTTTTCAAGTTCAATCTCCCCGCCATCAAGAGAAACAGCAGCGACGCTGGTCTCGGCCAGGGCGGCATTGGTCATGAACGGATAAGCAGCAGCAACACTGGCTGCCAGGGTGGAACGACAGAAATCCCGCCTTTTCATGCTTCTCTCTCCTCAGTCTCATTCTTAAAAAAGTTATGTTTAATAAGAATAGACCAATTCTCGAAACACGTTTTTCAGGGATTCTCCACAATTTCAAAACACTCCGCCAGGTCCGCCGGAATGCGGGTGGGTCTTTGCTTTGAATAATTGACGAAGGCCCACTCAGTCTCGGCTTTTGCCAGTATTTCGCCATTGGGCTTTCCGATTTCATACTTTCTGACAGAACTGGCTGATCGCGCGCTGGCCACCCAGGTTTTGATGATCAGTTCATCGCCCTCAAACGCGGGCTTGAGAAAAAGGATCTTGTGTGCGCGAACAACCCAGCCAGCGCCGAGATCAAAGTACCTTTGCGTAGGCCAGCCATTGGCGGCAGAGTGAGCAATCGCTGCATGCTGGGTCCACTTGACGTAATGGTAGTTGCCCGCGTGGCCCAGCTCATCGATATCCTCAGCGGTGACTACATGAGGGTACTCGTAAATAGCCGTCATACCGGGAATGCTCCTGTTTTGCTTCACGATTGCGTCAATCTGAGCCCTCAGGCTACAACGCATCACCTGGAGGGTTCAACACTGAAACTGATCAAAAACGCAACATCTGCCGCGGACATCACGCGCTTGATCGAAGACATGCAACTGATAGAAGGCTAACCCTGTTCGCCGGGCTCATAGTAGAATTCAATTCAAGTTTGCTGGCAGGCCAGGATACCGGGGAATGACCCTTTTCGACTCTTTCAACAAGCCTTCATGGCAACATCGCGATCCCGAGGTTCGGAAATCCGCGATTGAAGACATTGATGAGAATGCAGTGCTGTTGAGCCTGGTCCGGGATGATCCGGACCTTGAAGTCCGCTCAATTGCGCTCACAAAAGTCATGGACAAGCCAGACCTTGAAGCACTTGTCCAGGAATTGCCATCTCCGCTCCAGGAGCAGGCCAGGAAGCAATTACTCGAGATATTGCTGCCGGCACGGGAAAATTTATCCTCCTTGACTGACGATGCCGCTTTGATACAGATCGCCGAACTTTCCGATGATCCGGAACTGGTTGACGCCTCCATGGACCAGGTGCGCAATACAGACACCAGGATGCATTCGGCCATCAATCATCCGCTGGCAAAAATTCGTATCGCTGCAGCCCGGGGGTTCGAAGATAGCGAAGCGCTTCGGGAACTCATGTCACAGACAAGGCATAAAGATAAGTCGGTCTACCGCCTGTGCAAGGAACGCCTGGAGCGCATCTATGAAGCAGAGCGTATCGAAACGGAACAGCAGTCGAACATCTCGCAGTTGTCTGAAGAGGCCCGCAAGCTGAGTGCCGCGCTGGACTCTCCCGAGTACAAGTCACGATTCCAGGTTCTTCAATACCGATGGGACCAGCTGAAAGAGTTTGCAGAGCCCGACCTGTCACAGGAAATCGAGAACGACCTGAAACGATGTGCAGATCGCATCGATGCGATCGAACAGTCAGCAAGAACAGAACAGGAACAGCAAGCCCAGACCGCTGAAGCACAGCAATCATTCGGCGATATTCTTGCCGAGCTTTCCAGCATAGACCTCACTGAACTGGACCTGGGAGATACCGGTCAAATCAAGGCGTTTGCAAAAAGCCTGGATGCCATTGAAGACCGCTGGATTGCAGCCCTGCGTGATGCCCGGCCCAACTCCGACCAGACCCGGGAATGCAAAAACCGCCTGGCAGAATGGCGTTCAATCGCCCAGGTATCAAAGCGCGTGGCGAACCGGAAATCCCAGCTGGAGCTTCTGCACAGGAATTTTGAGACCCTGGAAAAAGCCGACTTCATGGCCCACCACAAGTTGCTTGAAAAGACGGAAAAGCAATGGGTAAAACTGTCCTGGCCTGAGCCTCACCGGGCTGTCGTACCCGAACCGGTCAAGCAACTCGAGGGTCTGCGCGAGCAATTACAGGGGCGTCTTGTAGAACTGAAAAAACAGGAAACAAAAAAGTTGCAGCAACTCGAAGTGGCGTTCGCAGCACTTCGCAAAGAACTCGATGAGAGCCATTTCAATAATGCCGACCGGCATCACAACAAGATTAAGAACCTGCTAAGACACCTGGGCCCGGAACACCAGGACCATTTTCACGGGGAATTACGCCCATTGACTGCCCGTCTGCATGACATTCATGACTGGCAGGGTTTCGCGATTGAACCGAAAAAAGTCGATCTCTGTGAGCGGATGGCAGCCCTCGTTGGCATTGACGAGCCCCCCGATACCCTGGCTGCGAAAATCAAGGCTTTGCAGGCCGAATGGAAAACGCTCGGACACATTTCCCCCAGACGCGACCAGGCATTGTGGAAGAAATTTCATGCGGCGGCCGAAGAAGCGTACCAGCCTTGCAAAGAAGCATTTTCCCGCCAGTCTGCATTGCGCAAGAAAAATTTCAGACAGCGCATGGCCCTTGTCGAACAGCTGGTCGATTACGATCAACGCATGAACTGGCCTGGAACACCCGACTTCGAAAGTCATGCGCCCGGGCCCGACTGGCGCATGGTGCAAAAAACCCTGGATACAGCGCGCTCAGCCTTCAACCAGATCCAGCCTGTTGACGGCAGGGGGGAGCGAAAGAGCCGCAAGGCGTTCCAAAAGATCTGCGACCAAATTTACGGCCACATAAAAGATGAGTACGAACGCAATATCGTGCTCAAGGAAAAACTGGTTGAGGAAGCCGGATCTTTACTCGAGGTGGAGGATCTGAGCGAAGCGATAGGTCGGGCCAAGGACATTCAGCGCGATTGGAAGAATGTGGGCATCACACCCAGGCAAGTCGACCGTAAATTATGGAAGAAGCTGCGGTCCGCCTGTGATGCCGTGTTTGGACGCCTGGATGAAAAACGCCATGCTGAGAATGCGGCCAGGAAAGAGAGGGCCGACAAGGCGAAACAACTCGCCCGACAGGAACGGGATCGCTGGCCGCGATTGCTGGACAAGTTGAAAGCCTGTGCACTGAAGAACGAAGATGCCGAAGCGGCCACCGAGCTTTGGGAAATGGAAGGCCCGGTCCCCGTTGGAATTGACAAGCAATCCCTGGAAGCCTGGTGGGATGCGGGTTCTGATGAAGGGGTCGCGGAAGACACCCTGCGCGAAGCATGCATCGCCATGGAGGTTCTCGTTGAGGTCGACTCCCCTGCCCAGGACAAGGAGGCGCGCATGGCTTACCAGATGAAACGCCTGCTTGAAGGCATGGGCAGCGCCCAGGCAAACCGCCAGGAACAGTTGATCGAGCAAATCAATGAATTCATTCGCATACGTCCACCCGCTCAATGGCTTGAGCGTTTTTGCTGTGGTGGAAAAATTATTCCGCGGCAGAACCCCGTGCGGGACTGACCGGATTTTCACAGTAGAAAGGTGGGCGGCCACTGCCTGAATGGTAAGCGTAGTCTTTTCCATCGACCCGCAGAATAATCTGCACCCCCTCGACCAGCGCCTGCGTGTACATCATGTCCGGCTTGGGACAGCCCAGGCTGCCGTCTCTCCAGGTGACGTTCTCCTCCAGTAGCACTTCGATGTTTTCCGCAGGAATGTCCAGGCGTTCTGAGAGATCCGTGACGGCCTGCCCGGCAGGGCTGTCCCCGGCCGGCATGCTCTCTTCCACGGCCGAGCCACTGCCCTTCGTGCATGCCGCCACGCTCAGCGCCAGCGTGATGGATAGTATGGTTGTCCGGATGATCAATCGATATTCCCCAAATGAAGTGTTCCATCAAAGCTAGCACAGACATTTCTCAAATGAAACGGCAGGGACTGGTATGCTCTGGGCGGAGAGACCGTTCAACCATCAGGAATTCACCATGAAATATCGTCGTCTTGGCAAGTCAGGAATAAAGCTCTCAGAAATTGGCCTTGGGGGATGGCTGACTTTCGGCCATGTAGCCAATGAATCGACCGGCCGGGAACTCATCGATACGGCATTCGAATCAGGCATCAATTTTTTTGATACCGCAAATGTGTATGCTTCCGGCGCCTGTGAATCCATGTGGGGCCAATTGCTTCGCGAGTACACCCGTTCATCCTATGTCCTGGCCACCAAGGTCTATTTCCCGATGGGTGACGGGCCCAATGACCAGGGGCTCTCACGCAAGCACATCATGGAACAATGCGAGGCAAGCCTGAAAAGGCTCGACACCGATTACATAGACCTGTACCAATGTCATCGCTACGATGATGAAACACCCCTGGAAGAAACCATTCGCGCGATGGATGATCTGATCCACCAGGGCAAGATTCTTTACTGGGGATTCTCCTGCTGGCCTGCCGATAAAATCCGGAAGACTCTGAAAATCTGCGGCGACCGTCACTATGCCCCAGTTTCAAGCCAGCCTCATTACAACATGTTGATGCGCGATCTGGAGGTCGAGGTGCTGCCGGTTTGCCGCGAGCACGGCATCGGCCAGGTGGTTTTTTCACCGCTGGAACAGGGCATTCTGACCGGCAAGTACAAACCAGGAGAAGCATTGCCGGCAGGCAGTCGCGCCAGTGATGACCGTCAAAACCAGTGGATCAAGGACCTGGCCGGCAATCAGGACATGCTGGAACGGGTACAGCAACTTCAATCGGTGGCGGACGAAGCAGCTTGCACCATCGGTCAACTGTCGCTCTCCTGGATTTTGCAGACAGCAGGAATCACTTCGTGTATTACGGGCGCAACCCGCACGCAGCAGGTCAGGGAAAATTGTGCCGCCAGTGGAGTGGAGCTGAACCCGGATCAGCTGGACCGCATCGATCAGATCATCATGCCGGCAACATTCTCACACGAATTCGGGTAGGTCTCATCCGGCGCGATAGGCTTTTTCAACCTCTTCTGCGATGATCGCCACACCCTGGCGCACCTTTGCTTCGTCCTGGACATAGGACACCCGGATGCATTCATGGCGGTGCGGCCAGTCCTCTTTCAAACCGAAAAAACAATGGTGCCCCGGCACGACCAGCACCCCCCTTTTCTTGAGGCGTTCGTATAGCTCCTGGCAGCTCACCGGCAAACCTTCGAACCATAGCCAGAGAAAAAAAGCACCTTCCGGCTTGTGAATACGGAACGGAACATCGCCAAAAGCCTTACGAAAAGCGCTGACCGTTTGTTGTGCCCGTTGCCGGTAAAAAGGTGTGATCAGGCGACCGGTCAAGTTGGCCATCCCGCCGCTGCGAAACAACTCAGTCGCAATGGAAACCCCGATATTCCCGCAGGCGAGATTCACAATACCATTGGCGTTGGCATATGCCTCGATGATGTCTTCCCTGGCAATGATGATACCTGTGCGAACTCCCGGCAGCCCCAGTTTCGACAGGCTCAATACGAGGATCGTGTTCTCGTTCCAGAAAGGCGTCGCTTGCGTAAAAAGGATGTTGGGAAACGGAAGCCCGTAAGCACCATCGATAATCAGCGGAATATCCTGCTGCCTCGCCAGTTCGTCGAGGTGACTGACTTCTGCATCGGTCAGCACGTTACCCGTTGGATTGGTCGGTCTCGACACACACAGGGCTCCGGTTTGCCGATCGACATTCAGCCTGGAAAAATCAACACGATACTTGAAAAGATTCTCTTCCAGCCATTCTATGTCTGGCCGGGTCACCGAAAAAAAATCTTCGCTGAGACCACAATCGGCATAACCGAGATACTCCGGCGTCAACGGCAGGTGGATGGTTTTGTTGCTGCCATCCGACATTTTTCCAGCGAACATGTTGAACAACACAAAAAAAGCCGATTGGCTTCCGTTGGATACAGCAATATTCTGCGCGGTCAATGGCCAGCCAAATTGCCCGGTGAGAAACGAGGCTACCTCCTTGCGGAATGTGAAGTCACCAGCGGGTGACTGGTACATACCGAATAACTCGTGACGCGCCTTGTCTTCACTCAGAATCCGCTCCAGGCTCTGCCTGAATAGGTCCTCTGCTTCTGGTATCCGGCCCGGATTGCCACCCCCCATCATGATCATGTCCGGATTCTGAAGTAAAGCAGAACCCAGATCGTCCATCAGATTGACGATTCCCGAGTTTCGGGCGAATTTTCTTCCGAAAACCGATAATTCCACCTGGCACCCCGCATTCGAGCTGTTGACCTGTCAAGTTTAGCCTGATTCCGTCCATGAAACATTTTTGCCTTGTACCCGGAAAAATGGTATAAAAATCAAGTCATCATGCGTCAGTCTTGACGCGCGCCATAGGATTGGCAGAAAACCATCAAGGAGGAAGGTTGATGATCAGGTCAATGTTCGTGTCGGCGATTTTATTGCTGGCATTGTGCGCATCTGCGCAGGCAGACATCAAGTTTGCCATAGGGGAACCCGCCGAAGAGTCAACCAAGTCCGGTATCGGGCAGATTTCAGGGTGGGCGGTGAGTGACCGTGAAATCGTCTCGGTCGAGGCATTCATTGATGGCGTCAGTGTTGGCCTTGTCCCATACGGCGGTACCCGCCTGGATGTGGCGGAAGCATTCCCTGATTACCCAAACCCGGATCTCTCCGGATGGTCCATGAAATGGAATTACTCCCTGCTCGCAAAAGGCGAGCACGAAATAACGATCGTGATCAGGGACATTGAAGGTCTCGAGTCAAGCAAGAGCGTCATTTTCTCAACCACCGGCTTTAAATCTGAATTCATCCCTGATCCGGAAGCCGTGGATATCTCGGGAGCATCGATTTCAACACCGGAACCCGGACGCATCATCATACTGGGGGCCGTTGTAGAAGGCGAAACTGTCGATATCGAGCTCTGCTGGGATACCGCAACGCAACAGTTTCAGATCGACAAGATCATTCGGGAAGAACCGGAAGCAAAGAACCAGGCTCCCGAGGCTGAAGCGGGCAGCAGTTTTAATGTAGAACCGGGTGACACGGTCATCGTCAAAGGTGAAGCTTTTGATCCGGATGGCAGCATTGTCAGCTATTCGTGGAAACAGGTCATCGGAACCGATGTCGAACTGACCGGAGCCGATGAACCTACAGTGCAGTTCACGGCGCCCGACTCGGCTACCTCCATCAGGCTTCGATTAACCGTAGTAGATGATGCAGGCGCCAGTGGCAAGGACGATGTGGTCATTGACGTTATTGACTCGTCCCCGGAACCCGAACCTGAGCCTGAAAATTCAGCGCCCAGCGCCGATGCTGGCTCTGACAGAACGGTTGAACCCGGGGACCTGGTCAGTGTCCAGGGTGCTGCCTCGGACAGCGATGGAACGATCGCCTCCTGGTACTGGGAGGTCGTATCGGGAGCGCAAGTCGGACTGAACAATGCCGGTACGGACAGAGTCACCTTTACCGCACCCGGCGATGAAGGGTTCACGGAATTACTCCTGACCGTCACCGACGATGACGGCGCGAGCAGTTCAGACAGCGTCTCGATTACTTTTGAGAAACCAGCGCCCCCTGCCAACAAGAACCCTTCGGCAAATGCCGGCAGCAACAAGACCGTGAATGCGGGTGATACCGTCACTATCAATGGCGGGGCGAATGACACGGACGGAAGCGTCGTGCGCTACGAATGGACACAGGTTTCAGGAACAGCGGTAAGCCTGAGCGGGGCGTATAGCCTCCAGGTTCAATTTACCGCGCCGGAAGTGGAAGGCGAGATTCGGTTAAGACTGACGGTCATGGATGATGATGGCGCTACCGACTCGGATGACGTCACCATCACGGTGGAAGTCCCGGTGGTGGCAGACCCGGAGCCTGAACCCGAACCTGATAACAACACGACCGGAGAAGTTTCAAGATCCATCCTCACGGCGATTAATGCCGTGCGCACCCAGGCCCAGGTCTGCGACGGCACCGGGTATCCGGCTCAGGATCCATTTCAATGGAATAGTGACCTGGCCACCATCGCAAAACTGCACTCCATGGATATGGCCACCAAAGGCTACTTTTCACATACTTCAGCAGACGGCACCAGGATGGGTGACAGGGTATTCCCCTATTGGTCCGGCAACCGGGTGGGTGAAAACATCGCCGCTTCCTCGGTCGACCGCTCTGCCGAATATGTTGTTGGTCTCTGGATGAGCAGTACCCAGGGACATTGCGAGCTGATTATGGACCCGGACTTCACCCATGCGGGTGTCGGAGCTGCACACAACACGCAAAACAACTACAACATGCACCATTTCTGGACTCTGGACGTCGGCGGCTAGAGCCCGCGTCCCTTCATCGGATTCACTCCCGGGCTAAATTTCCTCATAATGGCCCGGGGGTGGACGGTCTTGCATCGAAAATCAGCATCCCCCACGGGTGATTTGGGTCAGTGTGCAGGCTGTGCCATTTGCTTATATTCAGACCGACAGCCGATTGCGGAGGGACCGCCATGAATAAACTATGGATAAGCTTGATTTTTTTCCTCATTCCAGGAATGGCCGGGAGCGTTCTGGCCGGGGATCTCGAAGATTTAAACGCAATTTGTGAGAGCTGTCATGGCCCGGAGGGCGCTTCGCCCTATACCGATGTACCGATCATCGGAGGACAATCGGCCACCTATATCAAGGGCAGCCTGCAATCATTCCAGGTCTGGGGCCGGCCCTGCATCAAAAGCGAATACCGGAGCGGCGACACGTCAAGACCAAAAACCGATATGTGCAAGATAGCCGGTGGTTTGTCCAATGAAGATATCCAGATGCTGAGCACGCATTACAGCTCGAGAACCTGGGTCGCGGCGCCCCAGCAGTTTGATGCGGGCCTGGTTGAAGCAGGCGCCACTCTGCACGAGCAACACTGTGAATCCTGCCATCAACAGGGCGCAAGTGCCGTCAGCGTTGGCCCTAAACTGGCCGGTCAGTGGATGCCTTATCTGCGACATGCCCTGAAGTTCGTGCCAACCGGTGAACACATGGTTCCGCCACCGATGGAGAGAAAGCTGACAGATTTCAGTGAAGAAGAGATCGATGCTCTGTTAAATTACTACGCAAGCCAGCAGAACTGACAGGAAGACACCATGGGCTCCAGAGTTGAGTGCAGCGGCTTGTCCGTTGCCACGGAACTATACGATTTAATTGAAACAGAGGTCAGTCCCGGCACCGGGGTGAAACCAGCTGCTTTCTGGAGCGGCCTTGCCCGCCTGGTCAACGAATTGGGACCACAAAACCGTATGCTTCTTAGGAAGCGAGCGCTGATTCAATCCCAAATCAATGCCTGGCACCACGATAATCCGTTGCCAATCAATGCTGCCCAATACAGGGCATTTCTTGAAGAAATCGGTTACCTGGTGCCACCGGGCCAGGATTTTGAAATCACGACTTCCGGCGTCGACAGGGAGATCGCTGAAATTGCTGGCCCGCAACTCGTTGTGCCGGTCAGTAACCCCCGCTACGCCTTGAACGCGGCGAATGCGCGATGGGGAAGTCTTTACGATGCATTGTATGGAACGGATGTCATTTCGGAAGAAAGCGGCCGTGAGAAAGGCACGGGCTTCAACCCCGTTCGCGGGCGCAGAGTCATTGAAGTCGCCGCTGGTTTACTCGACCAGGTTGCGCCACTGGAAGACGGTAGCCATCTCGATGTCGCCGCTTACCAAGTGGACATCTCTGATCGGCCGGCACGTCTTGAAGTCCTCCTTGTCGACGGCCGCAACACTGCCCTTTCCAACCCGGACCAGTTTTCGGGATTCTCTCAGCACGGTGGCACCGAAGTCGTATTGCTTGAAAACAACGGCTTGCATGTCGAGTTACAGATAGATCGCGACCATCCTGTCGGCAGGATGTCATCCTCCGGCACCAGGGACATGATCCTCGAATCAGCCCTTACCACCATTCAGGATTGCGAAGATTCCGTCGCTGCAGTCGACGCGGAAGACAAGGTCAATGTTTACCGGAACTGGCTGGGGTTGATGAAGGGCGACCTGTCCGATCAATTTGAAAAAGGCGGTAAACTGATCACTCGCCGCCTCAATCCCGATCGATTTTACACCTCCCCTGACGGTACTGAACTGAGGCTGCATGGCCGAAGCCTCATGCTGGTGCGAAATGTTGGTCACCTGATGACCACCAATGCCGTTTTGGACAACAAAGGAAATGAAATTCCCGAAGGCTTCCTGGATGGCATGGTCACCGTGCTGTGCGCGATGAACAACATCAAGGGCAATACGACCATGCCCAACAGCCAAACAGGCAGTATTTATATCGTCAAACCCAAGATGCATGGTCCCGAAGAAGTGGCTTTCACCAATTCCCTGTTCGACCGGATCGAGGATTGTTTCGGCCTGGAACGCAACACAATCAAAGTCGGTGTTATGGATGAAGAACGCCGCACTACCGTGAATCTGAAAGAATGTATCCGGGCAGTCAGCGAACGCATCGTATTCATCAACACCGGCTTTCTTGACCGCACCGGAGATGAGATCCATACGTCAATGGAGGCCGGCCCTGTATTGCCCAAGGAAGCCATCAAGCAACAGCCATGGATTCTGGCGTACGAAGACTCGAATGTGGACACGGGACTGGCGTGTGGCTTCCGTGGCAAGGCGCAAATCGGCAAGGGCATGTGGGCCATGCCCGACGAAATGAAGGCCATGATGTCGTCCAAGATGGCGCACCTGGAGGCTGGCGCCAACTGTGCATGGGTGCCCTCGCCGACCGCGGCAACCCTCCACGCGACGCATTACCTCCGGTACAACGTAGCGGAACGTCAGCAGGAACTCATGTCGCGAGAACATGCCAGCCTGGACGACATTCTGACCCCGCCGCTCCTGGGCGAACAGGCCCTGCAGCCAGAAGAAGTACAGGCAGAACTGGATAACAATGCACAGGGCATACTGGGCTATGTCGTACGCTGGATCGACGAGGGCGTCGGTTGTTCGAAAGTGCCCGATATCAATGACGTTGGATTAATGGAGGACCGCGCCACCCTGAGAATTTCCAGCCAGCATATCTGCAACTGGCTGCACCATGAAATTTGCTCAGAAGAGCAGGTCATGGAAACGATGAAACGCATGGCAGAGATTGTAGATCAGCAGAATACAGACGACCCTCTCTACCGCAATATGGCGCCCAACTTTGAATCGAGCGTTGCATTCCAGGCCGCATGCGACCTGGTTTTGCTGGGGCGCGAACAACCCAGCGGCTACACGGAACCGCTGCTGCACCGCAGACGCATTGAAGCCAAGGGATGATCTCCAGACTGCTGATCAGCTTCTGTTGTCTTGTTGCACTGGCTGCACCGCATGCCGTGGCGGATACGCCGTTGTTTTCCACGCATGAGATGCTCCACCTCACCATTCCGCTGGATTTCAAAACATTGTGCCGGCCCCGGGAAACACCCGACTGTGACTATGAACCGACCGTTCTGGAGTATATCGATGAGCATGGGCAAGCCATTACTATTCCGATTGAAGTCAAGATCCGCGGAGGCTGGCGGTCGCTGACACGAAACTGTTCTGCTCCCTTGTTGTTTATCCGCTTCGACAAAGACAAAACCGCGGACACGCCTTTTGATGGGCAGACCATGCTTCCACTGACTACTCATTGCGGGCAGGGGCTGTCCATCGAAGCCTCAAAGAACCGGGTCAACCCTTCAGCCTGGGAACAATACCTGCTCAAGGAATACCTCGCGCATCTGTTGTACAACGAAATCACGGACGTCAGCATCAGGGCCCGCCTGGTCCGGATGACCTACCCGAATCCACACAAACCGGGCCGCAAGCTCAGTAACTATGCCTTCTTCACGGAGCATTTCGAATCCGTGGCAGCCCGGAACGGCTTCGAATTGCTTAGCCGCCACAGCTTCGAACCCGAAAAGACAAACCTGGACGCAGCCAACCAGGTAGCACTGTTTCAGTTCATGATAGGCAATACCGACTGGTCCATTGCCAGGGAACGGAATATCAGCCTGCTGCAGGACGCCGATGGAAATCAGCATCCCCTGCCATTTGATTTCGACATGAGCGGGTTGGTCAACGCCCATTACGCAGGGCCGGCGCCCGGGCTGTCCATTGATGAGGTCACGGAGCGTTACTACCTGGGTTTTTGCAATCCGGATGCCGATTGGGAGAGCCTTTTGAGTCCTTACGTTTCCAGCCAGGATGCCGTACTTTCCAGGGCCGCAGAGATTCCCGGCATGGACAAACAGAGCATCAAGGCCACCAGGCGGTTCCTTGAGCAGTTTTACCGGATTCTGCAGTCGAACGAGTTGAGAACCCGGCAGATTATTGAACATTGCCTGCCATGGCCCCCTGGCTCCGAAGACCACACTACTCCTTTGGGTAGATAATGAGAAAAACACTTTCCAGCGCCCTGATTCTGGCATTGATCGTCACCGGCTGTGCCACGCCGCAAACCTTCGAAACGGATTCTTTTTGCAGCTCAGGCACCACGCTGATCGATGCTCATTTCGACGGTGGTCAGCTGGGCAGCTGCAGCATTTCAGAGGATGGCGAATTCGAACTCACGCTGTTCCCCGAAGACGAACCGCCCATCAACAAGTCGCCCTGGTATGCGTACCGGGTGAGCGGTCAGCCGGGTGACCAGGTCACGATCCACATGCAATTTCACAACGGGTACGCCCGCTACTGGCCGAAAATCAGCCTGGATGGTGAGCACTGGGTGCCCGTTGCCCCGGAGCAGGTGATCAAATCTGCCGATGATCGCATGGAACTGTCATTGCAGCTTCAACAGGCCAGGGTCTGGGTCGCCGGTCAGGAAATCCTTGGCAGGGAATTCTACAGCGAATGGCTGGACCGCCTTGAGGAACTCAAAGAAGTCGATACCCGTCTTTTAGGCCAAAGCGTCCAGGGCCGCCCCATCATCCTTGCAGAAACAGCCGACCGGCCTGAATTCGTGCTCATGATCGGACGCCAGCACCCGCCTGAAGTTACCGGCGCCATAGCGATGCAAACCTTTATCGATACCGTGCTGGCTGATTCGGAACTGGCACAACAATTCCGGCAGCGTTTCAAGCTTGGCATCGTGCCAGTGATGAATCCTGACGGTGTGTCTGCCGGCCATTGGCGGCATAACGTCAACGGTGTGGATGTGAATCGCGACTGGGGCCCCTTCACACAACCTGAATCATCCGCGGTCATCCGATGGGTGCAGCAACAGGAAGCATCGGGCAGGAAGCTGCGTCTGATGCTGGATTTCCACTCGACTTTCGAGGACCTATTCTACACCCAGCCTGTTACCACCAACCCCCCGGATTTCGCATCCGTCTGGTTGGACTCGTCCGCCGAACGTCTGCCTGATTTTCCATTCAAGCATGCAGCCAACCCCGTTTCAGACCAGCCCAATGCAAAAAACTACTTTTACACCAGTCGTGGCATACCTGCTGTAACGTATGAAAGTGGAGATGACACGAGCCGCGAACAGCTGGAACTGTCTGCCGTCGTTTTCGCCGAAGAAATGATGAAAACCCTGTTGAGTACAGCCCCGAACTAGTTAGACCTGAGCACGCGCCCGGGTCGGGCGCCGGTCATGGCTCCATCCTGAAGAACCATGACTCCATTGACAAGGACGTAATGGACCCCGACCGAAAGCTGATGGGGGTTCTTGAAGGTGGCCACGTCGATGATGGTCTCGGGGTCAAGCACTGTAATGTCCGCGAAGGCGCCTTCCCGAATACGTCCCCGGTCGGCCAACCCTATCCTGTCGGCCGGCATTTGACTCATCTTGTGAATGGCCTCGGAAAATCCGATCACGGCCTGCTCGCGAACATAGCGGCCCAGCACTCGTGAAAAACTGCCATAGTTTCTGGGGTGCGGCATATCCTCAGCGGGCATGTGAATGCCTCCATCCGATGCAATCATGGTTCGATCATGCTGCATGATTCTTATAACGTCCTGCTCAGACATGGCATGGTAAACCGCACTGCATCCGCCCCCCTCTTCCAGTTCAATGGCCAGCTCCGCCGCATTCGCGATGGACACCTCCCTACCTTGTTGCTGAAGCACTTCGGCCAGGTCCAGGCCATTGAGCTGCGTGTTCCAGTTGCAGTTGGCAATCGCCACGCGCGAGGGATCGTTTCCCCCCCGGTCATTGACGATGTTGTCGATAATGCCGGCCTTGATTTCAGCACGGGTACCCGGATCCTGCAGCCTCGCCAGCCGGGTCTCCTTGTCCCCGGCCAGGCTCCAGGCTGGAAACAGCACATCAATGCCTGTACTCGATGCGGCATAAGGATACTGGTCACTACTGACATCACCGCCCCTGGCATTAGCGGCATCCACCATGGCCAGGGTTTCTGCGCTTTTACCCCAGGCGCGTTTTCCCATGGCCTTGTGATGTGTAATCTGCGCGGGGAGCCCCCCTTCCTCACCAATCCTGATGGTCTCGCTGACGCTTTCGACCAATCCTGCGCCCTCTTCCCGCATATGAGTGATATAGATGCCATCATGCTCGCCGGCCACTTTCGCCAGGGCGATAACCTCGTCCGTCCGGGAATAGGCGCCTGGAATATACTTGAGCCCTGAAGAAAGCCCGTAGGCGCCATCGGTCATTGCCTGTTCAACCATGTCCTGCATCGCCCTTAGCTCTTCGTGCGTCGGTGCCCGGTCTGCGCGGCCCATGGCAAGTGTGCGAACCGTATTGTGGCCCACAAACGTTCCAAAGTTGACCGATGAGGGAGACTCTTCCAGCATCAGGAACAATTCCGGCAGCGGGTACCATGAACTGCCATCCGGACCGCCAATGGCTGTGGTTACGCCCTGGCGGATATAGTTTTCTGCGTCGGGCCAGAGAAAAATACCGCTTTTCTCAACCGTATCGCGCACGGCATGGCTGTGTATGTCAATAAAACCCGGAGTGACTGCGAGCCCGTTCACCTCGATGCGACGAATTGCTTGCTGGCCGGACAAATCACCCAGGCCGGCGATTCGGTCACCCCTGATACCCACGTCGGTGACGATGCCGGGTTCGCCACTGCCGTCAAAAACCATTCCGCCGGAAAGCACGAGATCAAACGGCTCGTCAGCCTGCACGGAGGTCTGGAGAGCAATCAAAAGGAAGAGCAGGATAATCCGGTCAGTCATCGTTATTTACAGCAGTACGGCTGGCGCCAGAAACAACGCCACCAGGGAAAGCAGGAAGATTCCAATCACGTTCATGAGCAGGCCGGCTTTCGCCATCTGGGGAATGGTGATGCGTCCGGAACCGTAAATAATCGCATTTGGCGGCGTTGCCACGGGCAGCATGAACGCACAACTTGCAGCCAGCGCCACGGGCACAGTCAGGACCACAGGATTCACACCCAGTTCGAGCGCCAGGGCTGCGAGCACGGGCAGAAGGGTCGCCGTCGTGGCCAGGTTGCTGGTCAGTTCGGTTAAAAAAATCACCAATACCACAGCCCCGAAAACAATCGCGCCGATGCCAAAAGCGCCCAGTGGCACCAGCGAGGTACCCAGCCAGTGTGCCAATCCGGTCTCGGAAACCGATGCTGCCAGGCTGAGACCACCGCCAAACAGGATCAGGATGGCCCAGGGCAAATCCCGGGTTTCCTGCCAGGTCAGCATCCTGGGTGAGTCCCGCCCGCTGCTGGGAATCAGGAACAACAGAAACGCGGCGATCATGACGATACCCGGGTCACTCAAGCCTTCAATCGGTAACCACTTGCTTATCCAGGGCCGTGACATCCACCCAATCACAACGCAACTGAATACGATGCCGATACGCCATTCGGCCTTACTGGCCGGTCCCAGGTCCGCTCTCATCGATTCGAGCAGCGACCGGGTTTCCTGCGAAGTTTCAAACGAAATGGGGAACACCAGCCGGGTCAGGACAATCCAGCATATGGGCAGCATGATCACCGTCACCGGCACACCCACCAGCATCCAGCGTGCAAAACTGATTTCGATATCGTAGTTTTCCATCAGGAAGGCGGCCAGAAAAGCATTCGGGGGTGTGCCTACCAGTGTTGCGACACCACCGATGGTAGCCCCGAAAGCGGTCCCCAATAACAGGCAGATCTCAAAATTCTTTCTTTCGACTTCATCGATTTCCTTGACGGTTACCGTAATGACCGTAATGACCGAAATCACGATAGGGAGCAACATCATGGTGGTCGAAGTGTTGGTCATCCACATGGACAAAAGCGCCGCGGTTACCATGAAGCCCCCCACCAGGGACCGGCCATTGGTGCCTGATACGCTCAACAACCCCAAAGCAATCCGCCGGTGCAGGTCCCAGCGCTGCATGGCCAGTGCGATCAGGAACCCGCCCAGGTATAGATACAGAATGGGATTGGCATAAGGCGCAGCCGCCTTGTGCAGCGTGGTAATGCCCAGCAGGGGGAAAAACATCAGCGGGATGAAAGCGGTGACACCCACCGGTGTTGCCTCGGTTGCCCACCACACAGCCATCCAGAGACCCAGCGCGGCTGTGCGCCAGGCTTCCGGACTCAACGAGCTTTGGGGTCCGATGAACAACATCAAAATAGCGATGACCGGACCAAGATAAAGCCCGGCTTGCTGCAAACCTGGCCTGGCTTCGGAGCGGGAATTCTTCAATTTCTAGGCTGCATAGAAACCGGGGAGCCATTGCTTCCCGGTATTCAGTGGGTGACTACCAGGACATCTGGAGGTCGATGTAGTAAGACCGGCCATAATCCCTATGTGCGTCCGAGAAGTAACCAAAGTAACGGTCCGCCAGCGGCGCACGTTCGTTGCCGACATTGTTGACACCAAAACGAACGCGGGTTGAACTGCTCCACAGATCGAAACGATAGTCGGCACTGAGATTCCAGGTGCTCATGGATGGAACCACGTAGCGGGTGCCGTCAGCCAGCGTCAAGGAGCTCTGGTAGAAGTTGCTCAGGTAGAACCACGCCACGGATGCACCCCAACCACTCTTCGTCCAGCGCAGACGGGCGTTCATCTTGCGACTCTGGTTGCCGTCCATGCGGACCAGGTCTGCAAAACCGGTCACCGGATAATTTGAAGGAAGGATTCCGGCATTCTGGGCATCCAGCAACAGGGAAGCGGCCGCACCCGGCTGCTGTTCATACTTCTTGTAAACCGTACCCACCCAGCTGGCCGTCCAGTCGCCGATCTCTGAATCCAGGTCATAGTAGACGCCGAAGTCATAGCCCTGGACTTTCCGGGTATCGAGGTTCTGGTAAATATCGTTAACGAAGTCGAGATCGCCGGCGGGGCAGATGCCTGCCTCGAGGTAAATCGGAATGTAGTCATCTTCAACTTCGCTGCGGCCAACCAACGGATTGCCCGGGTCTGAGGAACAGTTTCCGGTACCCGCTTCGATCCTGGCCAGCAGGTCGAGCATCGTGTGGTTTTCTTCGCCAAACAGGCCGATCGTATCTTTCTTCTTGATCTTCCAGTAATCGAAGGTCAGGGTCAGCGTGTCGATCGGATTAAGCACGATACCAATGGACGTGTTGTCCGATTTTTCCGGCTTCAGATCCTTGGAGCCGGTTGCACGACGCTGGATAGTATTGGTGCAGTCGAGAACGTCCTGGTCAGGGTCACCACCAAACTCAGCGGCATACTCGCAGGTCCAGTCGGTCCGGGTGTTGTTACGCACCACGAGGGACTCGTTCACCGTGACCAGGTTGGGCGCCCGGAAGGCTTCCGACCACGAGCCGCGGAACATCATCCAGTCAGTTGCACGCCAGCCAAAAGCAATCTTCGGAACCCAGGTGCTCCCGACATCGGAAAAGTGTTCGTATCGGATGGCCGCCTGCACATCAAGAGTGGTCGTGATGGGCAGCGCAAACTCCATGAACAGCGATGTCACGTCACGGTCACCGCGATTATCCGGCGTCGGACTTGAATTGACCACGTCGGAGACAAAAGGATAAGTATCGTCTTCCCAGTCGGTGAAGGTGATAGTGCCATCGAGACGGTCATCGCGATCGTCCTTGAAAGACTCTCTGCGCCATTCGGCACCGGCCAGGAACCCTACTTCGCCGCCCCATATATTGAATAGTCCAATGTTGGATGCTTTGAAATCAATCAGGGTCAGGTCCGTCTCACTCTTTCTCACGACATCGATCAATGACCTCTCGATGTTGGTGTTAACGCCACCACCGAAGGGGTTGTATGCCGCCGCAGTAGAATCGCTCAGCGCTTCCTGTAACAGGTTATTGGAAACCCGGTTACGGGTAACGTCATCACGCGTGGCTTTTGAGTAGATGAATGCAGAATCCCAGTCCCAGTCCCTGCCGAACGTACCGCGCAGTCCAGCCAGAACCCGGTAGACCTTGCCCTTGGTATCAACGATCCTGGGCACCTCGGCCAGCCTGTAGTTGTCGATGGTCATCTGCAAGCCTTCGCAGGGCACATCAGGCCCAATGATCTCGTCTGAGAGGCGGTTGGGCGAACCACAGGGACCCAATGGGTTGTAGTAGTTATCGGCGGACACCCTCAGCTTGACGGACGAAAATGATGCAGAAGGTTGACGATAAAGATTGGTCTTCGAATGGTAGTACGAAAACTCGCCGTACGCTTCCATTCCATTGTCGAACTCGTGATTCAGGTATGAATAAATATTGAACCGGTCCAGCTTGGAACTCAGGTCACGGTTATCATTCAGGTTGTAGCGGTAAGTGCCCTGACCATCGACGTTTCCGCAGGTGTTTCCCGCGATCGTGTAGCCACCTTCACAACGGGGGTCATCGACCGGGTAGGTCTCAAATTCGCCACTGGAATCGACGATTCCGCGAGCAACAAGGCCGTACGGATCGCCACTCATGCTTTTGACGATATCGTACTGGCCCCAGTTCGAATTGGCGCTGTCGTTGCGGAAAGCCGTGCTGCCAAACCAGGGTGAGTCTTCAGGAACCAGGCGCCGGAAATCTGAGTCGGCCCATTTCTTGTCGTCCTGGGAATTGACACGATCCCGGTGCAGATAATTGGCAAATACGCCCACGGCCGTCCTGCCGCCATTGAACAACTTGCCCCATTCGATGGTTGCGCTGGCGTCATCACGTGGAATATTGTCAAAGGTCGTCCAGCGTCCCCGAATGGTGAAACCATCGAAGTCGTTTTTCATGACCGTATTGACCACGCCGGCCACTGCATCTGCGCCGTAAATGGCCGAAGCACCGTCACGCAGCACCTCAAGGCGTTCGACGCCGAAAACCGGAATCACGGTTGAGTTCACCGTGTTGACCGGCACGAAGCTGCCACCGACCTCCTCGGTCTGGTAAGTCGCCGCATTGACCACGCGGCGGCCGTTCATCAGTACCAGCGTATTGCCGGTGCCAATATTTCTCAGGTTGAAGGCGCCGATATCACCACGGGCAGAGTTTACACCACCACTGATATTTTCTGCCTCGTTGAAAAAGTTCTGGCCCTGTTCAGGCATGGCGTCGAGTAATTCGTCACCCGACTCGATACCCAGCACTTCGATATCCTGCGCACTGATCACTGAAACGGAAAGGGCGTCGCTGATCGCCGCACCCCTGATCTGCGATCCTGTAACTATGACTTCTTCGATAGCACCGGACTCCTGACCGGTTTCGTCATCGGACTGATCCGTATCTGTCTGCGCCAATGCCGGCTGTGCCGCCAGCATCGCCAATAGCGACAGATTGATCAGTGCAACCATAGGTTTTTTTCTCATATTTGACTGCTCCTCAAAAGGATTTCCCACGTTTACGGCTCTTCTATGTCAGCCGATTACGTCCAGCATATCATCCACTGTCTGTTGCTGTCTCCAGACAGATAAGCTAACCCGATTATCCTCTTCGATATCTGCACCGTACACGGCAGGCGCAGCTAAGGCATTGTAATAAAAGGGATTTGAAAAATAATAAGCTCCGGTGTCATGGAGCACCACGTAGTCGCCGGGCTCTATCATTGGCAGTAAGCGATCGGTGCCAATCATGTCCCCGGCAAAGCACAACGGCCCGGCGATATCCTGCGAAAGTTCGTTGCCGCTTTTTCCTGCCCCGGTCGCATCAGCCACAGAAAGGCGGATCTTCCAGAAATCCGGCATGAATACGGTGCGCGTCGCAATTTGTGCGCCTGCATGCGATATCGCTATATGCCGGCCGCCCGATTGCTTGGTGTATTCAATTCGCGTCGCGATGAAGCCGTTCTTGGCAAATATGGAACGGCCAAACTCCGTTTTGGCGAGGTATCTGCCATCAAAAAGCTCAGGTACGCTGTTCTTCAATGATGCTGCATAATCTGCAAAATCAGGTTTGATTTCATCACTTTCAAAATTCACCGGAAGCCCGCCCCCAATGTCGACGAGTTCAATTTGCCGGCGCCCGGCTGAAACATTGATTTCTTCTGCGAGGTCGACAACTTTACGTATTCCCGCCGTCATCAGGTCAAGGCTGCACCCCTGAGAGCCCACATGCGTGTGAATGGAAGTCAGCCAGGGCGCACCCAGGTAAGCTTCAACAATAGCCTGTCGGTTTCCATCATCTTCCAATGCGAATCCGAACTTGGACGTCCGGGTTGCGGTGCTCATTGCCGTAATGCTTCCCGCTCCCACCTGGGGGTTGATCCTGAAACCGATTCGGGATGAACTGCCGTCACGGGACATGATTTCCCGGACCCGGGCCAACTCCTGGAAGTTATCAATATTCAGCCCGACGCCAAGCCCCAGCAGTTTTTTCAAAACATGGCGGGTTTTGGCCGGTTCGTCATAGACGATGGCCGATGGCTCGAAGCCGGCCCGGAGTGCCTGTTCGAGTTCTCCCGGACTGGCAACTTCACAACCCATGCCCAGTGCTTTTACCTGCAAGAGGGCACTGCTCATGGTATTGGCCTTGGCGGCAAACATGTGAGTGAAATGATCGGGAAAAGCCTGGTGGAGGCGGGCAACGGTCTCAGCAAGACTGCCGGTGTCGACAAAGGCCACCGTGGTCCGGTCATCATTGAAGTGACCCGCAGCTACGGAGGCTTGTAATATTTTCTCCTGCCTAGAATTCACACCAGGGGTCTGCTCACCGTTAAAAACGCGTCAATACCAAAAGATACTAGCCCAGGTGGCGCTGGCTAACTAATGAGGAATGTTGCCTGGGTCATAACCTCAGGCTATACCATTAAAACCGAAGAAACTCCTCCAGGCTGATTTTCAGATGATCAATGAACCTCTGGCTGACAATGGATAAGGGTGCTTTGTCCTGGTGCAGCGCCGATATGGTGAAACGCAATTCAGGCTCCAGTGGCCAGGCGCGCACCGAACCGTGCCCACTTGACCGGGCCGTCACCTGGTCGATGATCGTAACCCCCACGCCATAGGAAACCAGGGCTTTTGCAACCTGGTAGGTCTCGGCGTATGCGACATTATTGAGCTGCACGCCGCTCGACTCAATGTGATTCGCCAGTAAACGGCCCAGCGGGCCGCGGTTGTCCAGCTTGATAAAGTTCATGCCATCAAGGTCACAGATGGAAACGGACTGCTGTCCTTCAAAATCGATATCCGGAGGCGCCAAAACGACGAAAGAAGATCTGGTCAGCTTTTCCTTCGCAATCCCCGGGATATATTCGGGGTCGAAGGCCAGACCGACATCGATCCGGGAGTCGAGTAACGCTGCAGCTATCTCGTCGTGGTGCAGTGTTTCTACCAGGAACACCGTATCCGGATGGAGCTCGCGGTAGGAGGCTATGGCCCTGGGCAACAAGTCGATACCAAACGCCGGAGTAGATGCGATGCGGACACTGCCCTGCTCTGCTGTGCGCAGATTTTCAGCCAGATTTCGCAGGCGGTCGACACTATCATTGACCTTGATGACGTGCGAAAAAAGCTGATCTGCCTCAGGTGTCGGGATCAGCTTACCCCTGACGCGATCGAATAAGGCATATCCCAATTGCTGTTCAGCGTGTGCGAGCACCTTGCTCACGGAAGGCTGCGAGACGCTCAGCATCTCGGCGGCCCGGGTCACCGAACCGGTGGAATACACCGCATGAAAAACTTCTATTTGACGCAGGCGCAACTTGAAACCATCCCGGATAAACCAGGAATAGTATAACCCCGGGCTATGAGTCCTGGCTCGCTTTCAAGCTAGCGATAGCCGTTTTCTCTTTCTCAGGGCTGGGCCAGCGCCTCGGACTGGCGCGACGCTCCGCCGGCCGGGACTTCCACCACTCCAGTGTTCCTGCTGCAGTATCCGCCAGGGAACGGTAATCCAGACCCGCTTTTATTGAAGCCTCATTGACAAACAGCGCACTGTCTCCGCGACCCATCATCGGCAGATCAATATCCAGTTCTTCCAATAGGCTGGAATCCGGCCAGAAAAGCTCTACATTCGCCGTGCTTGCGCCAATCAAGCCCCACATCAACCCCGTTCGCGTCGTGGTGGAAACCGGTCCGGCTGCATTGAAAACACCCGCGGTATCGTTCTCGGCGAGCGTAACGATCCAGGGGCAAAGGTCCCTGGCATCCACCCATTGTGATATCAGGTTGGGTCCGTCGGGCGCCAATACCTCACCACCGCGATTGATTCGGTCCACCCAGTACGTGAATCGGTCGGTATGGTCACCCGGCCCCACCACGTAGGTCGGCCGGACCACGGTGCAGGCATCACCCAGGATATCCCTGGCAATCCGGTCGCATTCCGCTTTTAACGGACCATAGGTTTCACCCGTGACTTCTTCAATGGAAGGGTCGCTCAGCGACGCCAGTCTTGCCGATTCAGGAAATACACTGGCGGCTTCAAAATCATAGACCGCCACGGTGGAAACATAGATGTAACGCCGGCAGCGATCTTTGAGCAACATGGCGCTGTCCCTCACGTGCCGCGGCACATACCCGGAATTATCCACCACAACATCCCAGGTACGATCACCTTCAAGCACTTCCAGTCCATCATCGATGTTACTGTCACGATTTCCGATCAGTTCCTCTACCGCATCACCGTACATACCCGCGTTGGAGCCCCGGTTGAACATCGTCACCCGGTGACCCCGCGCAACCGCATAATTGATCTGATGCGGCCCCAGGAATCCGGTGCCACCGAGAAACAGAATTGCCAGTGGACGAGGGGCCGGTTTCACGGCAGCCAGACCGCTCGCCTGTGCGGCCAGAGCGACTGCAGTCACGGCAATAAACTCTCTTCGTGTCGGCATGATTCTCATTCTCCTTTTTCGTTCGATATGGGGATTTAAGATAGGGTATCCTGACTATTGCATGAATAACTACCGCTATTATGAATCCGCCATGTACGGGGCGACGGATTACGACGAATGGTATACCGCCGCCAGTGAACTTGATCGCATGGAGGGCCGCGATCTGTGGCGACAGGAAAAAGAGTCGGACGACTATGACTATCGCCTGCTGGCTTCGCGCGTCACCATTCTGAAGAAACTCAGAAAGCAACAGAACTATGACCAGTTGATGTTCCGTCTGCGGGAAGAGCTGCACGGCAACCTGGGTAACATGGCAAATCCGGCGCTATACCAGGAAGCCCGGTGCGGCACCAAGAAACTGATCAATGTTTACATGGACGAAGTTTCTGCAGCACTGAACCTGCTCTGTGATTCAGAAGTGCAGCAACTCTCGCCGATACGTAAGCGCAGATTCCTGAAACGGGCGGCCAGGAGCTTTGGCCGCTCTGCACTGCTTTTGAGTGGTGGTGCTTCGTTGGGCCTGTTTCACATCGGCGTGATAGAAGAACTTGAGAAACATGGCCTTCTGCCGCGAGTCATTACGGGCTCCAGTGCGGGCTCAATCATGGCCGGCATCCTCGCCACTCATACTGACACCGAGTTGGAACAACTGCTGGATCCAGAGTATATCGATTTTGAATGGTGCAGCGTTTTCAAGCCATTCGATATCATCAAGGGGCAGAGCATACTGGACCAGAAGGTCCTGAAAAAATTCATCGACCGCAACATTCCCGAGATGACTTTTCTCGAAGCCTATCAACACACCAACAGAATTCTGAACATCTCCATTTCCCCGGCGGACTCGCACCAGTTTCCAAGATTGCTCAATTACCTGACCGCGCCGAATGTGTTAATTCGATGGGCGGCGCTGGCATCCAGCGCGATCCCGGGGCTTTACCCCCCGGTTCAGTTGAGAGCGAAAAACTTCGACGGAAAATCAGTAGCCTACATGCCACAAAACCGCTGGATAGACGGATCGGTTCACGACGATATCCCCAAGGAGAAAGTCAACCGTCTGCACAATGTGAATCATTACATCGTCAGCCAGACCAACCCGCATATCGTGCCGTTTTTAAATGAGAAAGTGGAATCGAGAGGCCTGTTCCCCTTCATCCAGGACGTGGTACTCAAGGCGCCGATGGTCCAGGTAGAGCACTTCCTGGAACTCGTGCACCAGCATTTCGATGTTCCCGGAATCGGGGCCATGATCAAGAAAGCGCATGCAGTAGCCAGCCAGACCTACAGCGGCGACATCACCGTCTACCCCGAAAAGCACATCATGAACATTGGCAAGACTTTCACCAATTTTGGTGCCGAGGAAGTGGAAAAAATGATCCTTGCTGGCCGCCGTTCCACCTGGCCAAAAATTGAAAGGATACGAAACACGACGCAAATCAGCCGGACCTTTGACGATTGCCTGCGGCGAATGAGCGAGCGTTACCGTTACGTCAGGCGATAGATCAGCCGTTTGACTTCGTTACCTTCACCGGGGTCGTCCGGCACCCGGCGCGCCAGCAAGTAGGAAACGGCAGCCATGGCCGCGCCGGCGAGAAACACGACCGAGGGCGAATAGAGCCACACCAGTCCAAAACTGACCGGAATGACCACGGCAGCGATATGGTTGATCGTGAAAGATACGCCCGCTGTGGAGGCAATATCTGCAGGATCGGCGATTTTCTGGAAATAACTCTTGATTGCGATGGCCATCGCAAACAGCAGATGATCGAGCACATAAAGCACCACGGCCACCGATGCCGACTCAACAAAGGCATAACCGGTGAAGATCAGGATCAGTCCGATATATTCCACCGTCAGCGCCCTGCGCTCGCCGAACCGTGCGATCAGACGACCAATTTTCGGCGCTGCCCACGCATTGATCACATGATTGATCAGGAATAAAAGAGCGATATTGGCTGCTGAGAATCCAAACTTCTGCACCATCAGGAATCCGGCGAAAACGATAAATATCTGCCGCCTGGCGCCGCTCATGAATGTCAGCGCGTAATACAGCCAGTAACGCCGGCGCATCAGCAGATGTTTTCTCTGCGCCACTTTCTGGGGAAGTGTGGGAAATGAAAAAGCCGCAAAGAGCACCAGCAGCAAGGCACTGCCACCCGCCGCCAGGTAGAGCGCCCGGTAATCGAGATTGAAATAGTCCATTCCCAGCCACACACACGCGAAGGCGACCAGAGCAGCGATCGATGAAGCTGAGGACAAACGCCCCATCACCTCGGGAGTTCTTTCCTTTTCAATCCATTGCAGCGTGAGAGACTGCTGGACAGTATAGAAGTAGTGGAACCCCGTGGACATCAGGACCGTTGTGAAGTACAGGCCATACTCACTGGGCATAAAGCCGGTCAGCGCCACTCCTGCGCCCAGCAAGGCGATAGCCAACAGCGCAAAGACCTGCTCGCGCAAAATCAACAGCACGAACACCGTGGTGAACGCCAGGAATCCGGGAACCTCACGGAGGCTCTGGAGAATACCTATTTCACGTCCGGTAAAAGCAGCAGTTTCAATCGCGTAATTGTTCAGCAGAGCCTGCCAGACCGAGAAAGCCAGGGTCGCGGCCACGCCGAGCAGAATCAAAAGGTATTCGGGTTTTCTGAACACGGCAGGGCCTGTAACGGGTCAGCAACCCGCCATTCTACAGACTCAGACTCCCGTATTCAGGCTGCGTCGGCCGCCAGGTCGGAATGAATCGCCTCTGCCGCCTTCTTGCCCGCGCCAGCGGCCAGGATAACCGTAGCGGCGCCTGTCACGGCGTCTCCACCTGCGTAAACACGATGAACACTGGTCTCGACCTGGCGCTCATCCACCAGCAATCCGCCCCAGGAGTGAGTCTTAAGGCCGGGAGTCGCTCTGGATAGCAGCGGATTGGGCCGCGTACCGATGGAAAGCACTACGTTGTCGACCGGAAAAATGAATTCCGAACCTTCGATTGGAACAGGCCGGGCACGGCCTGAATCATCGGGTTCTCCCAGTTCCATGCGCATGCATTTAAGCCCCGTCACCCAACCGTCTTCGCCAAGGACTTCAATCGGATTGGTCAGCCAGTGGAACTCGACACCCTCCTCGATCGCGTGCTCGTACTCCTCGATCCGGGCGGTCATTTCGTTTTCACTGCGCCGGTAGACCACCATTGCGTGCTCGGCCCCAAGCCGCAGAGCGGATCGCACAGCGTCCATTGCTGTGTTACCCGAACCAATCACGGCCACACGGCCCCCGACTTTCAGCGGTGTTTCCGAATGCGGGAACTCGAACGCCTGCATCAGGTTGATGCGGGTGAGAAACTCGTTGGCCGAGTAGACACCATTCAGGCTTTCACCGGGGATACCCATGAATTTCGGCAGACCAGCGCCAGTGCCGATAAATGCCGCGGAATAACCCATCTCGCTGAAAAGTTCATCCAGTTTGATGGTTTTACCGATGATCACATTGTTAATGAATTCCACCCCCAGCCGTTCCAGCGAAGCGATTTCCCAATCGAGTATGGAATTGGGGAGACGAAATTCGGGAATGCCGTAACGCAACACCCCGCCGGGCGCATGTAGTGCCTCAAAAACCGTGACACGGTAGCCCAGGCGCGCCAGTTCGCCCGCGCAGACCAGGCCGGAAGGGCCAGAGCCGATGATGGCAATTTTTTCATCCCTCGTTGGTTTCGCCACGCTATCGTTGAGAGGCTGTTCCATCTCCCAGTCAGACACGTAACGTTCCAGGTGTCCGATCGCCACCGGCCCGAAGCGCTTGGTCATGTGACATTGCATTTCACACTGGGCTTCCTGCGGGCAGACCCGGCCACAGATTGCGGCCAGGGGATTCGCCGTCCGCAAAATCGTGGATGCCTTTTTCAGATCTCCTGCCGCTACCGCGTGCATGAAATCCGCGATGGGTACACGAACGGGACAGCCGTCAATGCACACAGGGTCCTGGCACCGCAGGCACCTTTCCGCTTCGAACATGGCATGGGAAAAGCAATACCCTTCATTCACCTCTTCAAAATCATGGGCCCTCAGTTCGGCCTCCCGGACAGGCATCGGAGTTTTATCAGCGCGTTTGACAGGCATCAGGCCACCTCCCGGGCAGACCGCTGGCAGGCGGCTGCCTGTTGCTCTTCTTTCACATACATCTTGCTGCGGGATACCGCTTCATCGAAGTCCACTTCATGGGCATCGAAAAACGGTCCGTCCACGCAGGCAAACTTGATTTCGCCACCCACGGTGACCCGGCAGCCACCGCACATGCCTGTGCCGTCGATCATCAGCGGGTCAAGCGATGCTGTTGTATCGATCCCGGCCGCCTTCGTGGTTTTCTCGACTGCACGCATCATTGGCATCGGACCAATGGCAATGACGTAATCTGGCCGCCCTGGCGGACTGCCATCGATCATCTCCTGCAGGCGATCGGTGACGAAACCTTTGAACCCCGCGGAGCCGTCATCGGTGCAGATCTCCACGTGGTCGCAGATTTCACCGAGTTCGTCAGCCAGGATCAACAGGTCTTTCTCTCGAGCACCCATGATGATCGTTGTTTTTTCACCGCGATCACTGAGTTCACGCATGAGGCACAGCAGAGCGGCTGAACCATAGCCTCCTCCCACACCCACAATGTGGCCGCCTGAAGGAATATCCGGAGCCTCGCCCAGCGGGCCGACCATGTCGAGAATTTCCTCGCCTTCCTGCAATTCAGCCAGGCGCCGGGTGGTAGCCCCGACCTCCTGCACGACGATGGTGGTCACACCCTGCTCGCGATCGTAATCGGTGATGGTCAGCGGAATCCGCTCACCTCCTTCACGCACGCGCACAATAACGAATTGCCCTGCACTGGCGGCCTTGGCGATCAGCGGCGCATCCACCCGGTACAGCTTGGTGATCGGCGTCAACTGGCGTTTTTCCAGGATTCTAACCATGATTCAAAGCTCCGGATGTTCATGCATGGCCTTGATGCGGCGCCAGCGCCGTTCGGCCTCTTCTTCGATCGCCGCCAGGCGTTTTTCATTGCCTTCGGCCATCAAGTGCTTCGTCTTGCCCATCTGGCCGAGCCAATCGGCGATCTTGCGCTTGCGGCCCAGCAGTTCGGGATCGTAAGTAATGTTGGTGATTCCGCGTTCAACCTCGTAAATCGGGAAGAAGCCGGAATCGATGGCCACCTGCAGAACCGATTCAGCGGCGTCATCCTTAGTGGTCCAGTTGAGCGGGCAGAAAGACAGTACCTTTCCATACGTCATGCCTTCGTGCTTTGCATACCACTGGGCCTTGGCGGCCTTGCGCATCAGGTCTTCCGGGTAGCCTTCACTGGCTGTGAAAACATAAGGCAGGTGGGCTGCCGAGAAGATTTGCGGCGTATCCTTGTGGTGCGAAACTTTGCCCTTGCGGCTACTGCCTACTTCACTGGTGGAAGTCCTGTGCCCTAGTGGCGTGGAGTACGAAAGCTGGGCTCCGGTATTCATGTAGCCCTGGTTATCGTACTCCAGGATCATCATGTGGTGATTACGGTGCGCAGCACCCAGTGCGGACCCCATGCCGATATCCATGCCGCCGTCACCGGTCACCATCACAAAGGTAATATCAGGCGAATCAGGCAGTTCTCCGCGGCGCATCAGTTCGTGATACATCTCGACCAGGCCGGAAAGCGTAGCGGCGCCGTTCTGGAACAGGTTATGAATATAGGTAATCCGATGCGCAGTCTTGGGATATCCGGTGGTAACGACCATGGCGCAGCCGGTCTGGAACAGCACGACGACATCGCCTTCCAGCACGCTGAACACCTGGTGCAGCACCGGGAAGGCGCCACAGCCCGGACAGGCTCCGTGTCCCGGCGCAATCCGGCTGGGCACTTCGGCCATCGCCCACAAAGGTTTCAGTTCAACCTGCAGCTTGCCGCTTTCCAGGTCTTCGGTAACCGTGGCCATCCCGCGCGTGACCTCGCCTTTTTCAATGGCAGGAAGCCCGTGCGGAACTTGCTTCTCGGGGTCGCCCGCGTAGGTGCCGTGGTAAGCGAAGACTTCCTTCACCTCTCCGGTTTCTGCGGTTTCCAGGGCTTCGTTGAAGAATTCTTCAGCGTCAGCATCGTCGAAATCCTTGCCGCCCAGCCCGTAGATCCGGGTGAGTACCCGGGTGCGGTTATCCGGATCGACCTGGATGGCAGCCCGCACTTCGAGTGACAGGTTGCCGCCATCGGCTCCATAGGAATCAGCGCGGTCACCCACGACGATCGCCTTTACGCCGGAAAGAGCCTGCCGGATCAACTCGACCGGGAACGGCCTCAGTACGTTGAGGGACAGAACCCCCACTTTCTTTCCTTCGCCCCGGAGGCGATCGGCGACTTCCTTCGCCGTTTCCGCAGCAGAATTGAGCAGAACCAGGGCGACTTCCGCATCATCCATGTGATACGCATCCATCACCGGGTAACTGCGACCGGTCAGAGTGGCGAGTTCCTCGAACACTTCCGGAATGACCTTACGGGCGGCTTCCATCGCCAGCGAGTGCTGTTTCTTGTTGTTGATCAGGTCCGGGTCGTTCATATACGGCCCGAAGGTCACCGGGTGCTTGGGATCCAGCGCGGTAAAAGGCGTTTCGGGGGTGCCGAGAAACTGCTGCAGTAAGTCCTTGTCCTCTATGACTTCGACGCGGCGTTTCTGATGGCTGGTGAAAAAGCCGTCGTAGGCAACCAGCACCGGTAGCCGGACGTCGGCGTGCTCGCCGATCCGGATCGCCGCCAGGTTCATGTCATACACCGCCTGTGGCTCACGCGCCATCAGGATGATCCAGCCGGTATTGAGTGCAAAATAAATATCGGAGTGATCACAGCGAATATCCAGCGGCCCCGATATCGCGCGCGTAGCGACATTCAGCACCATCGGCACACGGGTCGAGGATTGCACCGGCAATTGTTCTAATGAGTATAATAATCCCTGGGAAGAAGTGGCGTTCAGAACACGCCCGCCTCCGAGAGCAGCGCCGTAGCAGATACCCGCAGCGCCATGTTCTCCGTCAGCCGGGATCATGACTATTTCATGCTCGCCCGCAGCCTGCATCTTGGACAGGGTTTCTGCTACTTCTGTTGACGGCGTGATCGGGAAATATCCCATCACGTGAAATCCAATATCCCGGGCCGCCCGGGCTGCCGCCTCGTTGCCGCTCAGAAAGTCTGTTGATTGACTTGCAACTCCTCCGGAATTTCCTCCATCCGGATCCTGCAAGACTGCGTGGATTTCAGTGGCCATTGATGTTCTCCCTTGCTGTCACCTCACTGGCTGGTGGTGCCTTGTGAAAATAGTGGTACGCGCTTCCGGTCCGCCAGGCCTGGCGTTTCGGTGACGCGTGTCATTGCCTCGGTCGGGCAGGTTTCGATACAACGCATGCAACCCTTGCAGTACTGGTAGTCGACACCTTGAAGTCGCACGTTCGGCGCCTCTTCTCCGGACCGCTCGTGGGTCCAGACCAGGCAGAAATCCGGGCATACCGTGGCGCAAAGCCCACAGTGGATGCACTCTTTCTCCGTAAACAGAGGCATCCAACCGGTTCTGGACGTAGACAGGTCATTGGAAACCGTATTTCCGGCAAACGGAATGACGCCGCCAATGGGCGCTGTCTCGTAACCCAGTATGGGACTGGACCGGATCACCGGAAGGTCGCCCTCGCCCTTACCGACGCCCTCGAGTACTTCGTATTCTTCGGCGCCCCGTTTGAACGCGCGTTCATTGGATGCTGCCGCCTGCGGATTTCGCTTGGCGAACTTCTCCGTCAGCGTATTTAGAACGATTTCCCCATCCAGGAATGGAACGGTAGCAGTGAGCGTTCCCATCATGACTGC
>Ga0316193_10000032_pt1 | contig 60963 bp, 57 predicted proteins | sample MerIslsedime2_MG_FD_207735 | JGI IMG/M metagenome (GOLD analysis project Ga0316193, IMG submission 207735) | Coastal sediment microbial communities from Maine, United States - Merrow Island sediment 2 | ecosystem: Environmental > Aquatic > Marine > Coastal > Sediment | place: USA: Maine... | reverse complement strand
TGGTAGACGAGCTGGTGGTCTATATTGCACCGCATGTGATGGGTGACTCGGCCCGGGGCCTGTTACACCTGCCGGGCCTGGAACAGATGAAGGATCGTATTGCACTGCAGTGGCTGGATGTCCGGCGGGTAGGCGCTGCGCTGCGCATAACCGCACGGCCGGAGTAGAGGCACGATGTTTACCGGAATCATACAGGCTATAGGCGAAGTTGCCGCCCTGGAACACAGGGGCGAGGATTTGCGCTTGCGGATTCGTACCGGCAAGCTTGATCTGGGAACTGTCGCGATCGGTGACAGTATTGCCACCAGTGGAGTCTGCCTGACGGTGGTTGAATTGCCAGGTGACGGGTTCTGGGCTGACGTGTCCGGTGAAACGCTGGCCTGCACCAGCATCGGCACGTTGAAGATCGGCAATCACGTTAATCTGGAGAAAGCGTTGACACCGGTTACCCCGCTGGGCGGTCACCTGGTGAGCGGCCACGTCGATGGCATCGCCGAGGTCGTATCACGGCGCGACGATGGCCGTTCGGTGCGCTTCCGGATGCGCGCACCGGACGCGCTGGCGCGCTATATAGCCGCCAAGGGTTCGGTGTGCGTAGACGGTATCAGTCTCACGGTGAATGCCGTGGATGGTGCGGAGTTTGAACTGAATATCGTGCCGCACACGCTGGTCGAAACCACCATTGGCGAATTTCAGCCCGGACGGACCTTTAATCTGGAAGTGGATATAATCGCCCGTTACCTGGAGCGTCTGCTGCTCGGGGGCGAGGTGAATTCCGCCGAAGGTGGAAGAGAGGGCGCCCTGGGGCGTGCGGCCTCGACACAGATTCAAGGCATCAGCATGGAATTATTGCAGCGCTGCGGTTTTGCCGGTGGCGCGGACTAGGCGGCTAATGGAATTAAACAGCATCGAAGACATTGTTCAGGATTTCCGTGATGGCAAAATGGTCGTCATCATGGACGACGAGGACCGCGAAAACGAAGGTGACCTGATCATGGCGGCCTCCATGGTGCGGCCGGAAGATATCAACTTCATGGCAACCTACGGCCGTGGCCTGATCTGCCTGACCCTGACACGGGAGCGTTGCCGGCAATTGTCGCTGCCGCTGATGGTGAACGATAACCAGGATATGCATTCGACCAGTTTCACGGTCTCCATTGAGGCTGCAGAGGGGGTCACCACCGGAATTTCGGCCTATGACCGTGCGCGCACCATCGAGGCCGCCGTGAAGCCGGATGCACAACCGCTGGATCTGGTACAGCCAGGCCATATTTTCCCGCTGATGGCTCAGCCTGGCGGTGTTCTGACACGCGCCGGACACACAGAGGCCGGTTGTGACCTGGCGCGCCTGGCAGGTCTGGAACCCGCTGCCGTTATCGTCGAGATCCTCAACGAAGATGGCAGCATGGCACGCCGGCCCGATCTGGAAAAATTCGCAGAACAGCATAACCTGAAGGTCGGGACCATCGCCGACCTGATCCACTACCGAATAGCCAACGAGAAGAATGTTGAACGCGTTGCCGAATGCGACCTGCCGACGGAGTATGGTGAGTTCCGCCTGTTTGCCTACCAGGATATTGTCAACAAGGGGCTTCATCTCGCGCTGACGAAGGGCGAGGTGAGCGCAGACAGGCCTACACTGGTACGCGTGCACGTGCAGAATGCCCTGGGTGACTTGTTCGGCGCACAAATGCAGGACACCGGCTGGCCGTTACGCGATGCCATGCGGCGCGTTGCCGAAAATGGCGAAGGTGTTGTGGTCGTGCTTGGACAGCATGAGTCGCCACGCGACCTGGTGCAGCGTATCAACTTTTACAACGAGCATGAAAAAAGCGGTGAGCCGGTTATCCGCGAGGAGCAGCATGAATTGCGTACCCACGGTATCGGTGCGCAGATCCTCACCGACCTCGGGGTCAGAACTATGCGGGTATTGAGTGCGCCGAAGGTTGTGCACGGTTTGTCAGGCTTTGGCCTGGAAGTAGTCGAGTACGTCGAAGGCAGCGAGTAGCAACCCGGTAACTAATCACAATCAATGTGGAGTCTTTGTACATGAGTGGCATACAGGAAATTGAAGGCCAGTTGACGGTGCGCGGTGCGCGCATTGCGCTGCTGGTATCCCGCTTTAACAGTTTCGTGGTGGAAAGCCTGCTCAGCGGCGCTGTCGATACCCTGAAGCGCCATGGCGCAGAAGAACATGATCTGACCGTTATCCGCGTACCGGGCGCTTATGAAATGCCGATAGCGGCCAAACGGCTGGCGGCAGTCCAGCGCTATGAAGCCATCATCGCACTGGGTGCGGTCATTCGTGGCGGCACACCGCATTTTGAATACGTCGCCGGTGAATGCACCAAAGGACTGTCGTCCGTATCATTGCAATACGATATACCGATCGCCTTCGGTGTATTAACGGTGGACAGTATAGAGCAGGCTATTGAGCGCGCTGGAACCAAAGCCGGCAACAAAGGCGCGGAGGCTGCCATGTCAACCATAGAAATGGTTAACCTGCTGCGTGAAATCGGTAAATAGAGCGCTTAGCGGTTGAACGCATCTCCAAATCCCCAGGCAGCCCTTCGCACACGCGCCAGAAGGTTTGCCATGCAGGCGTTGTATCAATGGGACCTGTCCGGGAACAATCTGTCGAATATTGAAGTGCAATTTCTGCAAGACGAGGATTTTTCCAAGGCAGACAAGGATTACTTCCACGAATTGCTGCACGAGGTGCCGGCACAGCTGGACGAAGTCGAAGCGGCTTTTTCCGCTTACCTCGACCGGCCGGTGCAGGAGCTGGACCCGGTAGAACGTGCCGTGCTGCGCATGGCAACCTATGAACTGATGACGCGCATCGACGTTCCGTACAAGGTCATCATCAACGAGTCTGTCAACCTGACCAAGAAATTCGGCGCCGAGCAGGCTTACAAGTATATCAACGGTGTGCTGGACAAGGCGGCGCGCAAGCTGCGGGCCGCAGAGCATCCGCAGGGCGAGGGTGGTAGCGGCTCGTTGCAACGCTAGGAGTCTGCGTGGTGTAAATGCCCGCAGACTGAACCAGTGGGCTTTTTGAACCGGCGTCAATAAATCTACACTAGGCATCGGATGCCTCGCCACCAGATACCCGTTCTGCTGTCTTCCGGCTCGCTAAAGCGGTCGCAAAAGAATAAGTCACTAAAAACAACTTTAAAATATCCCATTTCATTGTCACTTGCTGTAGGCTGGCTGTACAGGAAGCAGTATTCAATGGACCTGCGCAGGCAGGCAGAGTGACGCATGAGGATAAGAAGCAAACTCACACTGACGTTTTTACCGTTGTCACTCATTACTCTTGTGACGTTAGGTTCGTTTGCGTATTTCAGTTCGAAGCATGCATTGACCAGGCAGGTGCTGGATAACCTGGACAGTGTCGCCGCCATTCAAAAAAAACGCATTGAAAGCATTCTCGAACAGAATCACGAGCGCTTGCTCCTGGTTTCTTCCCGGACACAACTGCGTCTCAGTATGGCCAAATTTCTTGCCGAGCCGAGGCCGGAATACAGTGACAAGATGAATCGGATTCTCAGTGATGCCGGTGCCAAGATCGCAGACTTCCGCGCACTTTTTATTCAGACACTCGATGGTCGGATAGTCGCTTCAACAGAGCAGGAAATGATCGGCACCGTTCATGCTTTAAGCAAAGTGTTTGACGATACCCATCACGGCAGGAGGGTGGATCTTTTTTATCGTGATGACAACGGGCGGCTGGGCGCCTATCTCGCCGGTCCTCTGTATCTTAATTCACGTTTGCTGGGCGTGGTGGTGATCGACTCAGACATGTCCAAAATTGTTGCATCGACCACAGACTACCACGGACTTGGTGAAACCGGGGAGACTCTGCTGATTCGCCGCCATGGTGATCACAGCGCGCAGTTTATTACACCCGCCCGGTTTGACGATCAGGCAGCGTTGCTCCGCACAGTAACCGGAGAAGATGTTGAGTCGCCCTACATACAGGCCCTGCGTCAGCAGGACGAACTGCTGACCAACGTGAGTGATTATACCGGGCACTCTGTTATTGCAGTGACGCGTTATATCGACCAGGCGGATTTCGGCCTGGTTGTTCAAAAGCGGACGGACGAAGCCTACGCACCGATCAGCACACTGAGCAAGCTGTTGCTGTCACTGATTATCCTGTTCTCCATCACAGTCATTTTTGTCTCACTTTACATCGCCCGCTCGATAACCCTCCCGATTTCCCGGCTGACCAGTGTGGCGACCAGGATCAGCAGCGGTAACCTTTCCGAGCGGGCCGACGTCAGTGCCCATGACGAGACAGGTGTGCTGGCAAGAGCCTTCAATCAGATGACGGAAAATCTGGTAGATGATATTAATGAAAGGCGGCAGGCCGAAGAGAAATTCCAGTCGCTTCTGAAATCCGCACCGGACGCAATTGTTATTATTGAGCAGAATGGTGATATCTGTCTCGCCAACCTGCAAGTAGAACAGTTGTTTGATTATAACAGCACGGAACTACTGGGAAAGTCCATCGAACTGTTGGTTCCTGATCAGTGCTTTCAAACTCAACAATCCAACCCTGGTGCTTTTTCTGCTGAACAGGATGTCAAGCCGCAGCCGAAGGATAGGGAGCTTTACGGTGTACGCAGGGATGGGACGGCATTCCCCATTGAAATCAGTCTGGCCCCAATAAAAACCAATGCCGGGTTGCTGACCACTATTGTCATCCGTGATATCACCGAGACCAAGCGGGCCGAGGCTCGTCTGGTGCAGCAGGCAAATTTCGACACGCTGACAGGTCTGCCCAATCGTCTGCTGGCCGCGGACAGGCTGTCGCAGGCGCTCGCGCATGCACACAGGAAAGGGCTGAGTGTTGCAGTCATGTTTCTTGACATCGATCGTTTTAAAAATGTCAATGATACGCTGGGGCATTCGATTGGAGACAAGCTGCTCACCGAGGTAGCCAGTCGTCTGAGGGTAAGTGTAAAGGAGGATGATACGGTCGCCCGCCTGGGGGGCGATGAGTTTCTGATTATTCTTCCCGAGCTGGATACGCTGGCGTCTGCGGAAATTGTGGCGGAAAGGATTCTCGAGGAGCTCGGTCGCCCATTCAGTCTGGAAGACAGAGAGCTGTTCACCAGCGCCAGTATCGGTATTACCGGTTATCCCGAAGACAGCGATGATCCGGATATGCTGCTGAGAAATGCCGATTCAGCGATGTATCAGGCCAAGGACGCGGGTCGTAATACGTTTCGCTTCTTTACGCCCGAAATGAATATCAGGCTGCTGAAGCGCCTGGAGATGGAGTCACAGCTGCGTTATGCAATGAGTAAGGAAGAACTTTCCCTGTATTTCCAGCCCCAGGTTGACATAAAAAGCGGCAGGCTGGTTGGTGTCGAAGCGCTGTTGCGCTGGCACAATTCAGAACTCGGTAGTGTCTCGCCTGATGAATTTATCCCGCTCGCCGAAGAGACCGGGCTTATCGTTGCTATAGGAGAATGGGTATTGATACAGGCATGCCGGATAGCCACTACCTGGCAGCAGCAGGGGGCCGACGGGATTCGCATATCGGTTAACGTATCGGCTGTTCAGTTTCGCAACACAGATCTTATCCAGACAGTTCGCAATGCGCTGGAAACCAGTGGTTTGCCTGCGCCGCTGCTCGAACTGGAAATTACCGAAAGACTGCTGGTCGAGGACAATCCCAATACCAGCCGTATTCTTGAAGATATCAAGCAAATCGGGGTTCGCCTGTCACTGGATGATTTCGGCAAGGGTTACTCATCATTGAGCTACCTCAAACGTTTCCCGTTTGATGTGTTGAAAATCGATCGAGCCTTCATATCGGGTGTCACGACAAACTCCGAAGACGCAGCGCTGTGCCGAGCCATTACGGCAATGGCAAGCAGCCTGAATCTTTTAATTGTAGCGGAAGGTGTCGAAACCAAGGACCAGTGGGATTTTCTTTTTACTCACGGCGCTGATCTTGTCCAGGGGTATTACGTCAGCAAGCCGCTAAGCGAAGAAGGTTTTGGTGGCTTTTTAGCAATGCACGATAAACAAGAGCGAAGCAATTCATAGCCAGCCAGGGGTACTTCGGCATAAATGTAGAAGATGTCTACTTGTGTTAAGCTCAAGCGCTATAGTCGGGTAACCGGAGCTGGCAAAAAATGGCGGCCACTGATAAAAAATCCTATCACCATAAAGACCTGCGAAATGCACTCATTGCAGCGGCAATCCCGGTCCTGAAGGAGAAGGGTGCCATGGGGCTGGGCATGCGCGAGCTGGCGAGCCTAACCGGGGTGAGTCATGGTGCGCCGTACCGGCATTTCAGCGACAAGACGGCGCTGCTGGAGGCAATTGCAGCGCAGGGTTATGCGCGACTGTCAGCGGCCTGCAATAGCGCGCGTGAAAGGTACCCGCAGCAACCGCTGCAGGCACTGGAGGAGGCGGGTATCGGTTACCTGCTGTTCGTTGTCAATAACCCCGAGATTGCCAACCTGATGTTCAGCAGTGTGCTGCCGCCTGCCCGGTGGGGTACGGAGTTGAGCGATGCCGCCGAGCGCGCTGTGCACGACCTTTGGCAGATTGTAGAGCTGGGCAAACAGGCGGGCCTCTATGCCGATATTGATAGTGCAGACCTGACAACTGCTTCGCTGGCCATGGTGCACGGCCTGTCCGTGTTTCTTGCCGGCGACCTGCTGCCCGGGCAGCAACGGGATGAACACGCGATCCGGGTGCTGGGCAAGAAAGTGGCTGCTATCCTGTTAAACGGCATGCTGCGCCGGGCCCCCGGCAATCAGGAACAGTAGCGATGGCCGCTTCCGAGTTCGATATCATCGAGCGCTATTTCAGGCGCCATGCTAAACAGCGTGATGATGTGGTGTTAGGTATCGGGGATGATGCCGCGCTGTTGCAAGTGCCACCAGACCGTCAGCTGGTAGTGGCGATGGATACCCTGGTAGCAGGCCGGCATTTCCCGCCACAGACCAATGCTTTCGATATTGGCTGGAAGGCGCTGGCGGTCAACCTGAGTGATCTCGCTGCCATGGGTGCCAAACCGGTCTGGGCAACTCTTTCGCTGACACTGCCTACGGCGGACGAGGGTTGGCTGGAAAACTTTACCAACGGTTTTTTCCAGCTGGCTGGGCGTTACCAGGTGGAACTGGTGGGTGGTGATACCACGCGCGGACCTTTATCGGTTACCGTACAGGTACACGGTCTGGTGGAACGTGGCAAGGCGTTACGGCGAGCGGCCGCGCGTGCCGGACAGCAATTATTTGTTACCGGGACACTGGGTGATGCAGCCTGCGCATTGCAGGCCCTCCAGGCAGGCGGTGAAGCACACCCGGATTTACTGCAGCGGCTGAATCGGCCCGAACCACGTGTGGATTTCGGTCTGGCGCTGGCCGGAACGGGCGCTGCAGCCATTGATATCTCGGACGGCCTGCTGGCGGACCTGGGGCACATACTGGATGCCAGCCAGTGCGGCGCTACACTGTGGGTTGAGCGGCTGCCGCGCGCACCGGGTCTTGATTCGATCAGTGATGCCGGGGCACTGGCCTGTCAGTTGCACGGTGGCGATGATTACGAACTCTGCTTCAGTGTGGGTGCAGGCCAGGTCGAAGAGTTGACCCGGCGTGCGCAACAGCAACAGTTGTCGATAACCGCGATTGGCGTTGTCGACTCGCAGCCAGGCATCCGTTGCGTGCTCGATGACGGCAGTACCTACACGCCGCAGGGAACCGGTTTCGACCACTTCAGGGATACATCAGATGACTAGTCGATTTTCACCGGGTTTATGGTTGCAACTCTTTGCCCTGCTGTTACTCGGGCTCAGTTCGGCGCCGGGCTGGGCTATCAAGGATATTCATGTAGTCGCCCTGTTCAAGGACCGCGTGGCAGTCATGATTGACGGTAAGCGGCACATACTGGGTACCGGAGAAACCAGCCCGGAAGGCGTCAAGCTGGTTTCAGCGGACAGTGCAGGCGCCGTTTTCGAATTCAGGGGCGAGCGTTTTGAAAGGCAGCTTGATGGGCGCGTGCGCACCGCAGTCAAGCCGCGGGATACGGGCGAAGATGTACTTGTTTTCCGCGACAGTACGGGTATGTTCAAGACAGTCGGGAGTATCAACGGGTTGCCTGTTTCGTTTCTGGTCGATACCGGAGCCAGCTCGGTGGCCATGAACTCTTCACAGGCGCGCCGCCTGGGCATCGATTTTCACGTCGAGGGAGACCCGACCTACGTGAGCACGGCCTCCGATGTGGTGCAGGCGTACCGGGTCAAGCTGGATACGGTCAAAGTGGGTTCCATCCAGTTACGCAATGTTACTGCGGTAGTCATAGAGGGCGCACAGCCTGAAGAAGCCTTGCTGGGAATGACCTACCTGTCACGTGTGGAGATGATCAACCAGGGCGACCGGCTGATTCTGCGCCGCAAGTACTGACGCGGGCTGTACAGCGAAACGCACCGCCCCGGGTTGGTTACGGCTCCAGGTCTCTAACATCTGATAACAAGTAACAGGAGTCGTGGCGGGGCATTCCCTCTACCACCAATTTATTACTGGAGTTTTCTCGCCTTAAAATATCGCCCCTTCATTTTTCCCGTCGATAGCTGTTGCAGCGCCTTGTCCACCATGGATCGCTCGATGGCTACGTAGGCCTGGCGATCAAAGATGTCTATCTTGCCGACCTGGTCGCCGGCAATACCGGATCCGCTGGTCAACGCACCCAGTATATCGCCAGGGCGCACTTTGTCCTTTCGCCCCCCATTGATACACAGCGTGACCATGGGCGGCCTGAGATCAAGTTTCTGGTTTGCCTGCAAACTGTCGATTGCAGAAAAACTGATAGGACTTTTTTGATAATCCTCAATCGCATGTACCCGATGGGACTCGGCGGTAATATACAGGCTTAAGGCCAGCCCCGCTTTTCCTGCACGGCCGGTACGGCCGATGCGATGAATATGCACTTCCGGGTCCTGGCTCAACTCAAAGTTGATCACCGCTTCCAGGTCCTTGATATCTAGACCACGTGCGGCAACGTCGGTCGCCACCAGGATAGAACAGCTCTTGTTGGAAAACCGCACGAGCACTTGGTCCCGATCGCGCTGCTCCAGGTCACCATGCAGGGCAAGGGCGTTAAAACCCTTTGCTTGCAGTGTGTCTGCGATTTCCTGGCATTGCTGTTTGGTGTTGCAAAAGATCACACATGACGCAGGTTTATAATGAATCAGTAACGCCACCAGAGCAGTGACACGCTTGCCGGTGCCGGGCACCTCATAAAACACTTGTTCGATCATGCTTTGGGTGTGCGTTGCTTCAACGCTTACCCTGCCAGGGTTTTTCTGCATGGAAGCACTGATATGTTTAATCGCCTCGGGATAGGTGGCGGAAAACAACAGGGTTTGCCTGTTAGCCGGCATGGCGGCAACGATTTCAGCGATATCATCGTAAAACCCCATATCCAGCATCCGGTCCGCCTCGTCTAACACAAGGATTTTCAGCTTATCCAGCTTAAGCGAACCCTTGCGCAGATGTTTCATAACCCGTCCAGGAGTGCCCACGATGATATGAGCGCCATGCTCCAACGAACCCGACTGCGGTCCATACGGCGTTCCGCCGCACAGCGTGAGCAGTTTGATGTTTGGGATATGGCTTGCCAGGCGGCGTATCTCCTTGCTCACCTGGTCGGCAAGTTCCCTGGTGGGGCACAGCACCAACGCCTGCACGTTAAAGTCGCATGCATTCAGCCGGGTGAGCAGCCCGATGCCAAACGCCGCCGTCTTACCGCTGCCGGTCTCAGCCTGGGCAATGAGGTCGTCGCCTTGCAGGATGGCAGGCAAGCTTTGCGCCTGAACCGGCGTCATGGCCTGATACCCCATGGATTCAAGATTAGCCAGTAAAGAGGCGTCTAACCCCAGAATGGAAAAAGAAGTTGTAGTCATAAAATATCGCCTGAGGAGCTTCTGATTAATGAGTACAGAATTCTTATTCTGCCGCCGGCCGGCCAAACGGTGTCACACTTCCACATCCAGAAGCCATCGGCTGTTAGGGGTGCATGGCAGGTAAGAAGTTTAATCGCGAGTCATGGCTGTGCCCAGTTTCCGGTGGGTGTCAGTAAAGGATTGAGATTGACCACCGCCAGTAACAGCATTGCCGCGATTGCATTATGGACCGTCACCAATAGCAGCCGTTCAAACAGTACCCGGCCTTCCTCAAGCACGGTAGAACGGGTGTGTTGCAGCAGAGTATCGAGTTAAGCAGGTTCGAGGTCGCCGAACAGCACCGATTTGAGCATGCACTCGCGCGCTGTGCAGGATGTTTCTCCGTTTAGGGGAATATGCTTGGACATCGGGTCGCTAAAGGTCAGATATTGTCGTCACGCTCCAGCTTGATGGCGGCCAGAACACTTGTGTCCGCGGGTGCAGCCAGTCAGTTATTGACCAGGGGGTTGGTTTTCTTGTCGCGCTCGATCAGTGCGTAGGCGGAGTGGTTGTGGATGGACTCGAAGTTCTCCGATTCCACAATATAGGCACTGATGCGCTCGTCCTCGTTCATGATTGCCGCAACGTCGCGCACCATGTCTTCCACGAACTTGGGATTGTCGTAGGCGCGTTCAGTTACGTATTTCTCGTCCGGTCTTTTGAGCAGGCCGTACAGTTCGCTGGAGGCCTGGCTTTCCACCATTTCGATCAGTTCCTCGATCCAGACGAAGTCGTTGGTGGTGGCGGTGACGGTGACGTGTGAGCGTTGGTTGTGCGCGCCACGTTCGGAAATCTTCTTGGAGCAGGGACACAGGCTGGTGACCGGCACCACGACCTTGATTTTCATTTCCGGGGCGCTGTTGCGGATCTCGCCGATGAAGGAGACTTCATAGTCCAGCAGGCTCTTTACGTGGGAGATCGGTGCGGTTTTGTTGATGAAGTAGTGGAAAGTCATTTCTATATGACCGGCTTCCGCCTCCAGACGCTCGGTCATTTCACCCAGCATTTCCCTGAACGACTGTACACTGATCTCGCGTTCGTGCAGGTTGAGTATCTCCACGAATCGCGACATGTGCGTGCCCTTGAAGTTATGCGGCAGGTTCACGTACATGTTGAAGTTTGCGATGGTGTGTTGTTCGCCCTCGCTGCGGTCCTTGACGCGCACCGGGTGACGAATGTCCTTGATGCCTACCTTGTCGATCGCAATCTGGCGGGTATCCGGGCTGTTCTGTACGTCAGCAATGGACTTGCTGGCAGGCATTGCTGCATCCTGTTTACTCATGAATTTTCCTCGGCGTAACGCACGCAGGCGCGTTCAGTTTCCCACAGGGTGACGGCGTGTACAGCAACGCGGCCATTATTCAGTTTGTCCGAAAGCATTTTAAAAAACCAGGCGGCGATGTTTTCTGCCGTCGGATTGATATCAGCAAACTGTTCCAGTTCATTCAGGTAGCGATGGTCCAGCTGTCCGGCAAGATCCCTTGTGGCCTTTTTTATGACCTTGAAATCCACCCCCATGCCAATATTGTCAAGGCTGCTGGCGCTCACTTCGACCTCCACTTTCCAGTTGTGACCGTGCATGCGTGCACAGGCACCCGGGTAGTCACGCAGGGTGTGCGCGGATGCGAAATCCGTGAGAATTTTCAAGGTGTAGCACCCGGACACATTAATTCCTGACTGAAAAGGTCAAATATTAATCGACCGCTCGCAGGGTTGCAATTCTGCTGGCTAATTCCCGCTGAATGCGCTGGTAAATGCTTTCTGCGTCCAGGCCGCATTCGGCAAGCTGCTGCTCACGGCTGGCGTGCTCTATAAACCGGTCTGGAATACCCAGTATGGCCAGCGGGACGGGGTTGCCATGCTGTGCCAGGAGTTCTGCAACGGCGCTTCCCGCACCGCCGGCAATTGCACCATCCTCGATACTGGCCAGCACCCGGTGGCTGGCGGCCAGCTCGAGTATGCAGGCCTCGTCCAGGGGTTTGATAAAGCGCATGTTAACCACTGTGGCATTGAGACGCTCTGCGGCGGCCAGTGCTTCGCTCAGCGGACTGCCGAAGACCAGCAGGGCGACATCCTCCCCTTCACGGCAAATCTCGGCTTTGCCCAGCGGCAGTACGTCCAGGCCGGGTTCAACTGCCCTGCCGGACCCTGCACCGCGTGGATAACGTACAGCGGCCGGGCCGTCCAGGTGGAAACCGGTTGATAACATCTGCCTGCACTCGTTCTCATCGGTTGGTGCCATCAGCGTCATATTGGGAATGCAGCGCAGGAAGCTGGTGTCATAGTTGCCCGAGTGGGTAGGGCCATCGGCGCCTACCAGGCCGGCACGATCTATGGCAAACAGTACCGGCAGGTTTTGCAGGGCAACGTCGTGGATCAGCTGGTCGTAGGCGCGCTGCAGGAAGGTGGAGTAAATGGCGACTACCGGTTTCAGGCCGTCGCAGGCCATGCCGGCAGCCAGAGTGACGCTGTGCTGCTCGGCGATGCCGACATCGTAATAGCGTTGCGGAAATCTTTCCGAGAACGCCACCAAACCCGAACCTTCGCGCATGGCGGGCGTGATGGCGACAAGTTTGTCATCCTGTTCCGCCATGTCACAGATCCAGTCGCTGAACACCTGGGTATAGGTTTTAGCGCTACCGGGTGCTGATGTTCCCTGTCCGGTTTCCGGGTCGAACTTACCCACGCCGTGAAACTTGCAGGGGTTCTGTTCCGCGGGCTGGTAGCCTTTGCCCTTGCGCGTCACAACGTGCAGCAGCTGCGGCCCTTTCAATTGACGAACGTTGCCCAGGGTTCTGACCAGGGCATCGATGTCATGACCGTCGATAGGACCAATGTAGTTGAAACCCAGTTCTTCAAACAGCGTGCCGGGAACCACCATGCCCTTCATGTGCTCTTCGGCACGGCGCGCCAGCTCCCACATCGAGGGCATTTTCTGCAGGACTTTCTTGCTGCCTTCGCGCATGGTGGCATACAGGCGCCCGGACAGGATTCGCGCCAGGTAATTCGACAGGCCACCGACGTTGGGTGAAATCGACATGTCGTTGTCGTTCAGTACTACCAGGAGGTTGGCGTCCAGGGTGCCGGCGTGGTTCAGGGCTTCAAAGGCCTGTCCTGCGGTCATAGCGCCATCGCCGATAATCGCGACCACGCGGCGTTGACTGTCATCGCCTGCAGCGGCGATGGCCATACCCAGCGCGGCGCTGATCGAGGTGCTGGAATGACCGACGCCGAAACTGTCGTAGGGGCTTTCATCGCGCTTGGGGAAGCCAGCCAGCCCGTCTTTCAGCCGCAGGCTATCCATCTGGTCGCGGCGGCCGGTAAAAATTTTGTGCAGGTAGCTCTGGTGTCCAACATCCCATATCAGCCGCTCGTCCGGGGTATCGAAGACGTAGTGCAGGGCGATAGTCAGTTCAACGGCACCGAGATTTGCAGCCAGGTGGCCACCGGATTTTGACACCGACTCAATCAGGAAGCGGCGCGCCTCATCGGCCAGCGCTGCCAGCTCGGTTTCATCCATCGCGCGTAGGTCGGCCGGTGAATCAATACGAGTCAGCAGGGGTAGATTGGCGGTGGATATCATAACCGGATGTACAGCAAAGAGGCGGGAATTATCGACGCTTAGGGACGTGCTGGCAAGTAAAAACAGCAATTTGGTGGTTATTTGGCGCTAGTTCGGGATTAATTTGAGCGGCCGACTGTGTATTCGGATAACCAGCGCAGTGGCGCGGCGCGCGTATCCAGGCAGGCCAGACTGTCGATGGCCGCCTGATGCAGTTCCCGGGCGCGCTCCCGGGCACCGGACAGGCCCAGCAGTGACGGGTAAGTGGGTTTATCCAGCGCACTGTCGGCGCCGGCTTGTTTACCCAGTTGTTCCGTATTGCCGGTGACATCCAGAATGTCGTCCTGGACCTGGAACGCAAGGCCGACATATTTGCTGTAGTGGTCCACGGCTTGCCGCTGCTGTTCCGACGCGCTGTCGGCGCACAGGGTTCCGAGCATTACCGATGCCCGTATCAGGGCGCCGGTTTTATGGATATGCATATCCTCCAGTTCGGCAATATCGAGCTGTTTGCCGACTGCCGCGAGGTCGAGGGACTGGCCGCCGGCCATGCCGCGTGAACCGGATGCCAGAGCCAGCGACTCAATCATGTGCAAACGCTGTGCGGCCGTAACCGGGCCCATAGGCTCATGTGCCAGCAGGGCGAAGGCCAGCGTTTGCAGGGCGTCGCCGGCAAGAATTGCTTCGGCTTCGCCAAATTCTTTGTGACACGTCGCTTTGCCGCGTCGCAGGTCAGCGTTATCCATGGCCGGCAAATCATCGTGGACCAGGGAATAGGCGTGAATGCACTCGACCGCGCAGGCAGCTACATCCAGTGCCTGATCAGGTGCGCCCAGGGCGCGCCCGGCCGCGTATACCAGCAACGGACGAATACGTTTGCCCCCGTCCAGCACCGCGTAACGCATGGCCTTGTGCAGTTGTTTGGGGAGGGTGGTTTCTGCCGGCAGAAACTGCTGCAGCGCCGTTTCCACACGTTGCTGGCAATGTTCCGCAAACTTGCCCAGTTCAGGAGGATTCAGCGTCACTGTCGAACGGCTCCAGCGTTGCTTGTTCATCTTTCTTTAACAGGATCTGTACCTTTTGCTCGGCCTCTTTCAGCGCCTGCTGGCAGGAACGCGTCAACTGGACGCCGCGTTCGAATTGCTGCAACGATTCATCGAGGCTAAGGTCGCCCTGCTCCATTTTCTCCACCAGCGCTTCAAGTTCCGCAAGCGCGGTTTCAAATTCTGGTTTTTTCGGACTGCGTTTGGCCACATCCACTCTCCGGTATCGGTACCTGGATAAGTTACAAGTCACTCCGGGACAGGTCAAACGCGGAGTGCACCCTCCCGCGGGAGGGATAATGATTGACAGTCTGCCAGCACTGAGCTAGATTTCCGGCCCTGTTTAGACTAAGTCTAAATCATGGCAGCTACCATTTCACCCACCCAGCAGGAGATCACAGCTATGGATCTGAAAGGAAGTAAAACCGAAGACAATTTGAAAGCCGCATTTGCCGGCGAGTCCCAGGCCAACCGTCGCTACCTGTATTTTGCAGCCAAGGCCGACGTTGAGGGTTATAACGACGTGGCTGCAGTATTCCGTTCAACCGCTGAAGGTGAAACCGGTCACGCCCACGGCCATCTGGAATATCTGGAAGTTGTTGGTGATCCTGCTACCGGGCTACCGATCGGTGCTACTTCGGATAATCTGAAGGCTGCGATCGCCGGCGAAACCCACGAGTACACCGACATGTACCCGGGTATGGCCAAGGCTGCTCGCGATGAGGATTTTGATGAAATCGCCGACTGGTTCGAGACCCTGGCCAAGGCCGAGCGTTCCCACGCCAACCGTTTCCAGAAAGCACTGGACAACCTGGACGACTAGTATTCGACCCATCAGCCCTGTCATTCCTGAACTAGCGGGAATGACGGGGGGTTGAATTAAATCCAGCCCCCTTTAGCCGTGGGGGAAGTGAAATCGGTACGGAGAAAACAATGCCCGTTCGCGAAGGCAGTCTGGAAGCACCTACTCGTCATCCACTGGACTGGAAAAGTCCGGATTTCTACGATGAAGCCGCCCTGATGAACGAACTGGAGCGGGTATTCGACATCTGTCACGGCTGCCGACGCTGTTTCAACCTGTGTAACGCGTTTCCGACCCTGTTTGACGCGATCGACGATTCATCGACCCTGGAACTTGATGGTGTTGATAAACGCGTGTACTGGGAAGTTGTCGACCATTGTTACCTGTGCGACATGTGTTACATGACCAAATGTCCTTACGTACCACCGCACGAGTGGAACGTGGACTTTCCTCATCTCATGCTGCGTGCCAAGGCCGTTAAGCATAGCGAGGGCAAGACACCAACGCGAGACCGGATACTGAGTTCGACTGACAGGGTCGGTACGCTCGCCGGAATACCGGTGGTGTCTGCTGTCGTCAATACGATTAATAAAACGCGTGCCGGCCGTCGTGTGGTGGAAGAGCTGTTCGAAGTGCACCCCGATGCACATCTTCCCGAATATCACAGCCGAACACTGCGCCGCCGCCTGGATGGATCGCGTAACGAAAACGCAGCCGCAGGTCCCAGGGCCGGGCCGACGCAGGGTAGGGTGGCACTGTTTACCACCTGTTACGCGAATTACAACGAACCGGAGCTGGGGGAAGACCTGATAGCTGTCTTTGAACACAACGACATCCCGGTGCGCCTGGTGGATAGTGAGCGATGCTGCGGAATGCCAAAGCTGGAACTGGGTGATCTGAAGGCGGTGGCAAAGGCAAAAGAGTTTAATATCCCGCGCCTCGCCGCACTGGTGGACAAGGGTTGGGATATCGTTGCACCGGTGCCGTCCTGTGTGCTGATGTTCAAGCAGGAATTGCCACTGATGTTTCCGGATGATGCCGATGTGGCAAAAGTGCGAGATGCGATCTATGACCCATTTGAGTACCTCGCCATACGTCACAGGCACGAACAGCTGAAGACAGAATTCAAAAACAGTCTCGGCAAAATCAGTTACCAGGTCGCCTGTCACCTGCGCGTACAGAATATTGGCATGAAAACCCGTGATGTGTTGCAGCTGGTGCCGGGTACTGAAGTGGAGGCGATTGAACGCTGTTCAGGGCATGATGGCACCTATGCAGTCAAGAAAGAATTTCACGAAGTGTCCATGAAAATCTGTAAACCTGTTATCAGCAGCGTGCAGAAGTCCAAAGCAGATCATTTTTGCAGCGACTGCCCGATGGCCGGTCACCAGATCGCGAACGGCCTGGACGATAACCGGCAGCCTGAGCATCCGCTCAAGCTGTTACGTATGGCCTATGGCATCTGAATCGAGGTTCGAAGCGCATGGATAAACTGTCACGATCCGATCTCTTTAGCCTGGAACAGTACGCCGAAGCCCGGCCGGAGTTCCGCACCCAGGTGATGACGCATAAAAAGAACCGGCGCGTTCCGCTGGGGGGGATAGTGACACTTTATTTTGAGGACCGCCTGACCATGCACTACCAGGTTCAGGAAATGCTGCGCGCAGAACGTATCTTTGAGGCCGAAGGCATTCAGGAAGAGCTGGACGCCTATAACCCGTTGATTCCTGACGGCAGCAATCTGAAAGCGACGTTCATGATCGAAGTACCGGATGAGAATGAGCGGCGCAAGGCGCTGGCCGAACTGAAAGGTATCGAAGACGATACCTGGGTGCGGGTGGATGGATTCGAGCCGGTATTCGCTATATCCGACGAAGACCTCGAGCGTGAGAACGAGGAGAAGACCTCATCAGTGCACTTCATGCGTTTTGAGCTCACACCTGAAATGGTGGCGTCAGCCAGGGCTGGTGCTGCATTGGGGATTGGCATAAGTCACAGGCATTACACCCAGCAGCTTGAACCGCTGCCCGCAAACATCCGTGATTCGCTGGTTCGCGACCTGTGCTAGGAGACCCTCGAATCCGAACTTGAAATATGCCTCCGGGGTCCCCAAGTACTACCCAAGCGAAGGGCGCCAATCGGCGTTCAGTGAATGAATTCAGGAGGTGTGAAATGTCTTTGGTACGTTATGAGCCCTGGAGTTTGCTGAGTCAGTTACACGGTGATGTTGACCGTCTGGTTAATACCCGTCTGGGTCGGTATGGAGAGGATAGCGACCAGTTGGTGAGCAGTAGTGACTGGGTGCCTGCCGTCGATATCAAGGAAGAGGACAACCGCTACATTATTCATGCAGATGTGCCCGGTGTTGATCCGAAAGATATCGAGATCAATATGGAAGATGGTGTTTTGTCGATCAGGGGACAACGTGATTCGGAAACTACTGATGAACGTGAAGGCTACAAGCGCGTGGAGCGCGTGCGCGGCAGTTTCTACCGTCGTTTCAGTATGCCGGATACGGCTAATGCAGAGGCGGTTACTGCAAAATCGAAAGATGGCGTTCTTGAGATCGTGATTCCGAAGCAGGAAAAATTGCAACCGAAACGTATCCAGGTTGAAAGTTGACGGACCCGGGGGCAGAGGTGAGCTCTGTCCCCGGCGTCTTTAAATCGCTACACTGTGTGCAACAATCAGGGTGGTAGCGATGAGAAACGTGCGTTTAATTCGGCTGTGGTGCTGTGTTATCGGCCTGGCAGGGCCCGGTACCGTAGCTGCAGTAGAGCCCATAACCGACAAAGAACTGTACGACGAAGGATACGACCCGATTATTAGCAGTGAGCCGGAAACTGAAGGAAGCGAAGAAGCTGTTATGCTGCCTTCCTGGCCATCTGAACAGGACCTGGTCACGGTTAACCTGTCGCTGGTGGATTTCCCATATACCTTGCTGATCGACGAGAAGTCACTAGCTGTCGGTAAGGACAGGGTCATCCGCTATACCGCGATTCTACGTTCAGCCGGTGGTGTGGATAACATAGCCTACGAAGGCATTTCATGTAACAGTCGTCAGGTTCGGCGCTATGCTTATGGCAGCCGCGGGCAGTTCCGTCCGGTCCGTAAACCGGAATGGCGATTTGTTCTCAGGAAAGGTCAGGACCGCTACCGGCACGAGTTGATCGAGAGCTATTTCTGTCCGCTGCCCAGCGGTGACATGGAGCACGAGATACTGGGAAAGCTGAAATCCAGAAATCCTTATAGATAGAACCTCACGCTTGCTTTAGGTAGCATAGCGCGCTGATACCTTACTCCGAATTCAGATTGCCATGGCCAGTAGCAAATACGATGCGGCTTCGATCGAAGTGCTCAGCGGACTTGATCCGGTGCGCAAACGCCCCGGGATGTACACCGATACCACGCGTCCCAATCATCTTGCCCAGGAAGTGATCGACAATGGCATCGATGAGGCCATTGCCGGCTATGCCGGCAAGATAGACGTCACGGTATTCAAGGATGGTTCCCTGCAGGTAAAGGATGATGGCAGGGGGATGCCGGTGGATCTTCACCCTGAAGAAGGCGTGTCCGGTGCAGAAGTGATCCTCACCCGGCTGCACGCCGGTGGCAAGTTCTCCGGCAAAAACTACCAGTTCTCGGGCGGCCTGCACGGTGTCGGTGTGTCGGTGGTAAATGCGCTGTCGAAGCAGCTGGAAGTCTGGGTGCGGCGCGATGGCAAGGAATACAATCTAGCGTTCAGGAACGGCGAAAAAATCTCCGGGCTGGATGAGGTCGGTAAAGTCGGCAAGCAGAACTCGGGTACCACACTACGGTTCTGGCCGGATCCCGCATTTTTTGATTCGGCAAAGTTTTCGCTGGCACGTCTGAAACACGTTCTGCGCGCCAAGGCGGTGCTGTGTCCGGGCCTTGAAGTCAGTTTGCTCGATGAAAAAAGTGGAAAAACGCAATCCTGGCATTACGAAGATGGCCTGCGCGATTACCTGGTCGATGAGCTGGGCAAGGTAAGCTGCATTCCGGAAGAGCCGTTTGTGGGTAAGTTCGAGGGTAACTCCGAGGCCGCTGAATGGGCGCTGCTGTGGTTGCCAGACAGCGGGGAACTGGTTACCGAAAGTTATGTAAATCTGATTCCGACAGCGCAGGGCGGTACCCATATCAATGGTCTGCGTAGTGGGCTGACCGAAGCGATCCGGGAATTCTGCGAGTTCCGAAGCTTGTTGCCACGTGGTATCAAGATTACCCCGGATGACGTGTGGGAGCGCTGTGCCTACATCCTGTCGGTCAAGCTCGCTGATCCCCAGTTCTCAGGCCAGACCAAGGAACGTCTTTCATCACGCGAGTGTGCGGCTTTCGTTTCCGGTGTGGTCAAGGATGCTTTCAGCCTGTGGCTGAACCAGCACACGGAGGCCGGTGAACAGATCGCCCAGCTGGCGATCCAGAATGCCCAGAGCCGCCAGCGTGCCGGGAAGAAAGTGGTGCGCAAGAAAGTGACCAGCGGTCCCGCCCTGCCGGGCAAACTGGCGGATTGTGCCAGTAACGATTTACAGCGTTCCGAGTTATTCCTGGTGGAAGGGGACTCGGCCGGCGGTTCCGCGAAACAGGCGCGCGATAGGGAATATCAGGCCATCATGCCGTTGCGCGGCAAGATCCTGAACACCTGGGAGGTCGACCCGACCGAGGTGCTGGCATCGCAGACGGTGCACGATATAACCCTGGCGATTGGAGCGGAGCCAGGTTCTGCTGACCTGAAGAATCTTCGTTATGGCAAGATCTGTATTCTGGCCGACGCGGATTCGGACGGCGCACACATCGCCACATTACTGTGTGCCTTGTTCCTGAGACACTTCCAGCCCCTGGTGGAAGCCGGGCACGTGTATGTCGCCATGCCACCACTATACCGTATCGATGTGGGGAAGCAGGTGTTCTACGCACTCGATGATGCGGAACAGAAAGGTATTCTGGATCGAATCGCTGCGGAAAAAATCAGGGGTAAAGTCAGTGTGCAACGCTTTAAGGGTCTGGGTGAAATGAACCCCATGCAGTTGCGTGAAACCACCATTGATCCGAATACCCGCCGACTGGTCCAGTTAACTGTTCAGGCTGGTGACAGCAGTCACAAAATCCTCGATTTATTGCTCGCAAAAAACCGTGCCTCCGATCGCCGCAGCTGGCTGGAGAAAAAGGGGAATCTTGCCGATATATAGTCCACGCAGTCGGCCACTATGCCGCTGTTATCTAACATGCTGAAATTAATGCAGTAATTGCTCTATTTGGGCAAGTGATCTGTGGCAGACCCGGCAGGGGACAATGGGCGAAGTTGTAATAAAACATTTCAAGCGTTCTTCGGCCAACTCCAAGGACAAGGAGCTGGTCATCGAGATCGTGGCAGAAAGCTCCGATACCGGGCGTTTTCTGAAGCGCATGGAGGAATCACGTCTGACGCGGCCCTGCTTCCAGACTATCGATATGCGCGGCCGGGTGGCAGGCGAGTGCCGCCGTTATGCATTCAACGACCGGGTCCATTACCTGGACGACGTATCTTTCGATATGTTCGAGAAGGGGCTGCGCGATAGCGGTGGTGTGTATACCGTCGGCACCTTCGAAGCCATAGTTGGTGGTGCCCATACTCTTCAGGCCAGGGAAGCGGCGCGCATAGAGGCCGAACAACGACGCAACGAAATCGAGCAACGTCGCCTGGAACGCGCGCGTGCTGCAGCGCGGGAACGTGCCGGTGACGAGCAGGGAGAACATGCAGGCGAACGTGAATTGCCTGGTGCCCTGGTTGATAATCCTGAGCTGTTACCTCTGGGGTATTTCCGCAAGCGCACTCATCCGCGCCTGAAATACGCCTGCAACGTGGTTCTGGAGCGCGGCAATATCAATTCCAGTGCCATTACCCGGGATATCTCGGTTTGTGGCATCCAGGTTCTTGTCAAGGGCCTGACTTCCCTGCGGCCGGGCCAGGAAGTGATGGTTTCCTGGCCCGGACTGGAGGATGACGCGGGCAATGTAAATGTGACCCGCGTTCCGTACCAGATTGTTTCCGGTGAAGAACGCGATGCCGAGACAGTCCTTTGTCTTCAACGCCTGAACCTGGAGCAGCCGGCCGGGTTTTCCGAGTTGATGGAAGCGCTTGTCGAACGCTACCAGAACAGATACAAACTGGACGTTGATGATGAATACCAATCCATCCTGAGCTGGTATTACGAGCGCTGCTACGCGCAAAGTGCTACCCAGATCCCTTTCTTCGTCGAGCGGGATGAAACCGGGTTGTGTGTACAGGCGGTTGCCATGAGTGAAGGTAACTCGCATCTGGCACGGTTTTTCTGTACCGACGAGGATAACTATAATTTCACCCCGCTATGTCTACCCGGACGTTTACAGCAACTTGAACAGAACCAGTCGTTCGTAATGGCGATGTTCCGTCGGCGTGGCGAGCAGGATCAGTGTATGCGCATACACTCTGCTGCTGACTTTGAATATGCCTCACCCTCTGACTTTCAGGAAATGCTGCGCTATACGATGGCACAGTCGGAACACTGTATTGTCAAGGTGCACGTCAGTAACGTGCCAGCGATCTCCGTTTCCGACAGAAAAGTGGATGAGGTCTCGCAACGTTTGCAATATAAATCCGAGGCGCAGATGGGCGAGTTGCGGGAGCGCCTGAAAAAACTACGCTATGTAGGTTATGTCGTTGACGTCACCCAGGACTTCCAGGCCTTGAAGAATGATACAGATGCGCAGGCTGGCGGGTTGGTAGCCTGGGTGGGTACTGAGTGCCGCAGTCTGGAAGACGAAGGTGTCAAGGAGAAAGTGTCTCTCACTGCCGAGCAGTTGCGACCGGAGCTGATACGTTTCGGTTACGTAGAGCGGCGTCGTGAGGACCGCTACCTGGCGGAAACAAAAGTTGATGTGCGTATCGGCAACAGCAGCTTCGAAGGAATTTCAAAAGATATTTCCACGCGTGGTATGCGCATCCAGCTACAGGAACATGTGGATATCAAGCAGGGGGCGACCGTTAAGGCCGGCCTTGTTTCGCTGCAGCAGAAAAAATCTGCAACCAACCTGATGGATATTCCCTATCGTGTGGTCCATACCCAAAGCGGGGATGAAGGTACGTTGCTGATGCTGGAACGTATTCTCGGTGGTAAGAGGGAAGGGCTCAAGGAATTCTTTGTCGAACTGATAACCAAGAACCAGCACAAACTGGGCGTCGATATCGGTGATATCTGGGGCGCAACTGCATCACGAGTATATGAAGCCCTGCTGGCAGCCAACACGCCGTCCATACCGTTTTTCCTGGCGCGCAATACCGAGGGTGGTGCACACCTCCAGTTCGTGGGGATGCCAGAAGCAGGAAATTCATTGATCAACTATTTTTCCGGTGCTAACGGCGTAGATTTCCGTTGTCTGAATGAGCCCCGTGTTGTTTCAGCGCTGTATGATGCTGTACAGATATTGCTGCGGCAGAGCAAAAACACCAATGACAGCCCCACACCCTTTGAACTCGAGATGTACCTGTACAAGGAGCTCGATGAACTGACAGGTGAAGCCTTCATTCATGCTGCGACCGAACTGGATTTTGCCACTGATGCCCGACGTGAGGCATTTTTGATGAAACTGACCGAATATGTTGACTGGCGCTGCATCAAAATCGTATCGACGTTCACCCAGTCGCTGGATGAAAAAGCGCTGGACAAAATGATTGATTCGGTACGTTCCCAGTCAAAGCACCGTGCTATCAAGTTGTCCGACCTTGCGCATTCCCTGGTGGGGTACGGAGAAATGATCGATATTACTGACGAATGGACATCATTGCGTGTTGCCAGTCGTACCGGCTGAGCACTTCCCGGGTTTTTCGCAAAGAAACTTCGCTCCGCTTCCCGCTGCCAGTTACAATAGTCCTCGTTTTGTCACAGACACGGAACGGGCATGGCTACCGATACCACCCTCGAAAATATAGAAACACTTCCTCTCCACACGTTTACAGAAAAAGCGTACCTGGACTATTCCATGTACGTGATTCTCGATCGTGCCCTGCCGCATATCGGTGACGGGCTGAAACCGGTACAAAGGCGCATCGTTTACGCCATGTCCGAACTGGGGTTGTCGGCGCGCGCGAAGTTCAAAAAGTCCGCTCGCACCGTGGGCGACGTGCTGGGCAAGTTTCACCCGCACGGTGATGCCGCCTGCTACGAGGCCATGGTGCACATGGCACAGGGCTTTTCGTTCCGCTACCCGCTGGTCGACGGGCAGGGAAACTGGGGGGCTGCGGAAGATCCCAAGTCATTTGCCGCTATGCGCTACACGGAAGCACGCCTGGCGCCAATAGCCGATGTGCTGCTGGCAGAACTGGGTGAGGGAACCGTTGACTGGGCCCCCAATTTTGACGGGACACTGCAGGAGCCCCTCCTGTTACCGGCACGCCTGCCGGCCGTGCTGCTCAACGGTGCAACTGGCATTGCGGTGGGTATGGCAACGGATATTCCCCCTCACAACCTGAATGAAGTAGCGAGTGCAGCCGTTCACCTGCTTGACCATCCAAAGGCAACAGTCGATGACCTGTGTGAACACATACAGGGTCCGGACTATCCGACTGGCGGGGAGATCATCACGCCACGCGAAGACCTGATGAATGCGTACCGGACAGGGACTGGCAGTGTGCGCATCCGGGCCTGCTACGAGCAGGACAACGGTGACATCGTAGTGACAGAGCTGCCTTACCAGGTATCCGGCAACAAGGTGCTGGAACAGATCGCCGGGCAGATGGCAGCCAAAAAACTGCCTATGGTGGCTGATCTGCGTGATGAGTCCGATCATGAAAACCCGACCCGTCTGGTGATTGTGCCGCGTTCCGGTCGTATCGATGTGGACGCATTGATGCTGCACCTGTTCGCGACCACAGACCTGGAACGCAGCTACCGCATCAATAACAATATGATAGGGCTTAACGGTCGCCCGGCGGTCAAGGACTTGCGTACCCTGCTCAGGGAATGGCTGGAGTTCCGCCTGGGTACGGTCACCCGTCGTTTGCAGTACCGATTGGAAAAAGTGCTGGACCGCTTGCATATCCTCGATGGTTTGCTGGTGGCCTATCTTAATATTGATGAAGTCATCGCCATTATCCGCAGCGAGGACGAGCCGCGGCCGGTGTTGATGAAGCGTTTCAAAATCAGCGAACAGCAGGCCGACGCCATCCTCGATCTGAAGCTGAGGCATCTGGCCAGGCTGGAGGAAATGAAAATTCGTGGCGAGCAGGAAGCGCTTAGCGAAGAACGCGATGCGCTGAAAAAAATACTCTCTTCCAAACGCCGCCTGCGCACGCTGGTCAAGAAAGAAATTCAGGCTGATACAGAAGCCTACGGTGATGAACGGCGCTCACGACTGGTAGAACGCACAGGGGCCCAGGCCATGGATGAAACTGCCCTGATTTCCAGCGAACCGGTGACTGTTGTGATGTCTGAAAAAGGCTGGGTGCGTGCAGCGAAGGGGCACGATATTGATCCGGAAAGCCTCAGCTATAAAGCCGGTGACCGTTTCCTGAGCGCTGCATGCGGACGCAGCAACCAGCAGGTGGTATTCCTGGATTCCACCGGGCGTGCCTATACGCTGGCTGCGCACAGCCTGCCGTCAGCGCGTGGTCAGGGTGAACCGCTTACCGGACGCTTCAATCCACCGGAGGGAGCGCAATTTGTCGGTGTGCTGGCAGGTGATGCGGACAGCCTGTATCTACTGGCCAGCAGTGCAGGCTACGGGTTCATCGCGCGGCTCGGCGATCTGGTGGCACGCACCAAGGCGGGCAAATCAGTGTTGTCGGTGCCCAAAAATGCACAGGTTTTACTTCCGTCACCAGTAGGGAATTCAGACACCGACCGGGTAGCCGCAGTGGATATGCAGGGACACATGCTGGTGATTTCCGCAGCCGAAATTCCGCGCCTTAATCGTGGCAAGGGGATCAAGATCCAGGGCGTCAGCACCAAAAAACTGACCAGTGGCGAGGAGTCTATGGTGGCTATTGCCAGCATTGCTGCGGATGCCTGCCTGGTGCTGTACGCCGGCAAGCGGCATTTGAAACTGAAGGCCGCCGATCTTGAAGTGTATAGCGGTGATCGTGGACGCAAGGGTAAAAAATTACCGCGTGGTCTGCAGCGGGTGGAGCGGATGGACAGTGAATGATGCCTGAACTGTCACCCTGGTCCCTGCTCGGCCGAGTCAGGTAGAATACGCGCCTGTTGAGTTTCTGCCAGGATAGACAGTTATGCCTTTGATCCGCCCTTTTGCCGGCTTGCGGCCGGTGCCTGAACGTGCCGGAGAGGTGCTTGCACCACCCTATGATGTTTTGAACAGCGATGAAGCACGAGCGCGTGCGGCAGGCTGCCCGTTAAGTTTTCTGCATATTTCCAAGGCGGAGATCGATTTGCCGGAGGGTACCGACCCCTATGACGCTGCGGTCTATGCCAAGGCAGCAGAGAATCTGCGTAATATGGTCGCGGACGGGGTACTGAAACGGGATGAGCGGCCCTGCTATTACGTGTACCGCATTACCATGGGCGACCACGTTCAAACCGGCCTGGTGGCGGTGGCATCTGTTGCCGACTATGACATTAACAGGATCCGCAAGCATGAATTTACCCGTCCGGCCAAGGAAGATGACAGGGTGCGCCAGATTGAGGCCCTCAATGCCCAGACCGGACCGGTGTTGCTGGCTTATCGCTCTCAGGCGGTGATCGATCAACTTATCGAGTCCGTGACTTCGGTAGCGCCGGAATACGATCTCACGGCGGATGATGGTATCCAGCATACGCTTTGGGTTGTGACGGACCGGTCAGTTATCGATCGTTTGAGCGCAGGTTTTGACAATATGGAAGCAATCTATATTGCGGATGGCCATCATCGCTCGGCTGCAGGATCACGTGTCGCGGCGGCAATGAAGGGTGGTGTGGATGCCATGAGCAGCTATTTCCTGTCGGTGATTTTCCCACATAACCAGATGAAGATTCTCGACTACAACAGGGTGGTGAAAGACCTGAACGGTTTGTCCGAAGATGACTTGCTGAACAGGTTGGGTGGGGCATTTGATGTTAGCCAGGAACACAAGGCAGTTTCACCTTCGAAAGCGGGTGAGTTCGGTATGTACCTGAATGGACACTGGTACCGGCTGACAATTCATGCCAATCGTGTACCAGAGGATCCTGTTGAGCGGCTGGATGTCAGTTTGCTGGCAGATAATCTGCTGGAACCGCTGCTGGGCATCAGCGATCCGCGCACCGATCCGCGTATCGATTTTGTCGGTGGAGTTCGTGGTCTGGAGGAGCTTGAAAAGCGTGTTGACAGCGGTGAAATGGCAGTGGCTTTTTCCATGTTCCCCACCAGTATGGAAGACCTGATGGCGGTCGCGGATGCCAATAAAGTCATGCCGCCCAAGTCCACCTGGTTTGAACCCAAGCTGGCAGACGGTCTGGTGTCACACGTGCTGGATTAGGCGATTTCGCTTGAGAAATCGTAATCGAGCGCTTCGCTCGGTTCCTGCAGGAAGTTGCCCTGGATAAAGTGAATACCGCTCTGCCAGAGCACAGCCAGGCTGTGGGCGTCCTGCACGTATTCAGCAATGCACTGTTTGTTCATTGATTTTGCGGTATCCAGAATTGATTTTACCATGGCCTGGTTGTCGGTATCGCTGGCCAGGTTATGGATGAAGGATCCGTCGATTTTCAGGAAGTCGACCGGCAGGTGTTTGAGTAACTGGAACGAGTTGGGACTGGCACCAAAGTGTTCCAGCGCAATCTTGCAATGCAGTTCCTGTAATGTCTTGACGAAACTCTTTGCGTGCTTTAGCTGCTGTCCCGCGTGTTTCTCGGCAATTTCGAAAACTAACGCATCGCCAGGCAGGCGGGCTGCCTTCATATAGTTTTGAATGAAGCCGGGCAGTTCTTCGTTCTGCAATGTTGTTGCTGTAATCTTGATGAAAAATCGTGTATCCGCGCCCTGCGAGCGGTGTTCTGTAAGTTTCTTCACTGCGTTACGGATAACCCACTGGTCGATCTCGGTGATCTGGCCCGTTTGTTCGGCTAGCGGCAGGAACTGGCTGGGGAGTATATGTTCGCCCTCGTCGTTCAGCATACGCAGCAGTACTTCATAGTTTTCACTGCTTTCGCCCTGCAGGCTGACAATGGGTTGGTACAGCAGCTGGAACTGGTCTTCCTCCAGCGCCGTCTTGATGAGTGTGTGCATCTGCTGGTCACGTTCCTTGCCGATTTTCTCGTCTACGACCGGGTTATGCAGATGCGTTTGGTTACCCCCGGACGAACGCGCTACTTCACAGGCCAGGTCGGCACGTGAAATGACTTCGTGTGCGGAGGGCGTGCTTTCTGCAACTATACTCATGCCGACGCTACACGTAGTAGTGACGGACTGGCCTTCCACATCGGCAATGTGGTCTTCAACTACCCGGCGGATTTCCTCGCCGAGGGCCTGAATGGATTCCGCATCACAGTCCTTGCGCAGTATGGTAAATGAGTGGTCGCCAAAGCGTGCAACTATATCCTGTTCGCCAGTGTGTTTGCCTAACAGATCGGCGATATCGTTGATAACCAGATCTGCAGCACCGATGCCGATGTTGTCCTTGATGTCCTTGAAGTTGTCCATCAGCAGATAGATGACTGCCGCGCTGCCTGAGCCGCTCAATGCATTGGTTACGGCCAGCTCCAGTTCTTCCATGAAATACTGACGGTTGAACAGACCGGTTAATACATCCTGCATGCTCAGGTATTTCAGCTTTTGTTCCAGTTCAGCGCTGCCTGCAGCCTGGCTGCGGATAATAATCTGGGTGCAGGGTTCGCCTTCGATACTGGCGGCGGTAAATTCCATTTCCGCGTCGAAAGTCTTGCCGTCCGGCAGCAGGCCATGGGTCTCCAGCTTGCCTTCCTGTTCGCCGTTTTTGCTGTAGTTGCGCAGGAAGTCCTTGAACTCGGTGTGATCTTCCGGTGCCACCATATCCATAATGGGTGTGCCTTCGATCTCATCAAGACTGTCGAAACCGAACATCTCGAGGTAGGAGCTGTTCGCAAAAATGTGCATGCCTTCGTGTACATAGGCGATGGCGTCGCGAGAGCTCTCCATGAGCATGCGTGCGCGTTTTTCGCTTTCGCGGAATTTTGCTTCGTAATTGTTTGCGCTCTGGCTGGTCTGGGCCTTCGACAGTTCACGGTTAACGACCAGCTGCAGGTGTTCCGGCATGTCGTAGGAACACAGGTCGGAGGCGCCCTGGCGCATTGCATCGATTATGCTGGCTTCATCGCCGCTCTCACCGATGGCGATGAACGATACGCCGATCTGGCGTTGTTTCAGGAGATCGGCTACAGCCGCCAGCGAGGCGCCTTCCAGGCCGGTGGCACAAAGAATCAGGTCGGGGACCTGCGCGTCCAGCGCTGTGCTGACAGCTTCCAGGTCTTCGGCAAACGTCAGGCGTGAGGCCTGACCGGCATTGCGTAAAATATTGGCCAGGGCCTCGGCGTCATTGCGGGATTCCTCGATAATGAGCAGTCGCAACGTGTAATCCTTGTCCATGTGCTTGTTGATCTCCTGAAAAGGTTCCTCGCGCCGTAAAATACCGGTACTGCGCCTACCCTTTGTCGGCATCAGGGGGTGATTTCTTTACCTGTCAGATTGACTGCAGCTTTTTGGCGTGGCGTGCTGTAACTGCTTTTCCACGCTGGGGTTTCCTGCTAGCATGCTGTGTAACTTACAAGCGCCTGACAACAACCGGGAACGGGGTATGCATCCAATCAAGGTACGAGCCGAAACTGCAGATGACTTTCGCGCCATCGATGTCGTCAATCTGAGCGCCTTTCAGGGCGAGGCAGAAGCGCAGCTGGTAGGCGAATTGCGGAAAACAGAGGGATTTATCCCTGATTTGTCACTGGTTGCGGAATTGAATGGCCGTATCGTCGGGCACGTTGTGCTATCCAAAGTGCGTTTACATTCATCCGCAGGTGATACAGACATACTGGCGCTCGGACCCATGTCCGTTGTTCCGTCCCAATCGCACCGTGGCATCGGTTCAGAATTGATCGAGGCGGCCGTAGCGCGTGCCAAACCACTTTGTTACAGTGCTATCGTGGTGGCCGGACACCCCGATTACTATCTTCGCTTTGGTTTTAAACCAGCGAAGGAGTGGGGTGTCAGTGCTAACCTGTCAATTCCCGATGATGCGCTGACCGCTATGGAACTGGAAGCGGGTGCTCTGTCCGGTGGCGGCGAAGTCGAGTATCCCGGTCTTTTTAAAGCCCTGTTCTGAAGAACGATTTCAGAGCAACTCCCATACGTCATCAAAATCGGTTGGTTTGGGTGCCCTGGCCGGCTTTTTCGCCTGTGGCCGGCTGATTTCACCCAGGGATGTGAACTGGAACTGTGCAAAACTGCCGGTATTTTCAACCAGCTTGGTCAGTTTGACACGCACATCCCTGCCATGACAGTTGGCGATGGCCGTATCACCCGTCTTGAAAGGGGGGGATGGCAGCAACAGGGTCGCCTGTTGCTGCAGTGATGCAATTTCCGGTAACAACAGGCCGCGCGTGTAGTCTTCGTCCTTGACCCGGCCCTTTTTGTCGCGCCGGGCGGCAATGCCAACAGCGCCGGGCGACAGCATCTGTACACCCAGATCAAGACCTCGCTTGTCAGTGTATTTCAGCCAGCGGATGACACCCAGGCGCCAGTGAAAAGTATCAGGGTCGCTTTCCTCGCGAATGCCGAGTAGTTCGCCTACCTGGGCACGGGTCGTTTCCGGGTTATCCCACAACAGGCAGTAGCCGCCGGCGCTGACATTTACCATTTTCCAGCTCTGGGAACAGTGGCTGGTATCAATTTGCATGCCGATGGCCGCGCGGGCAACAGCCTCCTCCGTGCTGGATGGCGGGGCTACGCCCTCGATTTGGTAGTCCATTTCCCACACGTCTGGCAGCTTGCCTTCGCGTTCCCGGGATTTTTTTGCGCTGAAATGGGCGTGATCCAGTCGCGGTGTACCGCGTCCGCCAGTGCCGAGTTCTCTGTGACACTCGGGCGCAACCGATGTATCGTTGAACGCGACTTCACCACTTACAAAATAGTGTATGGAACTCAGTCCCATGGCGACAACGACCTGGGCATGATCTTTGACGCGGGAAAAACGTCGTTTAGGCATTACCCCCCAGGCCAGCATCAGACGCCGCAGGGTATTGGTCTTGACCTGATGGTGCGGTGAATCTGTATCGCGTTTTTCCGTTAGCTCCTTGCGCAGTTGTTCCGCGAGTTTCCGGGTTGTCAGAACACGGGTGGTATGGCAGTTTTCCTTGCCCTCACGCAGTACCAGGTAACTCGGCGGTTGGTCTGAATCCAGGGTGGTGGCAAATAGCGCTTCCGTGAACTGTCCAACGGCCTGCAAGTCGGCGTAGCGTGCCCATTCCTCCAGTGCCTGATAAATATCTTCCGCTTCGCTATGACGCAGGCGATACGGACAGGCAAGCGCCAGTAACAGAATTTGCTTGTAGGCATCCGAAATTGTAGAGGGATGCTTATCTAAAGTTTGTTCATCAGCCACTTTGGTTTTATGCAGGCGGTTGCTTTCCGCGTAGCGGTACAGGGAATGCACCTCCAGCCAGACACAGTCAGGATAGGGCTCGTACACCTGGTAGGCTTTTAGCAGGACTGCGCTCAATTGCTTGATGGAGCGGTGTATGGACGTAATCAGGAGCTTCTTGTCCTTGCGCCCGATCCCGGCAATCTGTTCCATAACCAGCACCTTGTAGCCGGTAGCAAGCGCATGCGAAATTTCGCGCGACAATTTGGCTATCTTGATGTTGCTGGCAGCCAGAGGAAGTTGTTGGCCGACATAATGCTTTTTCATCCGCTCGGTAACGTAGCGTACCGGCCGGTATAACAGTTCCAGCGTTTTAAAACGTTGCTGGGCAGAGATATCCTGATGATTCAGGTCGGTCAGAGCTTCGAACAACAGCCGGGTGGTTTCGCCGATGTTGGCCATCGGCAGGGTGTCTATCCATTTTTTAACACTGGCGGGGTTACTGTCGAAAGACCCGCTTTTCGGTGCTGTTCGATTGGGTACAGAAAGTTGCATGGGTATTTTGTCCGCTGGCTGTTGTTAGCATTGGCAGGTCAGACTTATGACCGCTGTTCAGTCATCCCCGCTTCCCGTTGGGGCTATCGTCCCGCGGGGCCAAAACTGAATGAGGGCGGGGGACAGGTCTCCATCACCTATCGATACTGTCGCCTGCCGCTGCCATGAGCAGGCGCTGATGGCCGGACATAATATGTTTTAAGTAATTGTAATAATTAATAATAAATGATATTCAGGTCAATCCGGCCGGCCGCCAGCATAGCCAGTCACTTAAACAGGGGTCTTGGACGGGTGTCCCGGCTGTTCGCGAACCAGCTGTGGGACCAGGTAACCGGGCAACGAACCGCGGATTTCCTCCACCAAAGCCCTGGCTTTACGGTCGTCCACCGAGAAATGTGCAGCGCCCAGGACTGGGTCGAGCTGATGCAGATAGTAAGGGAGTACCCCAGCAGCAAACAGCTTTTCACTCAAATCGGTGAGTGTTGCAGCCCGATCGTTAACACCGCGCAGCAGCACCGACTGGTTCAGCAGGGTGACGCCTGCGACGCGTAGTTGTTGCATGGCTGCGGCGACACCGGCATCGATCTCGTTAGCGTGGTTGCTGTGAATAACCAGCACGACTTGCAGGCGAGTCGTTGTCATCCATGCCAGCAGCTCCGGCTCAACACGCTCCGGCAGAACTACGGGTACCCGGCTGTGAATGCGCAGGCGTTGCAAATGCGGAACCGTTTCAAGCTCGGCTACCAGATCGGCCAGACGCCGGTCGGAGAGGGTCAGGGGATCGCCACCGCTGAGAATGACTTCATTCACGTCGGTCTGCCGGCGCAGGTAGTCCAGTGTTTGCCGGAATTCGCGCGTGGGATTGGCGTTGCTGTAGGGGTAATGACGGCGAAAGCAATAGCGGCAATGCACGGCGCAGGCGCCGGTCATGGTCAACAGTACCCGCTTCTGGTACTTGTGCAGCAGGCCCGGTGTGGGCATCGCCTCGAGTTCGACGAGTGGATCGCTGCTATATCCCGGTGTGACAACGAGTTCTTCTCCCAGCGGCAGGACCTGGCGCAGCAGCGGGTCGTCGGGATCTCCCGGGCGCATACGTGCCACAAAACCACGCGGTACACGCAACCTGAAGCCGGCAGAGGCCTGCAAGGCTGCCGGTAACAGGTCTGACGGTAAATGCAGCGCTCGCAGTAAATCCCCCGGGGCGGTGATTGCCTGACCCAGCAATGTCTGCCAGCCCTGCGACTGTCGTAGCTGAATGCTTCGGGTTATCATACGCGTCCTGATTTTTCCGGATTGCAACACAAAGGATGCTCAATGGCGACCTATAGCACAAGCGAATTCAAGGGCGGGTTGAAAATTATGCTGGATGGCGACCCCTGCTCCATTATTGAAAACGAGTTCGTTAAACCTGGCAAGGGACAGGCCTTCAATCGCGTCAAGATCCGCAACCTGAAAAGCGGACGTGTAATTGAGCGGACCTTCAAATCGGGTGAATCCGTGGAGGCTGCCGACGTGATGGAAACCGAGCTGCAGTACCTCTACACAGACGGTGAGTTCTGGTATTTCATGGACCCGGAAAGCTATGAGCAAGTACCCGCTGATGCCACAGCGGTTGCCGACGTGGTCAAGTGGTTGAAAGAGCAGGATAGCTGCGTGGTAACCTTGTGGAACGGTGCGCCTATCAGCGTCACCACGCCCAACTTTGTTATGTTGAAAGTCACCGAAACTGATCCTGGTGTGCGCGGTGATACATCCGGCGGTGGTGGCAAACCGGCAACGCTGGAAACCGGTGCGGTAGTGCGCGTACCGCTGTTTATTGATATCGATGAGATCATCAAGGTCGATACCCGAACCGGCGAATACGTCGGCCGTGCCAAGGACTGACGGTATCAGGGACGAACTCTGGCGGCCCTGCGCCAGTCTGGAGATCCTGACACTGCGTGCCACGCTGCTGGCGCGCATCCGTTGCTTTTTTATGCAGCAGGGCGTGCTGGAAACCGACACCCCGCTGCTGTCGCGTTACGGAAGTACTGATCCGGCCATTGAATCATTCCATACCCGTTACAGTGGGCCTGGCAGTGTCGACGGCTTGCCTTTGTACGTGCATACGTCTCCGGAATTCTTTATGAAACGGCTGCTTGCCGCCGGCAGTGGACCGATCTACCAGCTGGCTCATGTTTTCCGTAATGCAGAACTGGGCAGGAGGCACAATCCGGAGTTCATGATGCTGGAGTGGTACCGGCCAGGAATGGAGCACCAGGGTTTGATGGATGAGACAGACGCTTTACTTTCGGTTGTTCTGGAAGATTTTATGGATTACCGGGCTGCAAAGCGTATAACGTACCGGCAGTGGTTTCGTGATGAAACCGGACTCGATCCATGGACAGACAAGGTTGCTGCGTTTCGCCGCTTCGCCGAACAGCAGCTGGATTCGGTACCGGAAACGATGGATGATAACGAGCTGGATCCCTGGCTCGATCTGCTGGTAACACATTACCTGGAACCCGGGCTCGGTGATCAGCCTGTATTTGTGTACGATTTCCCGGTTAGCCAGGCCTCGCTGGCGAGGATCCGGCAGGGAGAAGTCCCGGTAGCAGAGCGTTTCGAGCTTTACATAAAGGGGATTGAGTTGGCCAATGGTTTTCACGAGCTGACGGATGCAGGGCAACAGCAGCAGCGCTTTGAAAGTGAGAACAGGGTCCGTGAACAGACGGGAAAACCGGTGGTACCGATGGACCGGAACCTGTTGGCTGCGTTGCACTCCGGTCTGCCCGATTGTGCCGGCGTTGCTATCGGGTTTGACCGCCTGTTAATGGTGGCCGCCGGACTGCCGGATATTGCCTCGGCCATGCCTTTTCCTTTCAGCAAAGTGTAACCGGGCCGGTACGCGCCACAGCACAATGAAACAACCCAGAGTAGTACTGATAAACACCAGTCACCCCGGCAATATCGGCGCTACTGCGCGCGCGATGAAAAACATGGGTCTGGCTACTCTCTGCCTGGTTGAGCCAAAACAGTATCCAAGCGCAGAGGCAACGGCGCGCGCATCCGGCGCTGATGACCTGTTGGCAAGCGCGCAGTGCGTTGCCACGCTGGATGAAGCCGTAGCAGATTGTGCGCTGGTCATCGGCGCGAGCGCCCGTAGCCGCACCTTAGCCATCCCCATGCTGAACCCGCATAGTTGCGCGGAGCTGGTCCACCAGCAGCCTGATGTCGAACGCGTGGCCATCCTGTTTGGTCGCGAGCGTAGCGGGCTGACCAACGAAGAGCTGGATCGTTGCCATCATCTGGTGCAGATTCCCACAGATCCGGACTATCCATCGCTGAATATCGCAGCAGCTGTGCAGGTCATTGCCTACGAGCTCCGGATTGCAGCTGGCATTGTCGAAAAACCGGACGAGCCAGCGGTTGATTACGCCAGCATGACTCAGATGGAACAGTTCTATACCCACCTGGAACACACACTCGTTGAGCTGGAATTTCTCGATCCGGAAAATCCCAGACAGTTAATGCGGCGTCTGCGCCGCTTGTTTAATCGGGCCCGGCCGGATCAGAACGAAATAAACATCATGCGTGGTATTCTCACAGCAGCAAACAGGAAGACGCGCTGAGTTTGCGCCGGTACCGGCTCGGCATATAATGATTTGCTTATGCGAAGTGCGCCGGAAGTGCTGTTATCTATTCAGGTGATCTATGTGGGATCGATTGAGGGAAGACATAAATTGCGTATTTGAACGGGACCCTGCGGCGCGTACCCGCTTCGAGGTGCTGACCACCTATCCGGGGATTCATGCGGTGCTGGTGCATCGCTTCAGTCACGCGTTGTCGCGCAATGGCCTGCTATGGCTGGCACGTATCCTTTCAAACTTCGCACGCTGGTATACCGGTATAGAAATACACCCCGGCGCGCGAATTGGCCGCCGTTTTTTTATCGATCATGGTATGGGCGTGGTGATTGGAGAAACAGCAGAGATCGGTGATGACTGCACGCTTTACCATGGTGTAACCCTGGGCGGAACCAGCTGGGATAAAGGCAAACGTCATCCGACGCTGGGTAACAACGTGGTTATAGGCGCAGGCGCCAAGGTGCTGGGTCCGGTGCATATCGGTGATAACGTCCGCATCGGTTCCAATGCGGTGGTACTGAGGGATGTCGTTGAAGATGCCACGGTGGTGGGTGTGCCGGGGCGCGTTGTCGGTGGCGACAGGGGCGAGCCGCCCGAACACCGGGCAGCGATTGCCAAAAAAATGGGCTTCGATGCCTACGGCAGCACCAAGGATGCCCCCGATCCGGTCGCAAATGCCATCAACAACATGCTGGATCATATACACGTCATGGATAAGCGGCTGGAGGATATGTGTCGCGGGCTGAAGAGCCTGGGTGCTGAAGTAGCTGATTTGCAGCTGCCCGATCTGGGGGCCTGTGAGCTGGAAAGTGCCTGCAGCACGGAACCCATTGAAACCGGTGAAGAAGCCGAAAAACCCTTGAAATCCAACCCGGATAATTCTTGACTGTTTTACTCGGTTATGGCATTTTAACCACGTTTTCCAAGACTTTAGTCAGGACAGGTTGGAATGAAATTAACCAGCAAGGGTCGTTATGCGGTAACTGCAATGTTGGATCTGGCGCTGCACGCCGGCAATCGGCCGGTAACACTGGCAGGCATTTCAGAGCGCCAGGGTATTTCCCTGTCCTACCTGGAACAATTATTTACCCGCTTGCGCAAGCACGGACTGGTGTCCAGTACGCGTGGACCGGGGGGCGGATATTCGCTCAGCCGGTCGGCTCATGATATCCCGGTTGCGGAGGTTGTGGCAGCTGTTGATGAGAGTGTTGATGCCACACGCTGCGGTGGAAAAGGGGATTGCCAGGGCGGTCAACGCTGTTTGACGCACGATCTGTGGTCCGAGTTGAGCGAACAGGTCTATGACTTTCTCAGTGGTATTTCGCTGGGGCAACTGGTGGACCAGCGCCCGGCCGGACAGGCTGCCAGCGACGATGTCACCGCGCGCGCGGTTACGGTCAGCATCTCAGCCGCCAACAGGGCAGTTGATCCTGTCTGACAGTTCGGAGTGCAGTGGATGAAACTGTACGTGGATTACAACGCCAGTACACCGCTGGATGAGCGTGTTTTGGCAGCGATGACGGAGTGTATGGCAGGGATGCCAGGCAATCCATCCAGCACCCATCAGTTTGGTAGAGCATTGCGCGCCAGGCTGGATAGTGCAAGGGAACAGGTTGCAGCACTGGCAGGGGTACAGGCCTCCCAGGTGATTTTCACCGGTGGTGGCAGCGAGGCGAATAACCTGGCGCTGCATGCAGTGACCGCAGGACAACCAGCCGGACGGCTTGCCGTAAGCAGTATTGAACATCCGTCGGTGCTTGAATCGGCACGTGCGCTGACAACCCGGGGCTGGCAGGTAGATCTGATTGAGGTTGATGCACAGTGCCGCGTGACGGCACAGGCGCTGGCAGAAAAACTGCACCGGGATACCCGTCTGGTGTCAGTGATGACGGCGAATAACGAGACCGGCGTAATCCAGGATATTGCCGGTCTGGCAGCCCAGGCGTGTTCAGCCGGTGCGATTTTCCATACCGATGCCATCCAGGCTGCCGGCAAGATCGCACTGGATTTCGAGTCCAGCGGCGTACAGTTGCTGACCTTGTCAGCGCACAAGATCTACGGGCCCAAGGGCGTCGGTGCGCTGATCGTCGATAAATCGCTGGAGCTGGCACCATTGATATACGGCGGTGGCCAGGAAAAAGGTTTACGTGCCGGAACGGAGAACGTGGCCGGCATCGTGGGTTTTGGTGTTGCTGCCGAGCTGGCCAAAGCGCAGTTGCAGCAACGCGCGACCCATGCGCGCGGGTTGCGTGACCGCCTGGAGCAGGGCCTGGCCCGCTACGCAGAGGTCACAGTGTTTGCCAGAAATGCTGACCGTTTGTCCAACACCGTTCAGCTGGCTGTGGCAGGGATCGATGGCGAGACATTGTTGATGCAGCTTGACCGCGTCGGTATTGCTGTCTCCAGCGGCTCGGCCTGTGCCAGCGGCAAGAACGAGGCGAGCCATGTATTGATGGCGATGGGCGTGGACGCGGATACCGCGCGCGGTGCAATACGCATCAGCCTGGGCAAGGATACGACAGAGTCTGAAGTCGATTTCCTGCTGGCAGAGCTGGATAAGCAGATTAAATGGGTACAGAAAGCGGGTCAGGCGGCCGGCTGGTAAGGCTTTTAAATATTTTTACAGGTGTAATGAATATGACCGTGAAGACGCCAATCTATCTCGATTATTCAGCGACCACACCCGTGGATCCACGGGTGGCTGAAACCATGTGCACTTTCCTGACTCCGCAGGGAATATTTGGTAACCCGGCATCGCGCTCGCATGCGTTTGGCTGGCAGGCCGACGATGCGGTCGAGGCGGCGCGGAGTAACGTTGCTGCACTGGTGAATGCCGATCCCAGGGAAATAATCTGGACCAGTGGCGCCACAGAATCCAACAACCTCGCCATCAAGGGTGCCGCGCATTTCTACCGCAAAAAGGGCCAGCATATCGTTACAGTGAAGACAGAACACAAGGCAGTTCTGGATTCCTGCCGGCAACTGGAGCGGGAAGGTTACGAGGTGACATACCTTGATCCGGAGCCCAACGGTCTTCTGGATCTGGACAAGTTTCGCAAGGCCTTGCGCGAAGACACTATTGTGGTCAGTGTCATGCAGGTCAACAACGAAATCGGTGTCATCCAGGATATCGAAGCGATCGGTGATATTTGCCGTGAGAGGAAGATAATTTTCCATGTCGACGCTGCGCAGGCCGCCGGTAAAGTTCCGATTGATCTGCAAACCCTTAAGGTTGACCTGATGTCTTTCTCGGCGCACAAGATCTATGGCCCCAAAGGTATTGGTGCCCTGTATGTGCGCCGTAAACCCCGGGTACGCCTGGAAGCGCAGATGCATGGTGGCGGACACGAGCGCGGCCTGCGTTCAGGTACTCTGCCAACCCACCAGATTGTAGGTATGGGTGAAGCCTTCCGTTTTGCGAAGGAAGAAATGGCGGCGGATAACGAACGCATTCTGGCACTGCGGAACCGCCTGATAGAGGGTTTCAAGGATGTTGAGGAAGTCTATATCAATGGTGACCTTGAGCATCGCATTGCCGGTAATCTTAATATCAGTTTTAATTACGTGGAAGGCGAAAGCCTGATCATGGCGCTGAAGGATCTTGCGGTATCTTCAGGTTCGGCCTGCACCAGTGCCAGCCTGGAACCCTCCTACGTACTGCGCGCCCTGGGCCGCAATGATGAACTGGCCCACAGTTCCATACGCTTTACCATCGGGCGTTTTACCACAGAAGAAGAGATCGATTACACCATCGAGCTGGTACTGAGTAAGATAGACAAGCTGCGTGCCCTGTCTCCGCTGTGGGATATGTACAAGGAAGGTATCGATCTCAATTCCGTGCAGTGGGCGGCGCACTGATGGCAATTACCATAACACCGGCGGCGGCAGACCACGTCAGAAATTTTCTGGAGAAGCGTGGCAAGGGTATAGGTTTGCGTTTCGGTGTACGTACGTCCGGTTGTTCGGGTATGGCCTATGTGCTGGAGTTCGTCGACGAGTCAGACGCCGCTGATACGGTTTTCGAAGATCACGGCGTAAAGGTTTTTGTAGATGCCAAGAGCCTTGTATACTTGGACGGCACAGAGCTGGATTTTGGCCGCGAAGGGCTCAATGAAGGCTTCATATTCAATAACCCGAATGTTAAAGACGCGTGCGGGTGCGGCGAAAGCTTTAACATTTAGCCTGTAGGGCTTCAGGCAGGTTCTGATCAGTTGTTGACTCCCATGTCGTCCACCCTGACGAAAAATTATTTCGAGCTGTTTTCTCTGCCACAGCAGTACGTGCTGGAGCGCTCTGATCTGGATGCGCGTTATCGCAAACTGCAGCATACGGTACACCCGGACCGTTATGCCAGAGCCAGCGATCAGGAGCGGCGCTTGTCCATGCAGCAGGCCACGCATATCAATGAGGCCTACCAGGTCCTGAAAGACCCGTTGCGGCGTGGCCGTTATCTGCTGGAACTGCGCGGTCATGCAATTGAAGACCAGCAGACCACCCATCAGGATCCGGAATTCCTGATGCAACAGATTGAGCTAAGGGAAGTCCTCGGCGAGATTCGCCAGCAGGACGATCCCTTGCAGGCGCTGGACAGGCTTGCGCGTGAGATTCTAGCTCAGTACCGGGCGCTGGAGTCGGATCTTGCGCAGGCGCTGGAAACTGATGCGGAAACCGAACAAGCGGTTTCACTGGTATTGAAGATGCAGTATTTTATGCGCCTGCAGAACGAAGTGCAGGAGCTGGAAGCGGACCTGGAAGACGAGCTCTACTAATGGCGTTGTTACAGATATCAGAACCCGGTGAGGCGACCGCGCCACACGAACACCGGCTGGCGGCAGGCATAGACCTGGGCACTACCAATTCACTGGTTGCCAGTGTGCGCAGTGGTGTGCCTGACACGCTGCCCGATAGCGAAGGGCGTCATTTACTGCCTTCCGTAGTGCATTACCTGGCAACCGGTGAGCATCAGGTCGGTACCACTGCCCTGAAACAGGCGGCGGATGATCCTTTGAACACTGTCATTTCCGTAAAACGGTTCATGGGCCGTGGCACCGCGGATGTCAAAAGTCTGGGTTCGGTACTGCCCTACGAATTTGTGGCAGGCGAGTCGGGTATGCCGTTGATTCGTACAGCCGCGGGTGACCTCAGCCCGGTACAGGTATCTGCCGATATCCTTGACACACTCAGGCAGCGTGCTGAGCAGACCTTAGGTGGCGAACTGACGGGTGTAGTGATCACCGTGCCGGCCTACTTTGATGATGCCCAGCGTCAGGCAACCAAGGACGCGGGCAAGCTGGCGGGGCTGAACGTTCTGCGCCTGCTGAACGAACCGACAGCGGCAGCCGTAGCCTACGGCCTGGATAGTGGCTCGGACGGTATCATCGCCGTCTATGATCTGGGCGGCGGTACGTTTGATATTTCCATCCTGCGCCTGCATCAGGGCGTCTTTGAAGTCATGGCCACGGCAGGGGATACCGCTCTCGGTGGTGATGACATGGATCGTGCCATTGCCGCGTGGGTAATGGGACAGGCCGGTCTGGGTGAAGACCTTAAGCACGGATTGCAACGCCGTCTGTTGCTTGCCGCCTGTGCTGCCAAAGAGGCACTCACTGACAGCGATCAGGTTGATATAGCGGTAGAACTTGAGAATGGAACAGAGTGGCGGGGTACACTGACCCGGCAGCGCATGGACGAACTGATCGAATCCCTGGTGCGTAAAACCCTGGGACCGTGCCGCCGTGTATTGCGCGATGCCGACCTGAATACTGCCGATATAAGTGAAGTCGTCATGGTGGGTGGTTCTACCCGGGTATTGAAGGTTCGCACCATGGTTGGCGAGTTCTTTGACCGCGAGCCGCTGGTGAACATCGATCCGGACAAGGTGGTCGCGGTCGGTGCAGCAATACAGGCCGATATTCTGGCGGGCAATAAACCGGAAGATTCCATGCTGCTGCTCGACGTTATCCCCCTGTCGCTGGGTGTCGAGACCATGGGTGGGTTGACCGAAAAGATCATTAAGCGTAATACCACCATACCGGTTTCCCGCGCACAGGATTTTACTACCTACAAGGATGGCCAGACAGCGATGGCACTGCACGTAGTGCAGGGTGAACGCGAACTGGTGGATGATTGCCGCTCGCTGGCGCGTTTCGAATTGCGCGATATGCCGCCCATGACTGCCGGCGCAGCACGTATACGCGTGACATACCAGGTGGATGCCGACGGCTTGCTAAGCGTCACTGCCGAGGAACAGACCAGTGGTGTGCAAGCTCACATTGCAGTTAAACCATCCTACGGTTTGTCGGATAACGAAATAGAGGGCATGCTACGGGATTCCATGGATCACGCTGAGGAAGACATGAAGGCACGCCGCCTGCGTGAACAGCAGGTGGAAGCGGACCGGGTGCTGGAAGCCTTGCAGGCGGCCATGCAGAAGGACGCCGACAGCTTCCTCAGTGATGAAGAACGCAGTGCTATTGAGCAAGCTGCAACCGAACTGGCCGCGTTACGCAATGGCAGTGACCACCGTGCGATTAAGACTGCAATCGAGAAACTTGAATCGGTAAGCAATGTGTATGTAGACCGCCGCATGAATGCCAATATCCGGAAAGCGATGGCGGGCCATGCCGTTGATGAGTTCAAATAGGTTAGTGAAGCGATGCCGCAGATAATTTTCCTGCCACACGAAGAAATATGTCCCGAAGGTGCCGTCGTCGAGGCGGAGCAGGGTACGACCATTTGCGATGCGGCGCTGGCAAGCGGTATAGAAATAGAACACGCTTGTGAAAAATCCTGTGCCTGTACTACGTGTCACATCTATGTGCGTGAAGGTTTCGATTCGCTTGAGGAATCGGACGAAAACGAAGACGATCTGCTGGACAAGGCGTGGGGTCTGGAGCCGGATTCACGTTTGAGTTGCCAGGCAAAGGTGGCAGGTGAAGACCTGGTTGTCGAAATTCCAAAGTACACCATAAATATGGTCAGCGAAAACCACTAAGGACTGAGACGATGAGCCTGAAATGGACCGATTCACTCGATATTGCTATCGAGCTCGAGGAAAAATACCCAGATGTCGACCCCCTGAATATAAATTTCGTGGATCTGCGTGGTTGGGTGCTTGGCCTGGATGAATTTGACGACGATCCGGAACATTCCGGTGAGAAGATTCTGGAAGCTATCCAGATGGCCTGGATCGAGGAACGCACATAGTCGGCGTTTGATTGTGCCCCTGTCTTTTAAACTCCCGCAATTACATGAGGTTGCCGGCCCGGTCCGGGATTACATCCGGCTCAGCCGGAAAAATCTGTTGCCGAACCGCGACATGATTCCCGATTGCCTGATTCCGGGCGGAGAATGTACACTACGCTATTCGATTCGCGCGGCTAAGTAGCAGAATTCTAGGGGGTTTAGCCGTGCCCACGGGGCTCCAGAGCAAAGGCATGAGCAGCAATAGCGAAAAAGTTAACTTACTGGAATTTGACCGGGCTGCAATGGCGGACTGGTTTGAGGCCCGTGGTGAGAAGCCGTTCCGCGCCCAGCAGGTGCTTAAATGGATTCACCAACAGGGCGTTGATAGTTTCGATGCCATGACCAACCTTGGCAAGGCGTTGCGTGCAGAACTTGAATCTGTTGCTGAAATCCAGGCCCTGAATGTTGCTGCTGACCGGAAGTCTGCTGATGGTTCGCGCAAATGGCTGTTCGAGCTGATTGACGGAAATCGTATCGAGAGCGTATATATTCCGGAAGCCGGGCGTGCCACCCTGTGTATTTCCTCCCAGGTCGGGTGCGTACTCAATTGTAGCTTCTGTTCGACGGCCCGGCAGGGGTACAACCGTAACCTGTCGACCGCTGAAATCATTGGCCAGCTGTGGATGGCCAGCCGCCTGTTGCGCGAGGATGGCTCGGCACCCGTATCGAATGTGGTGTTTATGGGAATGGGTGAACCGCTGCTTAACCTGGACAATGTCATACGGGCTACCCGTTTGATGCAGGATGATTTTGCCTATGCTCTGTCCAAACGCAGGGTGACCCTCAGTACAGCAGGCGTTGTCCCTGGTTTGAAGCAGTTACAGGAAATGACTGACATCAGCCTGGCGCTGTCATTACACGCGCCTGATGATGAATTGCGCGGCGAGCTGGTGCCATTGAACAAAAAGTATGCGATCAGGGAAGTGCTGCAGGCCTGTACCGACTATGTCGGTGAGGGGCGACGCCGTATCACCATAGAATACGTCATGCTGGACGGTGTGAATGACAGTGACAAACAGGCGAGAGCGTTGGCTCGATTGTTGCGCCATGTGCCTTCCAAAGTGAATCTGATTCCATTTAACCCTTTTCCTGAAACACGCTTTCGCAGAAGTAGTGCGGAGCGTATAGATCGTTTTCGCGACATTCTGCACCACGCGGGCATCGTAACGATTACCCGCAGGACACGGGGCGATGATATAGATGCAGCCTGTGGGCAACTTGCGGGTGATTTCAGAGACCGTACAAAGCGGCGGGAACGTCTTGCTGTTGCAGTGAGTGGAGAGTTGATTTGATGCGAAGTTCTATTGTCATATGGCTGATGACATCGGTGTTGCTACTCGGCGCCTGTACGTCGAACAAGAGCAAGTTTGCGAAACAGGAAAAAGGAGATCCTGCGGAAGTCAATACCCAGCTGGCGATCGGGTACATGCGCGAAGGCATGTATGAGCCCGCGATGGAGAAATTCAAGAAGGCATTGAAGCAGAATCCTAACCTGCAGATTGCGCACACATCTCTGGCCATCTTGTACGAGCGGCTCGGTGAGAATGAGCTGGCCGACAAGCATTACCGCAAAGCATATAACCTTAATCGCAAGGATTCGCTGACGCTGAATAACTATGGACAGTTTCTGTGCAGGGAGGGACGGCTGAAAGAAGCGGACAAGATGTTTGTGGAGGCGGTCAAGGATCCGCTCTACCGTTACCCGGAGACGGTCTACACCAACGCAGGGATTTGTGCACAAATGCGTCCTGATCCAGTCCTGGCGGATACATATTTTCGCAAAGCCCTGCAGGTAAATCCGGTGTACTCGCCAGCGTTGCGCGAGATGGTTAAAGGCAGCTTTGCAGAGGAAAAGTATCTTGCCACACGCGCCTATCTGCAACGTCTGCAGGAAACCACTACACTAACGCCGGAGTACCTATGGATAGGGGTGCGGACAGAAAATGCGCTGGGCGATAAGAATGCTGTATCCAGCTATACACTGATACTTAAGAACCAGTACCCGGAGTCGGATGAAACCCAGGCCCTCATTGAGTGGGAGCGAAAGTTGGGTGGGCGTTAGGGAAGACGTGACAGAAGAAGAGCAGACACAGCTGGACGGGCTTGCGGCAGTCGGTTCCAGACTTGCGAAAGTACGCGAGCAGCAACAGCGCACTGTCGAAAGTGTGGCATCTGACCTGCATTTGCGACTGGAGGTGGTGCGCGCTATCGAGAATGGCGATGAGGCACAGCTTCCCGCGGCGACATTCCTGCGTGGGTACGTAAAGGCCTATGCGCGCTTGCTGGAGATTGATGATGCTGCGCTGGTTGCCCGGTTGCCGGCTACCGCTGAGAATAATCCGGAGCCACTGAAACGCGTAGGCATGCGGCGGCGTCGTACAGGCATCTCCTTGCCTGCCGGCAAATGGTTTATCTGGAGCCTGGTGCTTGCGGGGCTGGTATTTCTGGTTGTCTTCGGTGCGCCTGTACTGGAGCGCCTGTGGACATCGACGGGCAGTAGTGAGGTAGCTTCAGATCAACTGCAGTTGCCGCAGGCAGAATCAGGCGAAGAGAACGAATCCGGGTTGCTGGCACTGCCGGAAACGCCGCTGCCGATTGAGCGCGGACTGGTTGAGCAGGAAGCAGTTGAGCAGGAAGCAGTTGAGCAGGAAGCAGTTGAGCAGGAAGCAGTTGAGCAGGAAGCAGTTGAGCAGGAAACGGTTGTCACAACCGGGCAGGAGTCTGTCGTGCAACCAGCTGCCGAACAGACCGCTGTAGAAAAACCGCTAGAGCCTGAACCGGTAACACAGGAAACAGCGGGCCCTGCACTGATCCAGATGCGTTTCAGCGAAGACAGCTGGGTGGAAATGGAGGCACATGGCCGCAAACTGGTGGTCGGTACTCAGTATGCCGGCAGCGAGCGCACGGTGCGCGCCGAACCTCCGATACTGATCCTGCTGGGTAATGCACCTGGCGTTGAACTTGTCTACCGGGGTGAAGTCGTGGATATAACGCCGTATCAGCGTGGCAAAGTGGCGCGTCTGACCCTGGAAGACTGATTATGTCGAATACCCTGCAAGCCATTCGAGGCATGAATGATATTCTGCCGGAGCAGACACCTGTCTGGCAGTTTGTCGAGGATACCGTTCGCAAGGTTCTGGAAAGCTATGGTTATCGGGAAATCCGCATGCCGATAGTCGAAAAGACGGACTTGTTCAAACGCTCGATTGGCGAAGTAACGGATATTGTTGAAAAGGAAATGTATACCTTTACGGATCGCAATGGCGACAGCCTGACGCTGCGGCCTGAAGGTACGGCCGGCTGTGTGCGTGCCTGCATTCAGCACAGCCTGATTAACCGGCAGACACAGCGCCTGTGGTATACGGGGCCCATGTTCCGCCACGAGCGCCCCCAGCGAGGTCGCTACCGCCAGTTTTTCCAGATTGGGGTAGAGGTGTTCGGGCTGGAAGGCCCGGATGTTGATGCTGAGATGCTGATGATGACTGCGCGCTTGTGGCAACATCTGGGTCTGAAGCAGATGTCTCTGCAAGTGAATTCGCTGGGTACGGCAGAAGTGCGCGCGGATTACCGGGAAGCGCTGGTGGCGTACTTGCGCACAGTTTATGAGCAACTTGATGAGGACAGTCAGCGGCGACTGAACACCAATCCTCTGCGTATCCTGGACAGCAAGAATACAGCTGTACAAGCACTGCTTGAAGGCGCGCCGGCGCTTGCTGATTTTCTTGACGAGGATTCAAAGGCACATTTCAGCGCCCTGTGTGGGCAGCTGGACAGTGCCGGCATCAGTTATGTCATAAACCCGCGTCTGGTGCGTGGCCTGGATTATTACGGTCGCACTGTCTTTGAATGGGTGACCGACCAACTCGGTGCGCAGGGCACGGTATGCGCCGGTGGTCGCTATGATGTGCTGGTCGAATTCCTGGGTGGCCATGCAACGCCGGCTGTTGGTTTTGCAATGGGACTGGAGCGTCTGATTGCCTTGCTGGAAAAACAGGGAGTGGAACCGCCGGATATGTCACCCCACCTCTATGTTGTGACGGTCGGCGAACAGGCGCAGCAGCAGGGGTTGCTGTTGTCTGAACGTTTGCGCGATGCTTTGCCGGGGCTGCGTCTGGTAACCCACTGCGGCAGTGGCAGCTTCAAAAGCCAGTTCAAGAAGGCGGATCGAAGCGGCGCGCATTATGCGTTGATATTGGGTGATGATGAAGTGCAGCGGCGCGAAGCCGGTATAAAGCCCCTGCGTCATCGCGAGGAGCAGCAAACTGTTTCCTTCGATGAACTTAACGACAGGCTGGCAGACTTGCTTGGTTTGCAGCTGAACTGATTTTTATTTTGGGAGACTATCCGATGAGTGACTCGGAAAAAGAACAAATTGAAGCGTTACATAAATGGTGGAAGGAAAACGGCAGCTCGATTATCACAGGTCTGTTACTTGGTGTGTCGATCCTGGTGGGTGGCAAGGCCTGGTTTAGTTACCAGGAAACGCAGTCACTGAATGCATCCAATATCTACGCGATGATGATGGCCGCGTCGCAGGCGGGGCAACCGGAAGAAGTGCGTAACCAGGCCAACAAGCTGATTACCGACTACACAGAATCCGCCTATGCACCTTTGGCATCGTTGCTGCTGGCCAGGCTGGCAGTGCAGCAAGGTGAGCTTGCCGCAGCGCAGGCACAGTTACAGTGGGCGATGGACCATGCAGATTTGATTGAAGTCAGGCATGAGGCGCGCATACGCCTGGTGCGCGTTATGATTGCGCAGCAGCAATATGAGCAGGCTGTGCAGTTGCTCGCCTCGGTGACGGATCCGGGCGGCTACGCTTACCTGTATGCCGAACTGGAGGGTGATATTGCAGTAGCCGAGGGGAAACCGGAAAAGGCTGCAAGTGCCTATAAAAAGGCGCTGGACAAGATGCCGTCACAGGCACCGAATCAGGGCTATCTAATGGCAAAATTCGAAGACGTCAGAGGTGCGGTTTCAGCAGGCCCATGACGCGCTTCGTTTCACTACTGCTGATTCTTGGCGCGCTGTCAGGATGTTCTCTGTTCGGTGATGACGATAATTCCGAGCCACCGGCCAAGCTGGAGCCATTCGAGAAACAGGCTCGACTGGTCAGTCTGTGGAGTCGTGATACCGGTGAGGGTACCAGGGAACAGCGCGTAAAGCTGATACCTGCGGTTTACCGTGAACGCGTATATGCCGCTGACCGGAACGGTACGGTGCTGGCTTACGAGCTGGATAGCGGTAAACAGGTTTGGCGCAGCAAAACCGGTTTGGCAATTTCTGCGGGAGCCGGAGTTGGCGATGGCCTGGTATTGGTGGGTAGCAGTGAAGCAAAACTGGTAGCGCTGGATGCCGATACTGGTGAAGAGCTTTGGCGTACCTCGGCATCCAGTGAAATCCTCTCCGTTCCGCAGGTCAGCGATGGTGTGGTGGTGGTACAGGCAGTAGACGGTACTATTGCCGGTCTGGATGCCAGCGATGGCAAGCGCTTGTGGATACACGATCGCTCTGCACCGGTGTTAACGCTACGTGGTACCAGTACCCCGCTGGTCGTGCAGGGTGTAGTGCTGGCGGGTTTTGCCAATGGCAAGATGACTGCGCTGGAGCTACGTAGTGGTCGCCAGGTGTGGGAAGTGGCGGTTGCCGTATCACGCGGGCGTTCGGAGTTGCAACGTATCGTTGATCTTGATGCCGATGCAGAGATTCGCGATGGAGTTCTTTATGTTGCCAGCTACCAGGGGCGGATTGTGGCAATTTCATTGCAGGACGGGCGCATGCTGTGGAATCGTGACATGTCGGCCTATGCAGGGATTGCCGTTGATAACCGGCAGGTCTATGTCAGTGATGCAGACAGCGAAGCCTGGGCGCTGGACCGGCGCACGGGCGCATCGCTCTGGAAGCAGGGGATACTGCGCCGCCGTGATCTGACCGCACCCGTGGTCACCGGCGAGTTTGTGGGTGTAGGCGATTTTGAAGGCTATGTTCACTTGCTGACTCAAGACGAAGGTCTCATTGCCGGTCGTGTGCGTGTTGACAAGGCGGGCATACAGGCAGCGCCTGTTGCGCTGTCAGGAGATCGGCTGCTGGTGCTGGGTGCGGGCGGTAAACTGGTGCTCTACCAGCTCGAGCTGGTCGAATAATCGACCCGCAGTGAGTCCCGATGCTTCCCGTTATTGCAATAGTAGGCAGGCCAAACGTTGGTAAATCCACGCTGTTCAACCAGCTGACGCGTAGTCGAGATGCACTGGTCGCGGACTATCCGGGTCTGACTCGCGACCGACAATACGGCAACGGGAAGCTGGGTGACAGTCCCTGCCTGGTGATCGATACCGGTGGCCTTGTCGGCGGCGAACAGGGGCTGGACGGTCTTATGGCCGACCAGGTATGGCTGGCCGTCGAAGAAGCCGACGCTGTTATATTTCTGCTCGATGCCCGAGACGGTATAAATCTCAGCGACGAGCAGATTGCAGAGCGCCTGCGCCGCAGTGGCAAACCGATTCATCCGGTGCTGAATAAAATGGACGGCATGGATGCCAATGCTGTCATTGCCGATACCTGGGCATTGGGGCTGGGCGAAGCAGCACAAATTGCGGCTATGCGTGGTAGCGGTGTCAGGTCGTTGATCAATAAGGTGCTGGCGGAAATACCTGCAACCGGGAGCGCCGAAGAAGGCCTGCCGGTTGAAGCGAAGGGTATTCGTATCGCCGTTGTCGGACGGCCTAATGTCGGCAAGTCAACTCTCATCAACCGCATGCTGGGAGAGGAGCGGGTGCTGGCCTTTGATCAGCCTGGCACTACCCGTGACAGTATCTATATTTCACTGCAGCGCGATGGTGACGACTATACGCTTATCGATACTGCCGGCATGCGGCGGCGCAGCAAGGTCAATGAACCGATCGAGAAGTTCAGTGTCATAAAAACACTGCAGGCGATCAACGATGCGCACGTTGCGATACTGGTGCTGGATGCGCACAGTGACGAAGTATCCGAGCAGGATGCCACGCTGGCCGGACACATTGTCGAAAGTGGTACCGCGCTGGTGCTGGCCATCAACAAGTGGGATGGGCTGGATGACGACCAGCGCAAGTGGTTTCGTGATCAGCTGGATCGTAGATTACCCTTCCTGGACTTTGCCGAGCAGTATTTCATTTCGGCGTTACATGGAAGCGGTGTCGGCGAGCTGTTCCATGCCATACAGACGGCGTACCAGGCAGCCCTGATCAAGGTAAGTACGCCGCAATTGACACGCCTGCTCGAACAGGCCGTCCATGAACATCAGCCGCCCCTGGTCAGGGGGCGCCGGATCAAGCTGCGCTACGCGCATCAGGGCGGGCAGAATCCGCCTGTCATTGTCGTGCATGGTAACCAGACGGCCCGTTTGCCACATACCTACAAGCGTTACCTGGGCAACTATTTCCGCAAAGCGCTGCAGCTGGTAGGGACGCCGGTCAGGATGGAGTTCAAGACCGGTGATAATCCATACGCGGACAAGCGCAACACGCTCACACCTAGACAGCAGAGGTCCAGAAAACGTATGCTTCGCCACGTAAAAAAATAACATCCCGCTGCCACCGCTTATGTTACGAATAAAAAAACTCGTATGGCTTGTGTTGCTGTCTTTGCTGTTTGCAGGGTGTGCCGTTCGTTCTCCCTACCAGGAGGCAAGCGACCCGCTGGAACCGGTAAATCGTATCGTTTACGAGTTCAATGACGGGCTTGACCGGTTCGTATTGAAGCCGGTTGCAAAGGGTTACCAGGAATACGTTCCATCCCCGGCGCGAACCGGCGTGCGCAATTTTTTCAACAATATCAACGAACCGATCACCATCGTTAACAACGTCCTGCAGGGCAAGCCGGGCCAGGCTGCCGGCGATACCATGCGTTTTGGTTTCAACACAATATTTGGTGTGCTGGGCCTGTTCGATGTCGCGACCGGCTGGGGTCTCGAATTGCACAAGGAAGATTTCGGGCAAACCTTCGGTGTCTGGGGCTTCGGTGAGGGCTGGTATCTGATGCTGCCGTTACTGGGGCCCAGTGTTGTGCGTGATGCGGCGGGCCTGCCGATCGAATACCAGATGGACCTGATTGCACGGAATACCTCGGACGTCACCAGGTACTCTGCCTACACCCTGTTATTTATCAGTAAGCGTGCGGATCTTTTATCGGCCTCGGATGTGCTGGATAGTGGATCTGTGGACTCCTACCTGCAAGTGCGAGAAGCGTATCGACAGAAACGCTGGTATGATATTCATGACGGCAATCCACCCGATGAGGATTTCTCTGACAAAGAATTGTTCGGGGACTAGATGAATGGTGCACCGGAAGAGGATGTTGCTGCGTGGAGCGGTGAAGTAGCCCGTTTTTCAGCCCACCTGAAAGATACGGGGCAGGCTTTCCTGTTTCGCGAGGAAGCCGGTGACCAGCAGGTCCATGTACGCTTTACCGGACCCTACCAGGGAAAGGATGTCGTCTGGGATTGCTGTTTTGTCACCCTGGCGCGTGAATCGCAGCAGGCTGACCGCGGGTCGTCTGAAGCGGGCAGAAGTTTCATTGATATCGGTGAACCGGTTGCGTGCGGGACGCCACTGAGGGTCGGTTTGGCCCTGCAGCGTATTGACCTTCCCGCGATTCAGAAAATGATTATCATGATCCGTAATTACAAGCATCTGCGGCAGGGTCGCCACACTTTTGGAGAGCGCAACATCAATCCCTGACTGTGACGCCGCAGCGTTCAAGGTAGATAAGCACCAGTTCCCGGTGTGTCTGACCGCACTGCTTCAATAGTTCCAGAAATATCTTTTTGTGCACGATGACCTGTGTGGGGGTAGCAAGGACCGGTGTGTCGTGCGAAGCCGGAAAACTGTGTTCGGTGGGATCGGTGCCGTCCAGCAAGTCGGGAACGCCGGTTTCCAGAGCGCTGGCAATGCGTTCGATATTGTCCAGCCCGATATTGTGTTCCGCGCGTTCGACAGCACCGATATAGCTGCGGTTCAGTCCGCTGAGTTCAGCGAGAACCTCCTGTGACCAGCCCTGGCTGGTGCGTAACAGCCGTACCCGTTGCGCCAGCCGCTTCCTTGCGTTTGATTTCATGGGACGACATTACAAGCAAGTTCGAGGGCATCGTCGACAGACTATGAGTAGCATATTGATGCAAATATGCAGTAGCCGGTCTGGAGAAGAACGGAACCTGATAATGAGTGGCTGGTTCGCGTACCCGATCCTGTTGCCGATTGATCAGCAGTACGGAGGTGGGCACACGCAGTGCGCTCGCCAGTCGCTCAAGGTTATCCAGGCCGACATTCCGCTCACCACGTTCAATGGCGCCTACATAGGTGCGGTGCAGTCCGCTCTGCTCGGCAAGCTGTTCCTGGCTCCACCCGTTCAGGCAGCGGAAATAACGCACATTACGCGACAGGATGCGGCGGGTATTCTCTTCCATGGTGACGTCCTCGCCAAACACTCTGAGTGGGTGTTGACACTAAGGTTGGCTGTGGTCGGTCGGCGGTAACTGATCCAGAAATAACGTGGGATCCACACGTGCATCATTCAGGCTGACGCCCCAGTGCAGATGGGCCCCTGTTACCCGCCCGGTCTTGCCCACTGCACCAATCACATCTCCGATTTTTACAGTCTGGCCGGGCTTCACATCGACGCGCGACATATGGCAGTACATGGTAACCAGCCCCTGGCCGTGGTCTATGAAAACCGTATTGCCGTTAAAGAAGAAATCACCGGTATCCAGGATACGCCCGCTGGCTGGTGCTGCGATCGGTGCGCCTTCGGCAGCAGCAAGGTCCAGACCGCTATGCGGTTTGCGCGCCTGCTCATTGAAAAAACGTCTCAGTCCAAACGGACTGCTGACCGGGCCTTTTACAGGCAGTGAAAAACGCAGGGTATCCGGAGTATGTTCATTCCAGGTGGCAAGTGCCTGTTTGATGCGCTGCTGTTCCCGTCCGATGCGTTCCATATCGCGTTTCTCGGGATTAACCATACGCTTGTTCTTCAGGGTGATGTGCTGGCTGGTATAGGTTTTTTCCAGCACCGCGAAATCCAGCGTTGTGTGCTCTCTATCCGCATATTCAACCTTCAGCGTGTGGGTACCGGGCTTTGCAGCAAGAGGTAAGCCGACAACAGCGGAATAGACGTCGCCACTGGCTAACACCATAACCGGTTTCCCATTATAGCTGACCCGTGGCGCCGCATCCGAGGCGGGCAGTTCGATCACTGCCACACCGCCTGGAACCGGGGAATTGTCGGGCAGGCCGCCGGCGAGTATTGCGGGCGACAGCAGCGCCCCGGCACTAAAAAAAAGCAGTATGGGTATCAGCTCTAACCATTTCATGACGCATCTGTCCCTGTCACTTTGCTGAGTATGCGGCCCCTGGCGAGCCGTGTTTCCAGTGTGTCGCCGCTGCGAACCTGTTCCACACTGTGGACCACCGAGCCGTCGGTTTGTTGCAGCGTAATCGAGTAACCACGCTGTAATGTCGCCAGCGGGCTGATGCTATCCAGTGCGCGAGACAGGATGGCCAGTTTCTCTCGATGGTGCGATAACTGTGTATTTATACAGTATTCCAGCCGCTGTGCCAACTGTGCCGCCTGGTTAGCCAGCCGTTGCAGCCGCTGTTGCGGGCTGCACTGCGCAAGCCTGCCCTGCAGGGTATCCAGTCTGGCCTGCCGCCGTGAGCTCGTGAGTTCCCAGGCCCTGGCCCGCCGTGCTTCCAGGTCATCCAGCCGTTGCGCCTGCTGTTGCAACTGGCGTCCGGGATGAGCCTGCCCGATGCGCCTGACCAGCCAGCCGAGTTGCTCCCGCATGGTTTGCAGGCGCTGACGGGTATGTGTTTTCAGACGACTTTCAAGCTGCCGGACCAGACTTGTGAGCTCATTCCGATCAGGGCTGAGCAGTTCGGCGCCGGCCGAAGGCGTGGCGGCACGTTGATCGGCGACAAAATCACTGATGACAAAATCGATTTCGTGGCCGACTGCAGAAACAACGGGGATCTGGCAGGCGTAGACGGCCCGGGCGACCATCTCCTCATTAAATGACCACAGGTCTTCCAGTGAGCCGCCGCCGCGGGTCAGCAGCAGGACATCACACTCGGCGTGTGTTTCAGCCGTGTGAATTGCAGCGACGATTTGCCGGGCGGCGTCCTCTCCCTGCACCTGGGTTGGATAGATAATGACAGGGATTGCCGGAAATCGTCGTTTCAGGACTGTCAGTGCATCACGGATGGCAGCGCCGCTGGGTGACGTTATTACGCCAATGCAGCGCGGCAGGTCAGGCAAGGCGCGCTTGTGCTCCGCGTCGAACAGGCCTTCCTTGTGCAACTGGTTCTTAAGCTGTTCAAAGGCCCTGCGCAGTGCTCCGTCGCCGGCTTCTTCCATGTGGTTGACGATAAGCTGGTAGTTGCCGCGCGCCTCGTACAGGCTGACCTGGGCCTGGATCAACACCTGCGTGCCATTCTCCGGGGTGAAGTCCAGGCGTATGGCGCGGTTGCGGAACAGCGCGCAGCTGACCTGTGCGCGGGCGTCTTTCAGCGTGAAATACAGGTGGCCGGAGGCCGGGCGGGCCAGGTTGGAGATTTCGCCCTCAACCCACAGACGCTGAAAACCGGACTCCAGCAGGTCGCGTGCTTCCCGGTTCAGGCGGGCAACGCTGTACACATCCCGTTGCGGGGAACCGTCAATTACATCGGGCATACGCAGATCATACGCAAAATAATCTGCCAGGTTAACGAAAAGCGGCCGGATCGCGGTTTACCAGCCGCCCCGCAAAACCTATAATTGAGCGCTTATATCCGACGCGACCACGGTGTACCGCATGCTGCGTATTTCTGAGCAATCCCTGACATTTGACGATGTTTTACTCCTGCCGGCCCATTCGATGGTGGTGCCGAAGGATGTGGACCTGGCGACGCAGCTGACGCGGGATATCCGGCTCAATATTCCGCTGCTTTCGGCAGCGATGGATACCGTCACCGAATCCCGGCTGGCTATTGCCATGGCGCAGGAGGGGGGGATCGGTATTGTGCACAAGAATATGACCATCGAGCAGCAGGCCGATCATGTACGCCTGGTCAAGAAGTACGAAAGTGGCGTTATCAAGGATCCGATCTGTGTCAGCCCCACTACCAGTATCCGCGAGGTGCTGGAGCTCACGCGGCAACACAATATTTCAGGTGTTCCGGTGGTGGATGGCAAAGACCTGGTCGGCATCGTTACCAACCGGGATTCCCGTTTCGAGACCCGCTACGATGCCCCGGTATCGTCAATTATGACCGGCCGGGACAAACTGGTGACCGTCAGGGAAGGCGCTGAACGCGACGAGGTGATACAGCTGCTGCACCAGCATCGTATCGAGAAAGTACTGGTAGTGGACGATGACTTCCAGTTGCGCGGCATGATCACTGTCAAGGATATCCAGAAGGCCAGCGATAAACCCAACGCCTGCAAGGACGAGCTGGGCCGCTTGCGGGTTGGTGCAGCGGTGGGTGTCGGTGCCGGCACCGACGAACGTGTTGATGCGCTGGTCGAGGCGGGTGTTGATGTAGTGGTGGTCGATACCGCGCACGGCCATTCGGAAGGGGTTCTGGAGCGGGTACGCTGGGTTAAAAAGCACCACCCCGATCTGCAGGTGATTGGCGGAAATATCGCCACGGCGGCCGCTGCGCGGGCGCTGGTCGATGCCGGCGCCGACTGTGTCAAGGTTGGCATAGGGCCCGGCTCTATTTGCACCACACGTATTATCGCCGGTGTTGGTGTGCCGCAGATCAGTGCGGTTGCCAATGTAGCGCATGAGCTTAAAAGCAGTGGTATCCCTCTTATTGCGGACGGCGGTATTCGCTACTCCGGCGATATGTCCAAGGCGGTAGTCGCGGGCGCCTACTCCATCATGATTGGCAGTATGTTTGCCGGCACCGAGGAAGCCCCGGGCGAAGTTGAGCTTTTTCAGGGGCGTTCCTACAAATCCTACCGCGGCATGGGTTCACTGGGTGCCATGGGCAGCCAGCAGGGCTCCAGCGACCGTTATTTCCAGGAAGACAGCGCTTCCGACAAGCTGGTGCCGGAAGGTATCGAAGGCCGTGTGCCCTACAAAGGTCCGCTGCAACCGGTTATCCATCAGCTCATGGGCGGCCTGCGTTCCAGCATGGGCTATACCGGTTGTGCAACCGTAGAGGAGATGCGCACCAAACCGGAGTTTGTCCGCGTCACCAGCGCCGGCATGGCGGAAAGCCATGTGCACGATGTAACGATTACCAAAGAAGCCCCGAACTACCGTGCCTGAGCACGATATCCACGCGCACCGGATCCTGATACTGGATTTCGGTTCCCAGTACACACAGCTGATTGCGCGCCGCGTGCGCGAGATCGGCGTGTATTGTGAAATCCATCCCTGGGATATAGACGAGCAGACACTGCGCGTTTTCCACCCGCACGGTGTGATCCTGTCGGGCGGCCCGGAAACGGTAACCGGCGGCGATGCACCAGCAGCACCGCGGCTGGTGTTTGAGCTGGGTGTTCCGGTACTCGGCATATGCTACGGCATGCAGACCATGGCGGCGCAGCTGGGTGGCAGTGTCGAGAATGCCGACCACCATGAATACGGGTATGCGCAAGTGCGCGCGCGCGGTCATACGCGTCTATTGAAGGATATTGAAGATCATACCAGCGAAGATGGCTTTGGCCTGCTGGACGTATGGATGAGCCATGGCGACCGGGTCGTCGAGCTGCCCTCCGGTTTTAAACTTATGGCGAGTACCGACTCTGCGCCGATAGCGGGTATGGCCGATGACGAGCGCGGCTATTACGGTTTGCAGTTTCACCCCGAGGTGACGCATACCCAGCAGGGTGGGCGGATTCTGCAGCGTTTTATTCTCGATATCTGTGGCTGCGAAGCGTTGTGGATTGCCGGTAATATCGTAGAGGAAAGTATCCGGCAGGTGCAGGAGCAAGTGGGTAAGGATGAAGTCCTGCTGGGGTTATCCGGCGGCGTTGACTCCTCAGTGGTTGCCGCACTTTTGCACAAGGCTATCGGTGACCAGCTGACCTGTGTGTTCGTCGATACCGGCCTGTTGCGCTACCGGGAAGGTGACCAGGTCATGGCCACGTTTGCGGAGCACATGGGTGTACACGTCATTCGTATCGATGCCGAGGCACGTTTCCTGAAAGCTTTGGAAAACCAGACCGATCCTGAACGCAAGCGCAAGATTATCGGAAATCTTTTCGTCGAAATATTTGAAGAAGAATCCGAGAAGCTCGCCAACGCGAAGTGGCTGGCGCAGGGTACGATATATCCCGATGTCATCGAATCAGCCGGCGCAAAAACCGGCAAGGCACACTTGATCAAATCGCACCACAACGTCGGTGGTCTACCCGAGCACATGAAGCTGGAGCTGCTGGAGCCGTTACGGGAACTGTTCAAGGATGAAGTGCGCAAGCTGGGTGTCGAGCTGGGTTTGCCCTACGACATGGTGTATCGGCACCCGTTTCCCGGCCCCGGGCTCGGAGTGCGTATCCTCGGGCAGGTGAAAAAGGAATACGCAGACCTGCTGCGGCTGGCTGATCATATCTTCATCGAGGAACTGCACAAGCACGACCTTTACAACAAGACCAGCCAGGCGTTCGCGGTATTCCTGCCGGTCAAGTCGGTGGGGGTCACCGGCGATGGCCGCCGCTATGACTACGTGGTGGCGTTGCGAGCTGTCGAAACGATTGATTTCATGACGGCGCGCTGGGCGCACCTGCCCTACGAATTTCTCGATCATGTATCGCGCCGGATTATAAATGAAATATCCGGAATCTCCCGTGTCACCTACGATATTTCCGGCAAGCCGCCGGCCACCATCGAGTGGGAATAACGCAGCAGGACATCGATAAGCACTGGATGGAGTATGCGCTGGGCCTGGCCGAACAAGCCGCCGCGCAGGACGAAGTGCCGGTCGGTGCTGTTATTGTCCTGGATGATGAGATACTCGGTGAAGGCTGGAACCGGCCGATATCCAGCAACGACCCAACCGCACACGCCGAAATTGTTGCCCTGCGTGCCGCTGCGCAAGCGCTGGGGAACTACCGTCTTGGCGGTGCTACACTTTACGTCACGCTGGAGCCGTGCCTGATGTGTTCCGGTGCCATGATTCATGCCCGTATCGAACGCCTGGTGTTCGGTGCCAGCGACCCCAGGCGCGGCGCAGTCGACAGCACGGGCCGTGTGTTCGAAACCCAGGGACTGAATCATCACGTGCAGCACGAGGGGGGGGTTATGTCAGAACAATGCAGTCGCCGCTTACAGGCTTTTTTCCAGGAACGCCGCTCATGAAACAACTTCTTGTATCGTTATCCGTCACCATCTGCGCCCTGTTAACAGTATCCGCTGCCTGTGCAGAATCCGAATACCCGCCCGCCACCGTCGAGATGGAACTGATCAAGGTGTCAGAGCATGTTTACTATGCACAGGGAACCCCCGGCATCGCTACCGATAACCAGGGCTTCATATCCAATGCGGGTGTCGTAGTGACCGAAGAGGGCGTAGTGTTATTTGATGCGCTGGGAACGCCATCGCTGGGTGACCTGCTGCTGAAAAAGATTCGCGAAATTACCGACAAGCCGGTTGTGCGTGTGGTTACCAGCCACTATCACGCTGACCACATCTACGGATTGCAGGTGTTCGAGGAGCAGGGCGCCGAGGTTTGGGCGCCGCCGGGCGCGGAGACCTACCTGGCATCGGAGGGTGCGCAAGAGCGGCTGGAAGAAAGACGATTTTCCCTGGAACCCTGGGTCAACGAAACTTCCCGACTGGTGGTGCCGGATCGTTATGTCGAGGAACAGGAGTCCTTTGATCTGGGCAAGGTACGCTTTACGCTGACACCCGTCGGTGCGGCGCACTCAGACGGCGACCTGACCCTGTACGTAGAGCCGGACCGGGTGCTGTTTTCCGGTGATATAATTTTTGAAGGCCGCGTACCGTTTCTCGGAGATGCAAATTCACGTCACTGGCTGGACGTGCTGAAACGTATGGAATCCCAGAAACTGGCGGCACTGGTACCCGGACACGGCGCCGCGGCCGCCAATCCCGACCGCGCTGTATCCCAGACCCGCCGCTACCTCTCCTTCCTGCGCGAGAAAATGGGTGAATCGGCGGCCGACCTGGTGCCCTTCGATGAAGCCTACCAGGCGGTGGACTGGTCCGGGTTTGCCGATCTGCCCGCATTCGCCGAAGCCAACCGCCGCAATGCGTACCAGGTTTACCTGTCGATGGAGGCTGAAGAGCTGTCCGAATAAAAAACTCCTCAGTGTGTCCCTGCAGGAGTAACCGTTCCAGCTTATCAGGAAGAAACCATTACCTTTGCCCTGCCCAGGCAGTTGCGCTCTACCAGCAATCCTGAACCGTAAGTCCGGCGTTAGCACCCTGCATGCCTTTGGTACCCAGTTGGTTCAGGGTAAGGGTGCCGCACCTGTCTGTTGCCTGCGGGCCTATCGGTACTGCCGTAACAAGGAAAGTAGTGTTAGGAAGTCCCGGCGTAACCACAAAATTATAGGCGGGGGTGCCTCCGTCAATCGGGCAGGTGGCGGCGCCGCCGAGAATGCCGCCTGGTGCAAAGCCGGCTGGTATTCCCCCGGGATAGCTGCCTGCCAGGCTAAAGCTTTGCTCCATGGCGTTGGCGAGGAGTTCCAGTTCGCCAGCGCAGTTGCTGCGCTTGGATTCGCGTACATACTGCTGATAGGAAGGAAAGGCGATCGCAGAAAGTATGCCGATGATGACGAGAACGATCATCAGTTCCATCAAGGTGAATCCGCTGTCTTTTCCCGGCTGAGTGAGTTTATGTTTGTGGCTAACTGGTTTCATTGATCTGGTCCTTTTTAGATCAATCTTCGTCCGCAGAAATGCTGCGAAGATCAAAGTTGTCCGGCAGGAGGCGAATCTCGTGAATTTGCTGGCCGGAATCGCTGCTGTAGCTGTTCGCAACAATTTTTGAGCCCTGTCGGAGTTTGTCGGGTTTGACGATTTGGTCCTTCTCATTACGAATACGAATATTGGGGCTCAGCTGATAGAGCATGTCACCAATAACGATTTGGCCGGATTGCACATCGACCCGGTCAATAACACCCGCGATCTTGTAGTCATAGTCGGCAGCGGCCGAGATGCCGGCCGCCCCGAAACCGGTCAGCAGATACATAAGCAGGATAGCTATAGTCTTTTTCATGGTTAACTCCAGTCAATCAGTGTGTTTGTGATACCGTCGCCGCTAAGGGCCTGCTTATCTCTCCAGACCTGTCCAGGACATTCTGCTCGGAGACTGCGGACCCGAGGGCTGGACGTTCTCAAACACCACGGATCCGTCCGAGTTGGCGGTAACTCGCTTATCGGATATGAAACGCGATTCCGTGGGGATACCGGATGACTTGGTGCCCACCGAAACAGTCGTGCCGAGCATATCGAGGCCGTCGAAATTGCCATCGCCGTTAATGTCGATAGGTTGGAAGCTCGGTGCCCCACCATTTAACATGTCGACCGCCATGAGCCAGCCAGTGCCGCCTGCGGCACAGGTTGTAGTCGAGGGTATCATGGTGTTGAAGAACACCAGGCTGCCGAAGGCCAGTGAATTGGTTACGGAGCGTTCCATCTGGGTTGGCAGCGGGATCTTCCAGCCGCGCTGGGTGGCATAGTCGACAGCATTGTCGGAGATGGTACGGATCTCGATACCATTGGTTATGTCGTCGGTAATCTGCTGTGCCTCCAGCATATCCGGGTCAAGATCGCCCGACCCGGCATCCCACACACCGTAGAAGGTTTGTGCAGCCGTCGAAACACTGTCGGTGGGCGTGATGTACTGCCCGGTGCCGAAAAATACCATCAGGTTCGGCAGGGTGGTGACGCCACGGATGAAGGGGTGCCTGGCGATGGCCGGCTTTGAGGTAATTGGCTGCCGGTTACTGGCGGTACAGGGTGTCGTATCACACGCGGTGAAAAGCGGTGTATAAGACGGGCTGTTGCCAAAAGCGGATCTCCAGTTCGTGGTGTTGATGCTGCTGACATCGAACACCCACATCTTGCCGTGCAGGTCGCCGGCGTAAATCCGGTCCACGCTACCGTCACCGTTCAGGTCGACGGTTGCGGGCGTCGACATACCGTTACAGTCGCTGCCCGGGTCACTGCAATCACCGTTGGCAATGGTGCCGGCGCCTGTTTCCAGCATGATGGGTGCCAATAAATTGGATCCATCCAGGTACACAATGAATACCTTTGAAGTGCCATCGCCGCTTGGATCGCTGTTGTATCCGTTACCGAATATGGCTGCCCACTTGCCGTTATTCATTTTGCCGACCTTGATATCACTGAAGGTATATCCCAGATCGTTGTGGGTGAACTCCCACAAGACATTGCTGGTAACACCGCCGGCGGTGACAAGGGTCGCCGGGTCGGTGACATCGATGGCGAACAGGCCTTTGCCGCCGCCTCGCAGGCCGCCAATCAGGATGGAATGCCATGCGGCTGTGCCGCTACCCGTGTCGACGAAGGCATCCGTCACATTTGCGGATAAGTCAACATAGTAGCTGTGTACATAACCGGGTTCTGTCAGATGGTGCAGTCCCTCGCCATTAG